>Ga0302314_10007528_pt1 | contig 19562 bp, 15 predicted proteins | sample III_Palsa_N2_3_FD_200533 | JGI IMG/M metagenome (GOLD analysis project Ga0302314, IMG submission 200533) | Peat permafrost microbial communities from Stordalen Mire near Abisko, Sweden - III_Palsa_N2_3 | ecosystem: Environmental > Terrestrial > Soil > Palsa > Peat permafrost | place: Sweden...
CAGTATCGGCTCAGTCGAAGTCGGGAGGGAATGATGAAACGTGCCAGAATTCGCGCGTCACTGTTGGTCGCCACGATGCTTTCGCCCGCCGCCGCGTTCGCGCAGGCTTCCGCAGCGGCGCCGCCGGTCGCGGCCGCGGCAGCCAACGCGGCGCCCGTTGTCGGCGAGGTGATCGTGACCGCGCAAAAGCGCAGTGAGCGCCTGCGGGACGTCCCGCTGTCGATCACCGCGGCGAGCGGCGAGCAGCTGGCCAAGCAGGGCATAACGGGCCCGGCGGATCTGGAGAAGATCGCTCCGGGCTTCACCTATCGCCTCAGCCAGAACGGCACGCCGGTGTTCGCCATCCGCGGCATCGGCTTCTACAGCGAGCAGGTCGCCAACGCGCCCACGGTCACCATCTATGCCGACCAGATTCCCTTGCCCTATGCGCGGATGGCCGAAGGCGCCGGGTATGACGTCGAGCGGGTGGAGATCCTCAAGGGGCCGCAAGGCACTCTGTTTGGCCAGAACTCGACGGGCGGCGCGGTCAACTACATCGAGGCCAAGCCGCAGGATACTTTCCACTACGGCGCCGACCTGACCTACGGACGCTTCAACGAAGTGGACGTCGATGGGTTTGTCACCGGGCCGATCGCCCAGGGGCTGACCGCCAGGCTGGCCATCCGCCACGAAACGCGGGACGACTGGCAACAGAGCACGACCCGCAACGCCGGGAGCGGCCAGCACGACTTCGACGGCGCCCGCCTGATCGTCGACTGGCGGCCGGTCGAACGGCTGAAGATCGAACTCAACCTCAATGGCTGGGGCGACACCTCCGACACCCAGCAGACCCAGGCGCGCGGCTATCTGCCGGTCTCGTCGATCCCGCCCCTGACACCACAGACGCAGGCGACGGCGGCGGCTTTGTCGAGCTACAACTACGTCACCAGCAACAATGACCGCCTCGCCGATTGGGACCCCGGGCAGAGCTATCGCCGCAACGACAAGTTCTACCAGGCGGCGGGAACCATCCGCTACGACGTGGCCGGCGGCATCCGCCTGATCTCGATCTCCTCTTATGCCTGGCTGAAGACCTACGCGCCCATCGATGGCGATGGCACCGATGTTCCGGCGCTGTTCATAAACCAGCACGGCCTGGTGAAGACCTTCACCCAGGAAGTACGTCTCGAGGGCGACACCAATCGGCTGAAGTGGGTGCTCGGTGGCGATTACGAGCATGACATCGCCGACGAGGAGCAGGACACCATCATCAAGGGGTCCAACTCCCAGCTGCCGCTGCCACCGCCTCTACCGGCGCTGTCCTTCGACGGCATCAACCTGTTCAATGATCAGACCGTCGACTCCAAGGCGGTGTTCGGCAACCTGGACTTCAAGGTGACCGACCGGTTCAGCCTGCAGGGCGGCGTGCGCTATACCGATGAAGACCGCGATTTCCAGGGATGCCTGGCCAATAACAACACGCCCACGGGTTTCGGCGCGGTGCTGGGCTATCCGCTGACCGCGCCCCATCAGTGCGTGACAATCTTGCCGTCGGGCCAGGTGGGCGAGGTCCAGTCCTCACTCGACGAACACAACGTGTCCTGGCGGTTCAGCGCCAGCTATAAGCTCACCCACGACACCCTGTTCTACGCCAACGTCACCAAGGGTTTCAAATCCGGCGACTACGGCACCTTGCCGGCGGTCAGCTACCAGCAACTCCAGCCGGTGAAACAGGAATCGGTGATCGCCTATGAAGTCGGCGCGAAGACCAGCCTGCTCGATCACAAGGTCGAGCTGTCGGGCGCCGCCTTCTATGACGACTATCGCAACAAGCAGACCCAGGGCTCGGTGATCGTCGAGCCGTTCGGAAACCTGCCCTACCTGGTCAACGTGCCCAAATCGCGGATCTATGGCGCGGAGGCGGACCTGATCCTGCGTCCGTTCCAGGGCCTGAGGATCACCGCCGGCGCCACCTACCTGAACACCAAGGTGAACGGTCCGGCGCTGGTGGCCAGCCCGTTCGGCGCCCTGATCGACGCCGACGGCGAGCCGCTTCCCGCCGCGCCGAAATGGCAGGCGCAGGTCGACACCGAGTACGACTTCCCGATCAACGACACCCTTTCGGGTTTTGTCGGCGGCGCGGTTTCCGGCCGTTCCGCCACCGACGCCGCGCTCGGATCGCGGACGGGACCGGCCGGCAGCCAGGACTGGTTCCAGGTCGACGGCTACGCGCTTCTCGATCTGCGAGCCGGCGTGGAGATCGGCAAGGCCTATCGGGTCGAGATCTGGGGCAAGAATGTCACCAACACCGGCTACTGGAACAACGTCGTCCACATCTACGACACCTATGGCCGACTGACCGGGATGCCGGCCACCTATGGCATGAGTCTTTCCGCCCGCTTCTGAAATCTACATTCCAACGATCAAAACAGGATGCCGAAAGAGGATGAATCACGTGACAACAGGCTCAGACATCGTCGCCAACAACGCCGTGGCCCTGGAGTATTTCCGTAGGCTGGACCTGCAGGATCCCTCGGTTCTCGACCTCTTCACCGAAGACTTCACCTTCTACTTTCCCAAGTATGGCCTGGGCCGGGGGCGTGAGCAGTTCGTCGAGGTGATGACGGGGTTGGGATCGCTGGTCGCCAGCACGCGCCACGACCCATCCGACTACCGCTTCCTGCCCTCGGGAGACCACCTCGTCGTCGAGGGGACGACGTCGGGTGCGATCGTGTCCGGCGCGACCTGGGAGGCCGGCAAGACGCCGGCCGGCCGGTTCTGCAACGTCTTCCAGTTCCGCGACGGGCGGATCAGCCGCCTCGCCGTCTACCTCGACCCGGACTACGGCAGCCTCGACGAGGATCGGTTCCTCTGGGGGCGTGAGGGACGAACCTGGTGAGGGGCCGCGGCAGCGCGGCCTACCGGATGCACACATCTCCGCGTGGGACCGCCAGCGCGCCCCATCTTCCCCCCCTGGGGGAAATACCCGCGAAGCGGGGGATGGGGGTGTCGGCGCCGTGCGCGGTCCGGTGAGCAACGCACCGCGCTCTTCATCAACACCCCCATCCCCGCCCTCGGCGGTACTTCCCCCAAGGGGGGAAGATGGAATTTTTGGATGAAACAGGCCCCTAAGGAGGACAACCGATGACCAGACTCGCGGGCAAGATCGCCATAGTGACTGGTGGGGCGCGGGGCATAGGGCGGGCGACGGCGGAGTTGTTCGCCCGCGAAGGGGCCCGGGTGCAGGTATGCGATATCGCCGAACCCACCGAGCCGTTCGAGCACCGGGACACCCGGTTCTCGCGGCTGGATGTCGCCAGCGAGGACGACTGGTCGCGCCTGGCTGCCGACGTCGCCGGCCATTGGGGAGGCGTGCATATCCTCATCAACGCCGCCGCCATCGCCGGCTCGGCGCTCGACGTGGCGAACGAGGATCTGGCGGCCTGGGACCGGGCGATCGGCGTCAACCTGACCGGCGCCATGCTGGGCATGCGCGCGGTCCTGCCGGCCATGCGCGCCCAGCGGTCAGGGTCGATCGTCAACTTCTCCTCGATCTGGGGCAACGCCGCGATCGCCGGGCTGGCGGCGTATCACGCCACCAAAGGGGCGGTGCGCAACCTGACCAAGCACGCGGCGGTGGCCTATGCGAGCGACAATGTCAGGGTCAACTCGATCCACCCCGGCATCACCGCCACCACCCCGGTGTTGGTGGATCAGCCGGCGGAAGTGACCGCCGCGATCGTGCGGGCGACACCGCTGGGTCGCATGGCGGACCCGCTGGAGATCGCCCGCGCGGTCCTGTTCCTGGCCAGCGACGATGCGAGTTTCGTCACCGGGTCCGAACTGATCGTCGATGGCGGGTATCTCGCCCAGTAGGCGGCGGGCCCGCCAACGCATCCACCTTCCCTCCTGGGGGAAGTACCCGCGAGGCGGGGGATGGGGGTCTCGGGGCCGCGCACGGTCCGGTGAGCTCGGATGGCGCGGTCAATTTCGGATTCGCGACAATCCTGTTCGCCAATGTCGGGTATTGAACCGACAAGCTTCCCTGAATTTGCACCCCTGTCTCCTCCGCAGGGATCAAGGTACATGGCCACCGTATGCTTTGGCGTCTTCCTCGTGGTTGGGCGCTGGAAGGTCTTTCGCAATACCTCTCGCACCGGGCTGTACGACAGTCGCGAACAAGCCCTTTCGGAGGCGCGCCGCGAGGCGCGCAAAACGCGAGACGTCGGTGTGGCGGTCGAACTCTACGTCGAACAGCCTGACGGTGAACTTACGGTAATCGAACTGGGCGCTGACGCCTGAGGCTTCACAAACTGCCCGCCTGCATCGAGGGCACGGTCCCTGACGTGTTCGGTGTCGAGGAATGCGAAGTACCGCCCACGCCTTTCCAACGTCCCCATCGCTTGCCGGCCGCGATTGAAAGGGGCCCCCGGTGCGCTTACCTCAATGCAATCCCCTCGCCGCCGGAACGCGCACCATGGCCGCAGAGCTCAATCACACCATCGTCTGGTGCTCCAACCAGGGCGCCTCCGCCACGTTCCTGGCCGAGATGCTCGGCCGACCGGCGCCGACCCGTTTCGGCCACTTCGACGTTGTCGAGCTGGACAACGGCGTCTCGCTCGACTTTGCCCGTGCCGAAGGCCCGATCCGGCCCCAGCACTACGCCTTCCTGATCAGCGAAACGGACTTCGACGCCGTCTTCAGCCGCATCCAGGATCGCGCCCTCGACTACTGGGCTGATCCGAGGGGCAGCCGTTCCGGCGAAATCAACCACAACGACGGCGGGCGCGGCGTCTATTTCCGCGATCCGGATGGCCACTACCTCGAAGTGATCACTCGCCCCTACGGCAGTGGCGGCTAAGCGAAAGCTGGCCGTTTTGACCGCTGCTTTCGAGGTGGATACTGGGGACGCTGAAGCTGGGGACCCTCGCTCCTTTCCAAGCGAACGCTTTGAAAAAGATGCGGGCGAGACGCCCATGGGCGCTGAGCTATGCGGCTGGTTCGATCTATCCGCCGGACCGCCGGCTGCCGGCTGGAAGCCGGCAGCCGGCGCGAGCCGGCCCCCTTATGACGTGCTGCCCGTTCTGAGAAAGAGGGCCGACGTTCCGTCGGCTGCCGGCTGGAAGCCGGCGCTCCGGCGGTGAGGTTTGCGGCCAGCGTTCCAATTAGCGCCCATGGGTGGGACGTCGGCGCTACGAGAAGGGGATTCAGGCCTTCAGTCCACGGACGGTTTCCGAGGTCGGGTCGATTTCGGCCGAGGGCAGTTGCGTTCTTCGGCCTCGCCGCAGTTCGTCGAGGAGCTGTCGCGCCCTGACGGCGCCCAGATCGACAGAGAGGATCACCGGCCGCATTTCCGCGAAGCTACGCCCACCCATGTTCCTCTGGACATCCTCGATCATCGGTTTGTCTTCGTCGACGAAGGCGTGTTCGATCGCGCCCTTCAGCTCGACGTCGAGCTTGTCGTCATCCAGGGCGAAGTCCCGGCAGGCCGCCCATAGATAGTGCGTCGAGCGTTCGGTCTCGGGGGTCAGGATGTGGGCGCCGAAGGTGGTGATGCCCTCGGTGCGCGGCCGGCCGGCCGGCGCGACGCCGACGTCGAGCCACATGGTCGAGGGGGCGTCCCAGCGCATGTTCAGCCAGTGGTCGACCGGTTTGGAATAGCCGCCGAACAGGGCCGCCCACACCGGGGCGGCGGCGCCGTCGGGGCACCAGCGGTTGGAATGCAGCGTCGTGCCGGCCTGGTGGACTTCATGGCGCCCGTCCTTGATGGCGTCGCTGCCGATGCCGCCCTTATGCAGATAGCCGACATGGCTGAGGTCCATGAGGTTGTCGGTGATCAGCTCGAAATGGGCCCCGGTCAGCAGGCGTCCGCGGATCGTGCGGTGGCCGCGATCCTCCAGCAGGTGAAAGTCGGGGATCAGGGCCTCATCGACCCGGTCCTCTTCGCCCATCCAGATCCACAGGAGCGAATGGCGTTCCACCAGAGGGTAGTGCGCGAGCCGGGCCGAACCGGGCGCCGGGCCGTGGGGATTGCCGACGCATCGCCCGTCGAGGGCGAACTCCAGGCCGTGGTAGGGGCACTGCAGGCGATCTCCGGGCAGCAGCACGCCCCTGTCGAGCGAGGCGAAACGGTGGGGGCAGATGCCCGCCAACGCCACAGGCTCGCCGTCGCGCGCGCGCGCCAGAACGATCCTGCGGTCGCAGATCGTGACGCCGAAGGGTTTGTCCTGGACTTCTTCCGACCAGGCGGCGGCGTACCAGGCATTGCGCAGGAACGTCGCATGCTCTTGGGGACGGGTGTCTCCAGCGCGCGGGCGCGCCATGGTGCTCGCAGACGTGGCTGTCCCTGACATTCCTCGGCCTTTCCTCCTGGATTGGGCCTCGAGACCCGACAGCCACGAGGCTGCTTTCTGTGTCGGGGGCTGTCAATATAAATTATACGATCGTAAAAATTAATTTCGCCCGTCGCGTCGGAGTGCTTGATTTTTAAACTTCACGATCGTAAAGCATAAACGTACTGGGCGCGGATGCGCAGTCCACTTCAACGGAGGATCGTGTGGCGCAGGAGAACAGGCAGGTCTGGCTGCGGTCAAGGCCCAACGGCATTGCGCAGGCTGGGGACTTCTCGATCCGGAGCGTCGCGCTCGAGCGGCCGGCGCCGGGTCAGTTCCTGGTCCGCAACGAGTTCCTCTCGGTCGATCCGGCGATGCGTGGATGGATCACCGACGCCAGCACCTATTGGCCGCGCATCGAGATCGGCGACACCATGCGCGCCTTCTCGGTCGGCGAGGTCGTCGAAAGCCTCAACCCCCGCTACGCCGTCGGCGACAAGGTGATGGGTATCTTCGGCTGGCAGGACTTCGCGGTCGTCGACGAGGCCAGGGTCATGCGCAAGGTCGTCGAGCACGATGTGCCGCTGTCGGCGTCGCTGGGCGTCCTGGGGCTCAACGGGCTGACGGCCTATTTCGGCCTGCTGGATGTCTGCCGGCCCAAGGCCGGCGAGACCGTGGTCGTCTCCACGGCGGCGGGCGCCGTCGGTTCGGCGGCCGGCCAGATCGCCAGGATCAAGGGGTGTCGCGCGGTCGGCGTCACCGGCGGAGCGGACAAGGTGCGCCAGTGCCTGGAAGAGTTCGGCTTCGACGCCGCCATCGACTACAAGGCGGCGCCAAATCTCGACGAGGCGCTGCGAGCCGCCTGCCCGGACGGTGTCGACGCCTATTTCGACAATACTTCAGGGCCCATCCACGACGCGGTGATGCGTCAGATCAACCTGAACGCGCGCATCGCGATCTGCGGCACCGCCGCCTACGCCAGCTGGGATCCCTGGAACGAAGGTCCGCGGCCGGAACGGCATCTGCTGGTGAAGCGCGCCACCATGCAGGGGTTCCTGACCACCGACTTCGCCGCCCGCTACGAGGAGGCGATCGCCGATCTGGTCGGATGGATCCGCGACGGCCGGCTGCGCTACCGCGAGGACATGCTGGAGGGGATCGAGGCCGCGCCGGGGGCGATCCAGACCCTGTACGGCGGCGCCAACAACGGCAAGCTGGTCATTCGCCTCTGAGGCTCATGTGGGTTCGACGGCGCGGAAACGCCGCCGACCGGAAAAGGAGACGGCTCTCGTGACCAAGGTCATCATCAGCTGCGCGATCACCGGCTCGATCCACACGCCGTCGATGAGCCCGCACCTGCCGATTACGCCGGACGAGATCGCCCAGGCCTCGGTGGAGGCGGCCGAGGCCGGCGCCTCGGTGCTGCACCTGCACGCGCGCGATCCGAAGGATGGTCGCCCGAGCCCGGACCCGGCGCTGTTCATGGCCTTCCTGCCGCGCATCAGGCAGGCGAGCGATGCGGTGGTGAACATCACCACCGGCGGCGGCCAGGGGATGTCGCTGGATGACCGGCTGGCGGCGGCGCTGGTCGCCTCGCCGGAGCTGGCGTCGCTCAACATGGGTTCGATGAACTTCGGCCTGTTTCCCGCGCTGGGCCGCTACAGCGAATTCCAGCACGCCTGGGAGCCGGCCTATCTGGAGGGTTCCCGCGACTGGATCTTCCGCAACACCTTCGCCGACATCGAGGCCATCCTCAGCCGCCTGGGCGAGCGCCATGGGACGCGCTTCGAGTTCGAATGCTACGACACGGGACACCTATACACCCTGGCCCATTTCCTCGACCGCAAGCTGGTGACGCCTCCGCTGTTCGTACAGTCGATCTTCGGCGTGCTCGGCGGCCAGGGGGCGGACACGGAGAACCTGCTGCACGCCAAGCGGATCGCCGACAAGCTGTTCGGCCAGGACTATCGGTGGTCGGTGATGGCGGTGGGACGCCACCAGCTGGCCTTCACCACCATGGCCGGGCTGAACGGGGCCAATGTCCGCGTGGGGCTGGAGGACAGCCTCTACGCCGGCAAGGGCAGGCTGGCGACCTCCAACGCCGAGCAGGTGAGGATCATCCGCAACGTTCTCGAGCAGCTTTCGCTCGAGATCGCCACGCCGGCCGAGACACGGGTGATGCTGGGATTGAAGGGGGGAGACAATGTCGCCTTCTGATCCCGCCGCCCGCTCCGGCGGCTGCAATCCGGGAAGACAACGATGAACGCAACGCAGTCCGTTCCACCACCTGAGAAGGTCACGACCGTCGTCCGGCCCAAGCCGATCATCAAGACCGACACCATGGCCTATGTCCGCTTCTCGCGTCGCGATCCGGGTGAGATGGAGCGGTTTCTGCTGGACTTCGGCCTCATCGCCACGGAGGGGCGCGATGGTGTTCGCCACTACCGCGGCTGCGGGGCCGCGCCGTTCCTGGTCCAGATAGAGTCGGGGGCCGAGGACGCCTTCCTGGGGTTTGGCGTCGCCGTGCGCGAACCGGCGGAGCTCGAGCATCTTGCAGCGACGACGGGGATTGCGATCGAGGATAGCACGGCGCCGGGCGGCGGGGCGCGGGTGCGTCTCACCGACCCGGACGGCCTGGCGGTCGACGTGATCTGCGGCCAGCAGCCGGTGGAGGCGCTGGCGGCGCCGAGCGCCCTGGGACCGATCAACACGCCATCGGTGAAGGCCCGGATCAACCAGACCGTCCGGCCGCCGTTGGCGCCGTCGCCGATCTTCAAGCTGGGGCACATCGTCATCCAGCGTCCCGACTTCGACCGCGCCGCGCAATGGTACATGCGCCACATCGGCCTGATCGCGTCCGACGTGCAGGTCCTGGCCGATGGCTCGCCCGCCCTGGCCTTCTTCCGCCTCGACCGCGGCGACCGTCCGGCCGACCACCACAGCGTCGCCATCCTGGGAGCGCCGGGGACCGGCCTGCTGCATGTCTCGTTCGAGACCTTCGATCTCGACGCGGTCGGGCAGGGCCACAACTACCTGCGCGCGGGGGGCTGGACCCCCTATTGGGGCATCGGGCGCCACGCGCTGGGCAGCCAGGTGTTCGACTACTGGAAAGACCCTGTCGGCGACGAGTGGGAGCACTATGCCGACGGCGACGTCATGGATGCCAGCTATCCCACCGGCTATCACGCCCTGGCGCGGGGAACGCTGTGGACCTGGGGTGACGATCTTCCCGATTCCATGCGTCCCGACGTTCCCCTCGAGGCGCTGGCGGACATCCACGCGAGCGGGGCCTTCGGTGACATGCCGCTCGAAAAGGTCCGCCATTTCATGGCCGCGATGCAGCTGCCGCCCCGGCCGTGGATGCGCTGACCATGGCCGTGGCCCCAGAGGGTCGCGCGGTTCCATCGCAAGAATAGCGCCGATCTGGACTTTGGTAGGTCGTCCTGTTTACTGACTGGCATGACCGACAGGAAGGATTCTGACGTGGCCGCCCCGCCGAAAACGACAAAATCCACGCGCCGCGTCGAGCCGGCTCAGGCCGGCGCCGGCAAGCCGGCGAAAGCAGCCTCCATCAAGTCCCGGAGCGCAACACCCAAACGGCAGGAACAGCAGAGGGCCATCGACACGCGCCAGACCATTCTGGCCGCGGCGCTTTCGGAGTTCGCCGAGAAGGGGTTCGATGCGGCGAGCATTCGCAACATCGGCGCGCGCACGGGACTGCAGCATCCGCTGATCACCTACCACTACCGGACCAAGGAGATCCTCTGGCGGGCTGTGGCCGAGAACGCCTTCGCCGAAATCCGCCGGTTGTGGGATGAAGACGTGCCGGACGACGACCGCCTGTCGCCGATCGAGCGCCTGCGCGCCGAATATTCGGCGTTCCTGCGCTTCACCATCACCTATCCCGACTTCCATCACTTCATGCTGCGGGAAAGCCGGCCGGGCAATCCGCGGTTGCCGTGGCTGGTGGAGAACATGCTCAAGCCGACCATGCAGCGGCTGCTCCCGCAGATCCGCGGCGCCCAGGCCGACGGCGACCTGCCGCAAAGCGATCCGTCACTTTTCCACTACATGATGATCGGCATGATGTCGGTGCTCTCCTCGCTCAAGGACGAGATCCGTCAGAGCACCGGCCTCAGGGCCGACGATCCGGCGGTGGTCGACGCCTATCTGGCGATGATCGATCGGCTGGTGTTCAGTCCCGGGAAGGTCCCGGGAAGGGGCGGGCGGTAGGACCTAGGCGCTAAGTCCAGTGCGACGCTCGATCTATCCGACGGACCGCTGGCCTCCGGCCGGCATCTTTTCTATCTCCACAACGGTGGTTCCGGGACAAAGATGCCGGCCGGAGGCCAGCGGTCCGGCGGTGAGGCTTGCGGCTTATCTCCGGGAACGCACTTTAAACTTGACGAACGTAAAGGATTGATGGAATCCTCTCCTGGAAGTGGCCTCGACCGTCCCTGGCGGTGCGACGCCGGACACCAAGGGAGAAGACGATGGGCCGACTGATTGTCCGCTACAGGGATGGCGACCAGACCCGCTGGGGGGAGCTGAGCGGAGAACCGCCGGCCCATCCGGAGGATGTCGTCAGCGTGTCGCCGCTGCGTGTCGCCGCGGAGACGACGGCCGGCTTGATCTCCGCCCTGGATGGGCCGGCCGTCGGCGTCGAGCCCACAACGGAACTCGTCGCGGCCCGGCTGTTGAGCCCGGTAACCTCGGACGCCTCCATCTACGCGCAGGGGCTGAACTACCAGTCGCACGCCGCCGAGGCGCAGCATGCACAGCGCCGCTCCAACCTGATCTTCGCCAAGGCGAGTTCCTCCCTGACCGGCCCGTATGGCGACATCCAGCGGCCGGGCGAGGTGCAGCTGCTCGACTACGAGGTCGAGTTCGGCCTGGTTCTTCGGAAGAACCTGGGCGCCGGAGACCGCGTGGCCGAGGCTGATCTCGGCGAGGTGGTGGCGGGGATCGTGCTCTGCAACGACGTCTCGGCCCGTGACACCATGTTCGGGACCACGTTCCTGCAGTGGTTCCGCGGGAAGAGCTACCGGACCTTCTGTCCGGCGGGGCCCGTGCTCTGGCTGCCCGACCGCTCGGAAGTGGCCGAGGCGGTCAGGCGCCTGGAGCTCAAGCTTTGGGTCAATGGGGAGCTGCGCCAGCAGGCGCTCTCCGATCAGCTCATCTGGAAGCCGGCCGAAACCCTCGACTACATCGCGTCCAGCATCGACCTGAAGCGGGGGGATCTGCTGTTGACCGGCACCCCCGGCGGCGTCACCGCGCCGGCGACGCCGCGGATGGTCGAGATCCTGCAACAGAACCTGCTGGCGGACGATGTCCGCCGCGATGCCCTTCGTGTCGAAATGACCAAGGGACGCCCGTTCCTCGAGCCCGGCGACGTGGTGACGGCGACCCTGGCGGACAGCCGAGGGCTCAGGCTTGGCGGCCTCGCCAACAGGGTCGTGCAAGGCGCCTGAGCGCCGGGGTCGGCCGGGACTTTTGGACTGGGAGAGAGACATGGCCAAGGTGATCGAGATCGATGTCCTGGTGGTGGGGGCGGGGCCGGCGGGGGCGGCGACGTCGGTGTTCCTGGGGCGCCACGGCGTGCGCACGCTGATGATCTCGCGTGGTCGCGGAACGGCGGAGACGCCGCGGGCGCACATCACCAACCAGCGGACCATGGAGGCGCTGCGTGACGCCGGCCTGGAGGACGCCTGCATGACGCTCGCCTCCCCCGGATCGCACATCGAGCACACCTTCTGGCTGCGCAGCATGGCCGGCGAGGAACTGGCCCGCACGTGGTCCTGGGGGAACGACCCACGGCGCGTGGGCGACTACCGTGACGCCAGTCCCTGCTCGATGTCCGACCTGCCGCAGACCAAGCTCGAGCCGATCCTGGTCAACGAGGCGGCGCGGTTGGGCAGCGACGTACGGTTCGGCTGGGAGTTGCAGGCCTTCACCCAGGACGCCGAGGGCGTGACGGCCGAGGTGGTCGATCGATTGAGCGAGGAGCGCGTCACTGTGCGCGCGCGCTACATGGTCGGCGCCGACGGCGCCCGCAGCCGCGTGGTGGAAGCCCTCGGCCTGCCGCTGACCGGGATGCATGGCCTTGGCAACGTCTTCAACGTGCTCTGCGACATCGACCTTTCCGACCATGTCCGGCATCGCCATGGCTCGCTCTTCGCGGTGATCCAGCCAGGCTCGTCCTACTGGGCGCCGGTGGCGGTATTCCGGATGGTGAAGCCGTGGACGCAGTGGCTCGTGGCGCTGATCGTGCCCCAGGCCGCCGGCAAGCCCGAACCCACGCAGAAGGATTTCGAGGACCGCATTCGCGATTCAGTCGGCGATCCCAGCTTGCCGATCAACATTCTGTCGACCTCGATATGGACGGTGAACGACGTCTACGCCGAGCGCTATGCCGAGGGGCGGGTATTGTGCTTGGGCGACGCGGTCCATCGACATCCGCCCACCAATGGCCTGGGCTCCAACACCTGCGTGCAGGACGCCTTCAATCTGGCCTGGAAACTCGCCCTGGTCATCCAGGGCAAGGCGGGCGAGGGCCTGCTGGCGAGCTACGACGCCGAGCGCCAGCCGATCGGAAAGCAGATCGTCGCCCGCGCCAATAAGAGCTTCCTTCAGAACCACCGGCTGTGGGACCTGCTGGGCGCCGGCACCCTGGTGGAGGCGGGGCCCGAGGAACACGCCGCCGTCTTTGGCACAAAGCCAGGACGCGCGAGCCTGCGCGATGCGGTCGATGCGTTCCACCACGAGTATCACGCCCATGGCGTCGAGATGAACCGGCGCTATGTCTCCGAGGCCGTGGTCGCCGATGGTTCCCCCGAGGCCAAGCCGGCGCGCGATCCTGAACTCTACTACCAGGCCAGCACCCGGCCCGGTTCAACCCTGCCGCACGCCTGGCTCTGCCGGCGGACGCCCGGGCCGAGCGTGTCGACCCTGGACGTGGCCGGGAAGGGCCGGTTCTGCCTGCTGATCGGCCACGGGGGCGAAGCGTGGCGCGCGGCGGCCGCTCGCCTGGCCGATCGATCGGGTGTGGATATCGAGGTCGTGGCGATCGGCCGCTACCTGGATTGGGAAGATCCCTACGGTCGCTGGGAGACGCTTCGTGAGGTGGAGGAGGAGGGCTGTGTCCTAGTCCGCCCCGACCTCATCGTGGGCTGGCGCAGCCGAACCCTGCCGAACGATCCGGCGGCCGAACTCGCCCGGGCCTTGTCGATCATCCTCGACCGACCGGAAGTCGGCGCCGGAGACGCCGTCGGTAGCGGTTAGCCCGACACGGGGCCAATGCCACCTGAGCCGGTGCGGCGGCTGCCAACAGTTTCTACTCACCCAGGCGGATCATCTCGGCCGCCTTCTCGGCGATCATGATGGTCGGGGCGTTGGTGTTGCTGCTGGTCGTCGTCGGCATCACCGAGGCGTCCACGATGCGCAGCCCACCAACGCCGCGGAAGCGCAGCTTCGGATCGACGACGGCCTCGGCGTCCGAGCCCATCCGGCAGGTTCCGACCGCGTGCCAGGTGATGGTCGTATTGGCGCGAAGATATTCGATCCAGCCATCGTCGGTCGTGGGGATGACCTGGGGCGCACGGTTGGCGACGGTCAGCCGCTTCAGCGTCGGCGCTTCGAAGATCCGGTTGACCAGGTCCATGCCGGCGACGAGCGTGGCGCGATCGTGGGGGTTGTCGAGCAGTCGGTGCACGACCCGCGCCTGGCCCCGCTCACCCAGTTCCACCCGGCCACGGCCGCGTGGCTTGCAGAGCGAGGCGTTGATGGTGACCGCCGGGTCCTTGGGCATCGCCGTCGAACCGGGAGACACCATGTCCGGATCGCCATCGAAGGCGAGCGGCATGAAATGCAGTTGTATGTCCGGCTCGGGAAGATCCGCCCGCGTCTTGGCCAGGCCCATGGCCTGCACGGCCGGGGCGCTCAACGGGCCCGTCCGGTTCCAGAAGAATCTGGCCAGATGGCTGACCATGTCCCAGGGCCCCATCTGGCTGTTGAGCGTCGGCACATTGACGTACCGGCTGACGCCGGCGGCCGAATGCTCCTGCAGGTTCTCTCCGACTCCTGCCGACTCGCAAACCACCTCGATGTCGCGCGAACGCAGATATGGCGCGGGGCCGATGCCGGAGCGCATCAGCAGGGCCGGACTGCCCATGGCGCCCGCGCACACGATCACTTCGCCAAGCGCATCGACCGTCTCGCGGCGTCCCTCGCGCAGCAAGGTCACGCCGACGGCCCGCCCGTCGACCACCCACACGCGCTCGACTTCCGCTTGAGTGATGATCCGCAGGTTGGGCCGCTTGCGGATCGGGCGCAGATAGCCCTTCTCGGTGCTGCACCGCCATCCATCGCGCTGGTTCGTCTGAGTGAGGAACGCTCCGAACGCGGCGCCGTCGTTGTATTCCGCCAGGGTCGGGAGACCGACTTCGCCGCAGCCTTTCAGGAAGGCCCGGCATAGCGGATGCGGATCGAGTGTCGGCGATATCGATAGTGGGCCACTCGCGCCATGAGCCTGGCTGGGCTCGCCCTGCCAGCACTCGGATCGCAGGAAGTAGGGGAAGACTTCATTAAAGCTCCATCCTGTAGCCCCCATCTCCGCCCACTCGTCGAAATCGTGGCGGGTGCCGCGGATGTAGACCTGACCATTGATGGAGCTGCTGCCGCCCAGCAACCGGCCGGCCGACCAGATGCCGCCGCGTCCGTTGACCGAAGGGTCGGGCTCCTGCTCATAGCACCAGTCGAACGCCGGTTTGCGCAGCAGGTGAACCAGTCCGGCCGGAAGCTGCACGACGAATGCCTTGGCCTCGCCGCCGGCCTCGATCAGGATGACGCTGGTCTTCGGGTCCTCTGAAAGTCGGTTGGCCATCACGGCCCCGGCGCTGCCGGCGCCGACGATGACATAGTCCGCGCTTCCCGCGACGTTCGTGTTTGTTGTCACCTTCAGGCCCCCCTGCCGACTGTCGCGGGTCCATCGAGGATGACTGTCTTGGTTTCCAGATAGGGACGCAGGCCCTCCGATCCGCCTTCGCGGCCGACGCCCGATTGCTTGAAACCGCCAAAGGCGATCCCGAAGTCACTGCGGAAAGCATTGTGACCGACGGTTCCCGATCGAAGGCGCCGTGCGAAGGCCATGGCGCGATCGGCGTCGGCGGTGAACACTGAATTGTTGAGCCCAAATGGCGTATCGTTGGCGATCGCCAGGGCGTCTTCCTCATCGCGCGCCGGGGTGACGCAGATCACCGGTCCGAATATCTCCTCGCGCGCGATCCGCGCCTTGTTGTCCACCCCGCCGAACAGGGTGGGCTCGATGTAGAAGCCGCGGTTCATGCCGGGCGGCCGCCCGCCGCCGGTGGCCACGGTGAAACCATCCGCCCTGCCGCTGGCGATGAAGTCCTCGACCCGGTCGAGTTGGCGGCGCATGGCGAGCGGCCCCATCTGGGACGCCGGATCGAGGGGATCACCGACACGGATGGTGGAAAGCGACGCCGCCAGCATCTCGACCAGTTCGTCGTGCCGGTGACGCGGCACGATCACGCGACTGAGCGCGGAACAGAACTGCATGGCCAGCGAACCTACCTGCGGAGCAATGGCGTCGACGACCGTCTGAAGAGGTGAATCGTCGAGGACCACGGCCGCGGACTTGCCGCCCAGCTCCAGAGTGGCGCGCGCCATGCGTCCGCCGCAGATCGAGGCGACGCGCCGGCCCACCGCGCTCGACCCGGTGAAGCTGATCTTGTCGACGTCCTCGTGGCGGACAAGGAGCTCCGACTCCTCGCGATCAGCCATCACGATGTTGACGACGCCCGGCGGGAACCCGAGCGCCTGGACGATCTCGCCGAACAGCACTGCTTCGAGCGGCGCCTCGGGCGATGTTTTCACCACCACAGTGCAGCCGGCGAGCAGGGCCGGCGCCAATTTGGACGCCAGCATCAGGATCGGCGCGTTCCAGGGGATGATCGCGCCGACGACGCCGACCGGCTCGTGGATCAGCATTCCCCAATCGCCGCCGGCCGTGGGCGTGTGCCGCTCGACGAAGTCGAACTGCCCGGCAAGCTGCGCATACTGGCGGATCAGGCGGGTGGCGCTGGCCGTCATGTAGTCGCCGTGACTGGCGAGCGCGCCAACCTCGTGCGTCCAGATGGAACCCAACAGCGATGTCCGGGCGTCCAGGCTGTCGGCGAGCCGCCCGAGATAGTCTCCCCGCTCGGCGTGGGAAAGCCGCGGCCACGGCCCGAAATCAAACGCATGCCGCGCGGCGGCGACGGCGGCGTTGATATCGTGGACATCACCGCATGGAACGGATGCAAAGACCGCTTCGGTCGAAGGCGTCACGATCTCGAAATGCCGACGATCGGATGGGAACGACCAGGCTCCGTCGATCAGGAATCCGCCACGCTTGATCCGTTCGAGATCATATTCCGAATCGTCCAACACCGCCTCCTCGCCTCAATCACCCCGCCGGCCCGATTTGGGACATCGGCGCTGATCCTGATGATCCTCCGCGCCGATGAACGCGGCCGCCTAATGCTTTCCCCATCGTACGGGGGCCTCTCATCAGGAGCCCCGCGAACCATCCGATGTCTTCTGACGCCGAAAGAACCTAACGCTGTTCCTATTCCGTCGCAAGGGCAAGCATTTGATTGGAGTGCTGGCCCGAGCCGGACTTTCCTCTAGACCGCTTCCAATGATGTCGCCCCCAAATCAAACGGGTTGGAAATTTTGCCGTTGTGCCGCGGCGGTTGATTTGCTATTTCCTCTAACGCTGTCTGTTTTTGTGATCGCGTTTGGACGGCGGTGTCGACGGGACCGGGTGACCGCGGCGCTCATAGAAGGTGCGCAGGCGCCAACGGGAGAGGGAACGAAATGAATCGGAAAGCCATTTTCATCGGTCAGCTCATGGCGAGCGCGTGCATTGTCGCGCCGGCCCTTGCGCAGACGGCGGCGCCACCGACCACGGCCGCCTCGCCCGCTGTCGATAGCGGGGGCACAAGACTGCAAGAGGTCGTGGTTACGGCCCAGCGTCGAACGGAATCGCTGCAGCGGGTTCCGATCGCGGTCACCGCGGTGTCCGGCGCCGACCTCGCCGCGCGAGGTCTGAACGACTCACTGTCGCTGTCGGACACGGTTCCGAACCTGGATGTGACGCAGAACGGCACGGTTCTCACCCTGTATCTGCGCGGCGTCGGTTCGAACGCGTCGGACCCCAACGATGAAGCGTCCGTGGCGACCTATGTGGACGGGGTCTATATCGCTTCGCCGCTGGCCAACATGTTCGACTTCAACAACATCGAACGGGTGGAGGTGTTGAAGGGACCGCAGGGCACGCTGTTCGGTCGAAATGCGACAGGTGGCGTGATCCAGGTGGTGACCAGGGATCCAAGCCACACCCCCGGCGGGGAGATTTCGGCAACCTACGGAAATTACAACACCGTGGGCAGCTCTCTCTATGCGACCACGGGGCTCGGCGACAATCTGGCGGCGGATATCGCCGCGGTGTACCGCAATAATCTGGATGGATATGGCAGGGACATCTATCGAGACCAGCCGATCATGCGCCGGGAAGACTTCGGCCTGCGCTCGAAAATTCTGTGGACCCCTACCGCGACGACCCAGGTACGGCTGAGTGGCGATTATGGCGCGGTGAGGTCGGACGGCACCGACTACCAGCTTGCCCCCGGGGTGATTGGCGCGGACGGAGTGAGCACCTATCCGGGCCCCTATAAAACCGAAACCAATGAACCAAACTTAGGAAATACAGACATATGGGGTACGTCACTACGCGTTGACCAGGATTTCGGGGCCGTCCGATTTGTAAGCATCAGCGCCTATCGGCATATCGTCGGCCTCTATGATCTCGACGAAGACGCGACACCCGTGCCGATCGTCAATTCATTCATTCATCAGTTGGCGAAGAATTTCTCACAGGAACTTCAGCTGCTTTCTCCCAAGGATTCAAAAATACAGTGGGTCGTGGGGGGATATTATTTCAACGCCATCTATGCCTATGATCCCATCACCATAGCCGGCCTGGCGGCGGGGGGGCCCGACGCCAGCGAAGACATCTTCGGCACCCAGCGGACGCACTCCTATTCAGCCTATGGTCAGGCGACGATTCCGCTGTTCGCCGGGACCAAATTCACCGCCGGCCTGCGTTACACGGACGAAAACCAGAGCGACCATGCCTTTGTGAATATCGGGTCGGTTACCGTGGCTGCGCCTCCGGACCAGCATCAGAGCTTCGATAAACTCACCTGGCGGTTCGCGCTGGATCATGAATTCAGTGACAACGTCCTGGGATACGTGTCCTACAATCGTGGCATAAAGAGCGGCGGCTACAATCTCCTTGGCCCAGGCGCGCCGGGGTACAAACCGGAAGTCCTGGACGCCTACGAGATCGGCGTGAAATCGGAATTCCTGGATCACACGGTTCGCGTCAATATTGCGGGATTCTATTACAACTATCAGGATATACAGGTACAAAATATTGAAGCGGGGGCGATAAACACGGTGAACGCCGCGTCGGCTACAATGAAGGGCTTTGACGCGGACGTAAAATTCGTGCCGGTGAACAACCTGACCGTGTCGGCCGGGTTGGGGTATGTTTACGGTACCTATTCCAACTTCCAGAACGCGACCTTTACGCCACCGTCACCCCTGGATGGCCCGCAGTACCCCGGAAATGCCAGCGGGAATTCGATCATCAACACACCTCGCGTCACTGCAAACGCTTCTGTGGATTATAAAATCCCGACCAATATCGGGGTCTTTCTGTACGACCTGACGGGCTCCTACCGGGACAGCACCTTTGTCAGTCCGGACAATCGGCTGACGATTCCGGCCCACACCGTGTTCAATACTTCCCTCGGGTGGACGTCGATGAACGGGCAGTACGGCGTGCAACTCTGGGCCCACAATCTGTTCGACGAACGATACTATGCTTCAAGGGTCGAGACGTCGGTCGGGGATCTTCAGTATCTCGCGGCCCCTCGCACCTTCGGCGTCACCCTGAGTTCGAAGTTCTGACGGCGGCAGGCAGGGCGATGGTCAGAATTATCTATGTGGATCATGCCGGCGCCCGACACGCGGTCGATGCGGAGCCTGGCCTGACCCTGATGACGGCCGCGGTGCGAAACGGCGTGGTCGCCATCGAGGGCGAGTGCGGCGGGGCTTGCGCCTGCGCCACCTGTCACATCTACGTACCGCAGGAGTGGCGGGCCGTGACGGGAAATGCGTCCC
>Ga0302314_10007530_pt1 | contig 19557 bp, 16 predicted proteins | sample III_Palsa_N2_3_FD_200533 | JGI IMG/M metagenome (GOLD analysis project Ga0302314, IMG submission 200533) | Peat permafrost microbial communities from Stordalen Mire near Abisko, Sweden - III_Palsa_N2_3 | ecosystem: Environmental > Terrestrial > Soil > Palsa > Peat permafrost | place: Sweden...
CGCGGCGAGATCTATCTGGGCTCCTATTCCGGCTGGTATTCGGTCCGCGACGAGACGTTCTTTACCGAGGCCGACCTGATCGACGGCAAGGCGCCGACCGGCGCGCCGGTCGAATGGGTCGAAGAGCCCAGCTATTTCTTCAAGCTGTCGGCCTGGGGCGACAAGCTGCTGGAGTTCTATGACAAGAACCCCGGCTTCATCGGCCCGGACAGCCGGCGCAACGAGGTCGTGAGCTTCGTCAAATCGGGTCTGCGCGACCTGTCGGTCTCGCGGACCAGCTTCACCTGGGGCGTGCCCGTGCCGAACGATCCGGCCCATGTGATGTATGTCTGGCTCGATGCACTGACCAACTACATCACGGCGGTGGGTTATCCCGACGTCGAAGCCGAGGCCTACAAGACCTTCTGGCCGGCCAATCTTCACGTGGTCGGCAAGGACATCGTGCGCTTCCACGCGGTCTATTGGCCGGCGTTCCTGATGGCGGCGGAGCTGCCGCCGCCCCAGGGCGTCTATGCCCATGGCTGGTGGACGAACGAAGGCCAGAAGATCTCGAAGTCGCTGGGCAATGCCATCGATCCCTACGATCTGATCGAGACCTACGGGCTCGACCAGACGCGCTATTTCCTGCTGCGCGAGGTGCCGTTCGGCCAGGACGGCGACTTCTCAAAGACGGCGATGGTCAATCGCATCAATGCCGACCTCGCGAACAATCTCGGCAATCTGATGCAGCGGGTGCTGAGCCAGGTGCAGAAGAACTGCGCCGCGGCGGCACCCCAGATCGGCGATCTGACGGCCGAGGACGAGGCGCTGCTGGGTCAGGCCCGGGCATTGCTGCCGGCCCTGCGCGCGGCGATGGAGAAGTGCGAGCTGCATCAGGCGCTGGCCCAGCTCTGGGCTGTGAGCGATGCCGCCAATCTCTACATCGATCAGCAGGCACCCTGGACGCTGAAGAAGACCGATCTCACGCGGATGGCCACGGTCCTGGGCGTGCTGGTGGAGGTCATCCGCATCCTGGGCATCCTGGTGCAGCCGGTGATGCCCGGTGCCGGCGCCAAGATTCTGGATCAGCTGGCGATCCCGGCCGACGCGCGGGGCTTCGACGCGATCGCGCGGGGGCCGATCGCGGCCGGCACGCCCTTGCCGGTTCCGCAAGGCGTGTTTCCCCGGATCGATACCAAACCCATCGAGATCGCCAAGGCATGAGTCTGCTCGTCGACAGCCATTGCCATCTCGATTTCGAGGATTTCGCCGCCGAGCGGGGCGAGGTCATCGCGCGGGCCCGTCGCGCCGGCGTCGGCACGATGGTGACGATCTGCACCAAGATCACCGAGTTCCCGTCGATCCGCGCGATCGCCGAGACCGACCCGGACATCTGGTGCACGGTCGGCATCCATCCGCACGAGGCGGCGAGCGAGCCCGATACGGACGCGGCGGCGCTGGTGGGATATGCGGCCCACCCGAAGGTGATCGGCATCGGCGAATGCGGGCTCGATTATCACTATGACTACGCGCCCCGCGACCGGCAGGCGGAGGTGTTCCGCACCCACGCCCGCGCCGCCAAAAGCGCCGGCGTGCCGATGGTCGTTCATACCCGCGAGGCGGATGCGGATACGGCGCGGCTCTTGACCGAGGAGAGCGACGGCGGCCGGCTCAAAGGCGTGCTGCATTGCTTCACCTCGGGCATGGATCTAGCGATGCACGGCCTGGATCTGGGCTTCTATGTCTCGTTCTCGGGCATCGTCACCTTCAAGAACGCCGCCGACCTGCGCGCGATCGTGAAGGCGGTGCCGCTCGACCGGCTGCTGGTCGAGACCGATGCGCCTTATCTGGCGCCGGTGCCGATGCGCGGCAAGCGCAACGAGCCGGCGTTCGTCGTCCATACCGCCGCTGCGATCGCAGAGATGAAGGGCGTCTCGGCGGCCGAGCTGGCCCGGATCACGACCGCGAATTTCCACCGCCTGTTCACCAAGGCGGCGACGGCGGCATGAGCGGGCTCCGCGTCAGGATCCTCGGCTGCGGCGGCTCCCAGGGGGTGCCGACACCGGTCGGCGACTGGGGCGTGTGCGACCCGACCAATCCGCGCAATCGGCGCCTGCGGCCGTCGATCCTGATCGACGCCACCGATACCGAGGGTCGGGCGAAGACCATCCTGGTCGATACCGGACCGGATCTGCGCGAGCAGCTGCTGGCCGCCGAATGCCGTCATATCGACGCGCTGCTGTTTACCCACAGCCATGCCGACCATACCCATGGCATCGACGACCTGCGCGCGGTCAACCGCCGCATGGGCGCGGCGATTCCGTTCTGGGCATCGGCCGACACGTTGGCCGACCTGCGCCGGCGCCTTGGCTATACCATCGTCGACGACCCGACGGGCGTCAGCAGCTATTTCCGCCCGGTCCTGGTGCCCCACGAAATCGATGGGCCGTTCAAGGCGGCCGGCGTGCCCGTCGTGCCGTTCGAGCAGGATCATGGTTTCAGCCGCTCCTGGGGCTTCCGCATCGGCGATTTCGCCTATTCGACCGACGTGGTGAAGCTCGACGAGGCGGCATTTGCCGCCCTCGAGGGCATCGACACCTGGATCGTCGATTGCCTGCGCGAGGCGCCGCATCCGACCCATAGCCATCTGGAGCGCACGCTCGGCTGGATCGAGCGGGTGAAGCCGCGCCGGGCGATCTTCACCCATATGGACCAGAGCAGCGATTACGCCGCCATCGGCCGCCTGTGCCCCGCCGGGGTCGAGCCGGGCTATGACGGCATGATCGTCGAGCTGTGACCCCCGACGAGCTGATCGGCCGCATCCTCTGGCGTTCGGACGAGATCCTGGTGCTCGACAAGCCGGCCGGCATCGCCGTGCATCGCGCCCCCGGCACGCGCTACAGCCTGGAAGACCATTTCGACGCGCTGAAGCTGGGCTTGCCCGATCGCCCGGGTCTCGCCCATCGGCTCGACAAGGATACGACCGGTTGCCTGGTGCTGGGCCGCACGCCCGACATGCTGCGGCGGCTCAATCAGCTGTTCGCCGATGGCGCCGTGACCAAGACTTATTGGGCCGTGGTCGAAGGCGCGCCGCCAACGCTGGAAGGGCGCGTCGACCGGCCGCTGAAACAGGTGAAGCGCGCCGGCGACTGGTCGAGCGTGGTCGATAAGAACGGCCAGGCTGCCGCTACGCGCTATCGCGTGCTGGGGCAGGGCGACGGCCGCACCTGGCTCGAACTCCATCCGGAGACCGGGCGGACCCACCAGATCCGCGTCCATTGCGCGTTCCTGCGCTGCCCGGTCGTGGCCGACGAACAATATGGCCGGCCGGCGGGGCCCGGCGAACGGTTGCATCTGCATGCGCGTGCGGTCGCGTTCGAGTTGGCCGGCGTTGGCCGGATCGAGGTCACGGCGCCACCGCCGCGGCACATGCTGCCGGCGCTTAGGGCCTGTGGCTTCGACCGCTAGCGACCGCCGGCGCGAAAGTCGCGGACGTCGAAATAGCGCAGCGAGGTCGTGCGGCCGCCCACTTGGTAGCGGTGGGTTTTCGACGCCCCGACCAGATGCAGGATGTGGATATCCTCATAGGGCAGGGATGGCGCGGTCAGGCGGCCGGTCTCCGGGTCGCGTCGCGGCAGGCTGTGGAGCGCCAGCCAATTATTGACCGCGCGCAGCGGGTGCAGCGTGATGGAACCGGAATAGATCAGGCGATGCAAAGGGATCTGGTCCGAATAATACCGCTGCTCGCGGCCCTGCAGCCGGGACCGCACGTCGAGCAGGGTGGCCTTCCAGGCATTCCACAGCGGCGATTGCGCGCGCGCGCCGAAAACGCCGGCGTTCACCATCGGGAAGCGGGCGAAGCGCTGCCGATCCTCGGGCCCGAACGCAACGGCATAGACGTCGAGAGTATAATCGTCGGGTGCCAGACAGCCGAAATAATTCGGGTCGCCTTGCGAATGCGCGCTGATATCGGCCAGCAGCGCCGCTTCGGCGATCTGCTGAATGCCGATCGCGTTCTGGACCCAGGTATCGCCGTCCAGCCAGACATAGACGTCGTAGCCGGGGAACAGCTCCGGCAAGCGCGGCTTGATCGCGTCATAGGCGAATTGGAAGCCCTCGTTCGGCCCGAGCGGCGCGCTCGGGACGATGGTCGCCACAAGATCCGCGACACTGGTGATCGACGCCGGGGCCGGCGCCTCGCCGACCCGGATGAAGCCGATGTCGAACGTCCTGTCTTCGATCGCCTGAAGCGACGCCATCAGTTCCGCGGTCAGCGGATCATGGCGGGCGTCGCAGCCGCTTACGACAATCGTCTTCATCTTTCGCCTCTGGTCGGCCTGATCGCCCGAGGGCGAGTCTAGAGGGATTTCGTTTGGCCTGTCACTGTCGACGCAGCGCCTGCCGTCATGCGTTGCACTGCACCCAGGATATCGATTTTTGCGTCCGCCGGGGTCCGTCGATGGGTTCATGCTCATTACTGAGCAATGAAAGCATCTCGCGTCCGGGCCGCCTCCGTCCTGGACGAGAGTGCCGCGCCTGAGAGGTCGACCCTTGTCCGCCGATACAGCCACAGCGACCAATCCGCCGAACTTCACCCATCGCGAGACGATCGTCATCATCGGCGGGTTGATGCTCGGCATGTTCCTGGCAGCACTCGACCAGACCATCGTCGCCACGGCACTGCCGCGCATGGCGGCGGATCTGCAGGGTGTCAGCCATCTCGCCTGGGTCGTCTCGGCCTATTTACTGACCTCGACCGCGGTCACGCCGATCTACGGCAAGCTGTCCGATCTCTATGGCCGCAAGCGCCTGCTGCAGGTCGCGATCATCTTGTTCGTGTTGACCAGCCTGCTGTGCGGGCTCGCCACCGACATGACCCAGCTGATCGTGTTCCGCGCCTTGCAAGGCCTGGGCGGCGGCGGGTTGCTGGCGATGGCGCACGCGACCATCGCCGACGTGATCTCGCCGCGCGAGCGCGGCCGCTACCAAGGCTACATCGCCAGCACGTTCGCGGCCGCCAGCGTCGCCGGCCCGGTGCTGGGCGGATTGTTCGTCGATCATCTGACCTGGCGCTGGGTGTTCTGGATCAATCTGCCGATCGGCATCGGCGCGCTGATCCTGTCGCAGATCACGCTCAGCAAGCTGGTCGCCAAGCGGCTCCGTCATAAGATCGACTATCTGGGCGCGATCCTGATTGTGTCGGCGGTCTGTTGCGTGCTGCTGGTGACGACCATGGGCGGCGAGGAAGTGCCGTGGGATTCGCTGGCGATCAAGGCGCTGGCCGCCGGCGCCATCGTGCTGTTCATCGCCTGTATCGTCCAGGAACGCACGGCGAGCGAACCGATCCTGGCGCCGCGCCTGTTCCATAACCCGGTGTTCGTGGTCGCCAATTCGGCCAATCTGCTGATCTCGGTCTGCATGATGGGCGGCATCGTGTTCATGCCGCTGTTCCTGCAGCTGGTCTATTCGATGCAGGCGGACGCCTCGGGCCTGATGCTGATCCCGCTGACCGGCGGCACGGTCCTGGGTGCGATCAGCTCCGGGCAGCTGGTCGCGCGCACCGGGCGCTACAAGGTCTTCCCGCTGACCGGGCTCGCCACCAACAGCATCGGCACCCTGCTGCTGGTGACGGTCGGCACGACGACGCCGCTGGCGGTCGTCTGCGCCTATCTGGCAATCACCGGCCTCGGCATCGGCCTGATCATGCCGGCGCTGCTGGTCGCCGTGCAGAACTCGGTCGCCGTGCGCGACCTGGGCAGCGGCACCGCGTCGATCACCTTCTTCCGCTCCATGGGCGGGTCCTTCGGCGTGGCCTTGTTCGGCGCCGTGCTGATCGGGCGGCTGAACGGGCTGATCGGCCATATTCCCGGCGGCGACGCGCTCGGCGTCTCGCCGGGCACCGCGCTGATGCATGCCGGCCCGGATGCCATCGCCTCCGTGCCCGACGCCTTGCGTCCGGCCGTGACCGCCGCCATTTCGACCGCGTTCCACGACATGTTCCTGATGTCGTCATCGCTGTCGCTGGTCGCGTTCTTCGTGCTGCTGTTCCTGAAAGAGTTGCCGCTCAAGACCGAGAGCGGCGGTGCGGCGAAGGTCGTTGCGGCGGCGCTCGCAGACTGACCTAAATCCGTCATCGACACTGGCTATAGTCCCCCGCCAAATCGGGGTGGGGGACTAAATGGGATCGATTCGACATGCGGCGCTCGCGGCCGCGCTGTTTGCGGCCATGCCGGCGCAGGCGGCCAGCTATCAGCACGTGCTGCTGATCTCGATCGACGGCATGCACCAGGCTGATCTGGCGCGCTTCATCGAGACCAATCCCCGCTCGACCCTGGCCAAGCTCGCCAAGACCGGCAAGATCTACGACAACGCCCAGACGACCAAGCCGTCCGACAGTTTCCCCGGCATGCTGGCGCTGGTTACCGGCGGCACGCCGGCCGCGACCGGCATCTATTATGACGCCTCGTGGGACCGCACCCTGTCGCCGGCCGGCTCCGACTGTTCCAAGCTGGCCGCCGCCGCGGATTTCGACGAAGAGGTCGATATCAACGCCGATGCGGTCGATGCCGGGGGCGGCCTCGACGACAAGAAGCTGCCGCGCGATCCGAAGCACGGCTGCCAGCCGGTCTCGCCGCATCAATATCTGCGCACCAACACGGTGTTCGACGTGGTCACCGCCGCCGGCAAGACCGCGGCCTGGCTCGACAAGCATCCGGCCTACGACATTCTGCGCGGCCGCCAAGGCACCGGCCTCGCCGATTTCTACGGGCCGGAAATCGCGGCCGGCGCCCAGGACCATGACGTCCGCAAGACCGAGGTCAACGACGATCTGCGCGTGGCGGCGCTCATCAACCAGATCAACGGCCACGATCATACCGGCGCCCGCAAGCTGGCGGTGCCGGCCGTGTTCGGCATGAATTTCCAGGCGATCAGCGTCGGTCAGAAATATGCCGGCTATACCGACACCAGCTTCACCCCCAGCGCCGATCTGGCCGAGGGGCTGGCCCATACCGACCGGTCGCTGGGCCAGATCCTGGCGGCGCTCAAGGCGTCGGGCCTCTACGACAAGACGCTGCTGATCATGGCGAGCAAGCATGGCAACTCCCCAGTCGACCCGAAGCTGGTCCGTAAGATCGACGGCAAGAGCCTGACCAAGGCTATCGAGGATGCGGTGCCGGGGGCCCTTGCCCACGCCACGCTCGACGATGTCGGCCTGATCTGGCTGACCGACGCCGGCAAGGCCGCGGCAGTCGCCGCCGGCCTGGAACAGCGCAAGGACGAACTGGGCATCGACCATGTCTATCAAGGCGAGGAGCTGAAGCGGCTGTGGGGTGCCGATCCCGCGACCGACGCCCGGGTGCCGGACCTGTTCATCGGCGTCCAGCCGGGCGTGATCTACACCAAGCCGACCAACCCGAAGCGGGCGGAACACGGTGGCTTCACCGCCGACGACACCCATGTGGCGCTGCTGTTGTCGGCCAAGGACATCAAGCCCGGCACCGTCACCGACCCGGTCGAAACAAGGCAGGTGGCGCCGACGATTCTGAAGGCGCTGGGCCTGGATCCGATGGCACTGGAGGCCGTCCGTGCCGAGCACACGCCCAGCCTGCCGGGCGTCTCGTTCGCAAAACATTGAGGGTGGCGCCCGTCACAGAGTTCGATGGTCCCGTGTCAGACTTTTATAGTAAGCTTTGCCGCAAGGCCCAAAAATGGGTTGCCAGCCAGCACGTGAGGCGGGATGTCGGGCGACAAGCACCGGATATTGATCGTCGATGATGCCGCGACGAACATCGAGATTTTGAACGAAGTACTCGGCGCCGAGTATGACAGCCTGTTTGCGATGGACGGCGCCACGGCACTCCGGCTCGCGGTCGAGCAGGAGCCGGATCTGATCCTGCTCGACGTGGTGATGCCCGGCCTCGACGGCCATGAAGTCTGCATGCGGCTCAAGGCCGAACCGCGCACCCGCGGCATCCCGGTCATCTTCATCTCGGGCCTGTCCGACGAATCCGACGAGGCCAAGGGCCTCGAAATCGGCGCGATCGACTATATCACCAAGCCGTTCAGCCCGCCGATCGTGCGCGCCCGCGTGCGCAACCATCTGCAGCTGAAGCGCTATCAGGACATGCTGGAGCGTTTGTCGGTGCTGGACGGCCTGACCGGCATTGCCAATCGCCGCCGCTTCGACGAGGCGCTCGATCACGAGTGGCTGCGGTCGCGCCGGCAGGGCACGACCATGTCGCTGATCATCATCGACGTCGATTGCTTCAAGGCATTCAACGACAATTACGGCCATGCCGCCGGCGACGAGTGCCTGAAGCGCGTGGCCGGGGTGCTGGCAGACGGCGTCAGCCGGCCGGGTGATCTGGTGGCGCGCTATGGCGGCGAGGAATTCGTCGTGATCATGCCGGAGACCGATGCCGCCGGCGCCATCGTGATCGCCGAAACGCTCCGCCGCGGCATCGTTTCGCTGGCCATGCCCCATGCTTTTTCCGTCGCGGCCGACATGGTTACGGTCAGCATCGGCGGCGCCACGGTGATCCCGGCGCGCCAGACCCAGGGGGCCGAGGAACTGGTCAAGCTGGCCGATGCGCGGCTCTATGAGGCGAAGCACGCCGGCCGCAACCGCGTCGCCTGGACGGCCGAGCCCGGCTCCGGCAAGCCGGTCAAGGGCGAGGTTCTGCGCTAGCCCCTCAAACCGGCTGTGCCTGCGGCTCTCCGATGAAGCTCGAGACCTGATTGCGGCCATGCTCCTTGGCCCGATAAAGCGCGCTGTCGGCGCGGGCGAGGGCAGGGGCGACGTCGATCTCGTCGGGGTCGATCACGGTGGCGCCGATGCTGACGGTCAGCGTGAAGCTCGCTTCGCCATGGAGGATCTGGGTATTGGCCATGGCCGAGCGAATTCGCTCCGCCAGCTGATAGGCGCCCTCCATCGCCGTTTCCGGCGCCAGCACCACGAATTCCTCGCCGCCGAACCGGCCGAAGCTGTCGCTGGCGCGCAACAGGCCGTCGACGGTCCGGGTCAGCACGCGCAGCGCCTCGTCGCCTGCGGCATGGCCATAGGCATCGTTGACGCGCTTGAAATGGTCGCCGTCGAGCATCAGGAGTGCCAATGGGCGCTTGTGCCGCCGCGACCGCTCGATCTCGGCCTTGCTGCGATCCATGAAGGCGCGCCGGTTGAGCGCGCCGGTCAACGGGTCGAGCGTCGCCATGGTCATGAGCTCGGCGGCATAGCGCCGGATGCGCCGGGCCATCGGGCGGAACACCAGGATCGCCTCGGCGGCGAGCGTCACCAGCAGCACGCCCAGCACCAGCATCTGGATGACCCGCAGCTTGGCCAGCTGTTCCTCGCTTTCGCGCTGATGCTGCACGACCACCGCATCGAGCGCCTGGACGATCGGCCCACGGGCCAGCGCCGTCAGGCCTTCGTAGGCCGCGATCCCCGCCCGCGTCGTCGGGCCGCTATCGGCCGCCGTGATGGTCCGGGCATAGCCGACATAGCGCTGCACCAGGGTGTCGACCTGGAATGGCGGCTGGAAATAGATCGCCCGGACGGCGTTGGACAGCGGTACCGCAAGCGGCTCCGCCGGATCGTTGCCCAGCAGGCGACGATGGGACTGCTCCAGCTGATCGGTCGCCGCGGCCAGATCGTCGGCCGCGCCCAGATCGCCCTTCAGCACGAACAACGAGGCATCGAAGGCGATCTTCTGCGACAGCATGCGCTGCCGGCCGCTGATATTGATCACCGCCGCGGAGCCCTCATGCGCGGCGATAACCCGTTCGAGCGTGAAGTGGGAGATGAGCGACAGCAGCGCGATCATCCCCAACGCCACGATATAGGTGCGCGTAATGTAATTGTCGGGCAGCAACAGAGCGGCTCCTTCAGTGAAAGTGCTGAGTGCGGTGGTTTAGGCGGCGCGGATCTCGGCCAGGAAATTGCCGACCTCGCGTCGGAGCGTTTCGGCCTGGATGCCCAGGCCGTCGGCCGCCTGCTGGACCTCGATCGCGGCGGCGCCGGTCTCGTCGGCGGCGCGATTGACCCCGCCGACATTGACCGACACGTCGGCCGTGCCGCGCGCGGCCTGCTCGACATTGCGCGCGATCTCCTGGGTGGCCGCCCCCTGTTCCTCCATGGCGGCGGCGATCGAGGTCGAGATCTCGTTCATGCGGCCGATGGTGCCGTCGATGCGCTCGATGGCGCCGACGCAATCCTGCGTCGCCCGCTGCATGGCGGTGACCTGCTCGGCGATCTCGTCGGTCGCCCGCGCAGTCTGGGTCGCCAGGCCCTTGACCTCCGATGCCACGACCGCAAAGCCCTTGCCGGCCTCGCCGGCTCGCGCCGCCTCGATGGTGGCATTGAGCGCTAGGAGATTGGTCTGGCTGGCGATGTCGTTGATCAGGCGGACGACCTCGCCGATCTTCTGGGCGGCCTCGGCCAGGCTGCGGACGGTGCCGGAAGTATTGGCGGCCTCGGTCACCGCTTGTCCCGCGATCTGAGAGCTTTGCGCGACCTGGCGGGTGATTTCCTGGATCGAGGCCGACAGTTCCTCGGTCGCGGCAGCGACGGTCTGGACGTTGGTGGACGCTTCCTCGGCCGCGGCGGCCACGGCGCCGGCCTGGCGGCTGGCGGTGGCGGCGCTGTTGTTCATCTCGCCCGCGGTCGCCTGCAGCTCGGTGGCGGCACTGGCGAGCGTGCCGATCGTCTCGCTCGCCGTCCGATCGAACGCGTTGTTCAGCTGCTCGATCTTCTTGGCGCGCCGGTCGCGTGCCTCGTGCTCCTCGCGCTGCAGCTCGGCCAGGCGATCGTTCTGAATCATGTTCTCGCGGAACACCTTGACCGCTTCGGCCATGGAGCCGATCTCGTCGCCGCGCCCGGTGCCGATGATCTCGACCTCCAGGTCGTGCTCGGCCAGGCGCCGCATGCCGTCGGTCATGCGCGTCATCGGCCGCGAGACGCCGGCGATGATGCCGTAGGCCGCCAGCAGACCGACGATGATGGTCGCGACGGCGGTCACGATGGTAATGATGCGGGTATATTCGTAGATGGCCGCCCCCTGGTTGGCGGCGGCGGTGCCGAGTTCGGTATTGAGCTTGATGTCTTCGGAGAGCTGATCGGCGGCCTGATTGAAGGTCGAGCGCATGTCGCCGATGTATGACGCGGTGCCGGCCGGCTGGTCGCCCTTGTTCGACAGCTCGATATATTTCGTATCCAGCGCCAGATAGGCGTCCCAGCCGCGTTGCACGCCATCGGCCAGCGACCGTTCCTTGCCCGGGGTGATCAGCGGCTCATATTGCCGGCGCAGGTCGGCGAGCTCGGTCTTGAGCGTCGCCATCGTCGCCGCTTCCCGCGCCTTGGCGTCCGGCGCCGACACCAGCATGTGCGTCGCCTCGATCTGGCGGAACCGCATCATGTCAAAGCGGATCAGGCCCAGTACCCGCGTGCTCGGCAGATAATTGTCGCGAATCTCGGCGGCGGCGTCGTTCAATGCCCCCATGCGGTTCATCGACAGCAGACCGAGGCCGACCATCGCGAGCAGCACCAGACCGAACGCGGCCAGCACCTTGGTGCGGATGGGGAAGCGATCGAAGAAGCTCATGGCAATATCCTTTGGGCGCGTGGTCATTACGGGATGCCGGTCCATGTCGGCGACCAAACGCGGGCGTGCGACGCCCGTCGGCAACGGCGATTTACACTCACTTACGGTTATTTTAATTATTCGAGGACACCCTTAAAGTGTCCGACTGTCAGGCAACTTGCGGCCACGAATATTCAAGCACGCAAAGAGGATTTTGCGAAGTCATTCATGAAGAAAGACTTAGTAAGGGGCGGTGTCCCGCGATTTTGCCGCCGATCAGGATTTCCGGAAAAGATTGATCCGGGCGGGCTGATAGAAGCGATAGCCCTCGGCGGTTGCTTCCGCTGAGGCTTCGAATTTTTGGCGCAGCGAGGTGCGATGCTCGGCCAGGACCGGCGCCCGCGACGGATCGACCGCGACCATGCGGGCCTCGAATGCCTCGAAGTCCTTGAAACCGAGCGGGTTGCGGTAGGTCTCTTCAGCCGTCGCGGCCAGCCCATGGGCGCCGGCACGGCAAAGGGCCTCATAGGCCTTGGCGCGGACATGGGTCTCGTCCTCGACCAGCCGCGTCAGCTCGAAATAAGCGCCGGTGGCGATCGGTTCCAGCACGAACAGGATGCCGTCCGGGACCAGGACCCGTGCGGCTTCGCCCAGGCCCGCGTCCAGCAGCGCCACCGGCACATGGTGCAGGCTGTTGAAGAACACCACCATATCGACCGAGCCATCCTCGAGCGGCAGCGCCTCCGCCCGGCCTTCGAGATAGTGCTCGGCTGCGACCGCCGGCACCGCGAGCGCCGGGGCCAGGGCGCGCGCGTCGATCTCGATCCCGGTGACCGTGCCGCCACGCTTGGCCAGCGCCCGCACCAGGGCGCCGTCGCCGCAGCCGACATCGACGATGCGCCGGCCTTCGACCGGGACGAGAGCGGAGAGCCGGTCGAGATGCTTCGCGACGGGGAGGGTCTCGGACATTTACATTCCTAGTCGATGGGGAAGCCAGATCGAGATGGTCGGCACGTAACTGATCAAGGCCAGGAACATCAGCATGACGACGAGCCAGGGCAGCACCGCGACGGTCAGCTCGGAAATGCCCATGCGCGCGATACCGCTCGCGACATAGAGATTGAGCCCGACCGGCGGATGGCACAATCCCACCTCCATATTGACCGCCATCAGGATGCCGAAATGGATCGGGTCGACGCCCAGGCTGGTCGCGATCGGGAACAGGATCGGCGCCATGATCAGCAGGATCGAGGTCGGCTCCATGACGTTGCCGGCCGCCAGCAGCACGATGTTGACGACGAGCAGGAAGCTCCAGACGTTGAAATGCTGGGCGACGATCCAGGCGGCCATGCTCTGCGGGATATGCTCGTTCGTCATCATGAACGAGAACAGCACGGCGTTGGTGATGATGTAGAGCAGCATGGCGCTGGTGTTGGCGGCACTCAGCAGCACCTTGGGCACGTCGCGCAGCCTCAAGTCGCGATAGACGAAGACGGCGATGACGAAGGCATAGACGGCGGCGACCGCCGCGGCCTCGGTCGGCGTGAAGATGCCGCCATAGATGCCGCCCATGACGATGACGATCAGCGCCAGGCCCCAGACCGACTCGCGGAATGCGCGCCAGCGCTGGCGCCAGCTCGAACGCGGCATGCGCGGATAGCCGCGCCGCCAGGCGATCACCAGCGTCAGGCAGATCATCAGCGTCGCCAGCAGCAGGCCGGGCATGACGCCAGCCATGAACAGCGCGCCGATCGAGGTGTTGGTCGAGACGCCGAACAGCACCAGGATGACCGACGGCGGCAGCAGGATGCCCAGCGCGCCCGACGTGGTGATCACGCCGGCGCCGAAGCGCTTCGGATAGCCCTGCTCGACCATCGCCGGCAGGATGATGGAGCCGATCGCCACCACGGTCGCGACGCTCGAGCCTGAGACGGCGGCGAACAGGGCCGAGGCCGCAACGCCGGCCAGGCCCAACCCGCCGGGCCAATGGCCGATCAGCGACGAGGTGAAGGCGATCATGCGCCTGGCCACCCCGCCGCGAGTCAGGAACGTGCCGGCCAGGATGAAGAACGGGATCGCCATGATCGAGAAATTATCGAGGCCGGTGAACAGTTTCAGCCCGACGCTTTCGATCGGCACCGTGGTCATGGTGAACATGAACGACAGCACGGTCAGGCCGAGCGCGATCGAGATCGGCATGCCGGTCAGCATCAGCGCCAGCAGAATGCCGAAGATCAGGGCGGCGCTCATAGCGGCGTCCCCACTTCGATCTTTTGTCCGGCCAAACCCTCAACATGGCCGGCGTCATGATGCGGCACTTCGCCCGTGCGCCAGAAGTGGGCGGCGACCTGCAGGAACCGGAAGCACATCAAATAAGAGCCAAGCGGGATGCAGAGATAGACGGCCCAACTCGGCCATTCCAGATCCGGCGTGGTCTGGTCTGTGCCCATCAGGCCATAGACGAACTTGGCCCCCATGGTGCCGATCACCGCGGTGAACAGCACACCGCACATCAGACCGAAGAGAATCACCGCCTTCTGCCGGCCGGGCGGCAGCCGGTTCACCAGCACGTCGACGCCGACATGAATGCCGGTGCGCACGCCGTAGGCGGCGCCGAATTTTGCCATCCAGATGAACATGAAGATGCAGAGTTCCTGTGCCCAACCCATGTCGAACTGGCTGGCGATGGGGTAGAGCAGCGGAAAGCCCGCCGCGTAACGCAGAACCACCGACAGAAAGATGATCAGCGTGGCGCCGCCGATCAGCGTGGCGATCAAGGTCTCTTCGAGCCGATCTAGAATCCGAAGCAGCATCAGCTTGTCTCTCCGCCATGTATCGAAAGCACGAAAATCGCGTGGCCGACCGAGCCGGCCCCGGGACACGGGAGGAGGCGGATCAGTTACCGCCGGCCGTCGCCTGATGGAACGCGTCGATCGTTTCCTTGCCGATGCGGGCCGTCATCTCGGCCGCGACCGGGTCGAGCGCCTTGTGCCAAGCAGCCGTTTCATCGGCCGTGAGCTCGATGAAAGTGGTCTTGCCCGACGCCTTCATCGCGGCCAGCGCATCGTCGTTATCCTTCTGCGACAGGTCGTTGGCATAGGTCGTCGCCTCGGCCATCGCCTTGTCGAGTTGGCCCCGGATATCCGCCGGCAGCCCATCCCAGAATTTCTTGTTCACGATGACCGCGTAGCCGTTATAGCCATGGTTCGACAGCGTGGCGTATTTCTGCACCTCGAAGTGCTTCTGCGACCACATGTTGGACGGCGTGTTCTCCGAGCCATCGACGACGCCGGTCTCCATCGCCTGATAGACGTCGGAGAAGGCCATGACCTGCGGCTGGGCGCCGAGCGCCTTGAACTGGGCTTCCAGCACCTTCGACGATTGGATGCGCATCTTGAGGCCCTGGAAGTCGGCCGGCAGTCTGAGCGGCTTGTTCGCGCTCATGATCTTGAAGCCATTCTCCCAATAGGCGAGGCCGGTAATGCCTTTGGATTCAAGCTTCCGGAACAGGCTCCTGCCGAGCGGCCCGTCGGTCACGCGCCGTAGCGCCGCCTTGTCGGGTACGATATAGGGTAGGTCGAACACCTCGAATTCCTTCACGCCCAGCGGGCCGAACTTCGCGAGCGACGGTGCCAGCATCTGCACGGCCCCGAGCTGCAGCGCCTCGACCTCTTCCTTGTCCTTGTAGAGCTGGGAGTTCGGGTAGACCTCGATCCGGACTTTGCCGTTGGTGTATTTCTCGGCCAGTTCCTTGAACTTGTCGGCGCCCTCGCCCTTCGGCGTGTCGGGCGCCACGACGTGGCTGAATTTGATCACGATCGGCTCGTCGGCCAGGGCGGCGCCGCCGGCCAACGCTACGGCGGCGGCGACGAGGCTTGCTGCCAGAATATTCTTCATGACGCCCCCCAGATTTCGACGATACAGCTTTGTTTTTATTTAGATATTCGACGACTGACCGGCCGCATTCTTCGTAATCCGAAGCCGCATCAGACTGTCTCTCCGCCTGGGATCGAAGTACGAAGATCCCGAGACCGGACGAGCCGGCCCCGGGACGCGGGAGGAGGCGGATCAGTTGCTGCCGGCCGTCGCCTGGTGGAACGCGTCGACCGTTTCCTTGCCGATGCGGGCCGTCATCTCGGCCGCGACCGGGTCGAGCGCCTTGTGCCACGCAGCCGTTTCATCGGCCGTGAGCTCGATGAAAGTGGTCTTGCCCGACGCCTTCATCGCGGCCAGCGCATCGTCATTTTCCTTCTGCGACAGGTCGTTGGCATAGGCGGTCGCCTCGGCCATCGCCTTGTCGAGCTGGGTGCGGATATCGGTCGGCAGCCCGTCCCAGAATTTCTTGTTCACGATGACCGCATAGCCAATATAGCCGTGGTTCGAGAGGGTCGCGTATTTCTGCACCTCGAAATGCTTCTGCGACCACATGTTGGACGGCGTGTTCTCCGAGCCGTCGACCACGCCGGTCTGCATGGCCTGATAGACGTCCGAGAAGGCCATGACCTGGGGCTGGGCGCCGAGTGCCTTGAACTGCGCTTCCAGCACTTTCGAGGATTGGATGCGCATCTTCAGGCCCTGGAAGTCGGCCGGCAGTCTGAGCGGCTTGTTCGCGCTCATGATCTTGAAGCCATTGTCCCAATAGGCGAGGCCGGTAATGCCCTTGGATTCAAGTTTCTGGAACAGGCTTTTGCCGAGCGGCCCGTCGGTCACGCGCCGTAGCGCCGCCTTGTCGGGCACGATATAGGGCAGGTCGAACACCTCGAATTCCTTGGCGCCCAGCGGGCCGAACTTGGCGAGCGACGGCGCCAGCATCTGCACGGCCCCGAGCTGCAGCGCCTCGACCTCTTCCTTGTCCTTGTAGAGCTGGGAGTTCGGGTAGACCTCGATCCGGACTTTGCCGTTGGTATATTTCTCGGCCAGTTCCTTGAACTTGTCGGCGCCCTTGCCCTTCGGCGTGTCCGGCGCCACGACGTGGCTGAACTTGATCACGATCGGGTCGTCGGCGCGGGCCGAACCACCGGTCAGCGCCACTGCGGCGGCCAACAGGCCTGCCACCAGAAAATTCCTCATCGGTTCCTCCCTGAAAGATCGACGATAGTTATTTGTTTTTATTGTTATTTTTGTTCTAGGAGGCGGATGCCTCCATACAGATCTGGCCCGCCGCGTTTTCGGTCCAGCATTGGATCCCGCCGTCCGGCCGGCGGACGGCGCGGATCCGGAAACGCTGGCCAGCGGTGAGCGGCGACAGGCCACGATAGCGGAACTGAGCGGGGGCGCCACCGTCCAGTTCGGCTGCCAGATTGAACATCAGGCTCGCCTGCATCGGGCCATGGACGACCAAGCCGGCATAACCTTCCACGCCGGTGACATAGGGCTGGTCGTAATGGATGCGATGGCCGTTGAAGGTCATGGCCGAATAGCGGAACAGCAGGGTCGGTGTCGCCTCGACCTCCCAAGTGAGGTCGGACTCCCGTGGCTCGACCGGTGGCGGGACCTTGGTGGCGGCATCGGTGGCGCCGCGATAGACGATGTCGTGCCGCTCGGTCAGTGCCACACCGCGGGTGGTCGAATATTCATGGTCGACCGACACGAAGCACAGCATGCCGGTGCGACCTTCCTTGACCACGATATCGGCGATGATTGAGCGACGCCTGACCATGTCGCCGATACGCAAGGGCCCCCGCGTCTCGACCGTGCCGCCGGCCCACATCCGTCGCGGCAGCGGCACCGGCGGCAGGAACTCGCCCTTGGCAGCATGGCCGTCGCTGCCCAGGCCCGCCATCGGCGAAATCGACGGCGACAGGCACCAGTGCAGGGCCAGCGGCGCGTCGCCGAGAGCGACCCGCGCCAGCGTCGGCGCCAGGGTCGCGTCATATTCGGCCGCGAGCCTGGGCGTCACGATATCCTCGTCCTCGGCGGTGCGGCCGATCCAGGATTTGAGGGCATCGAGATCAAGTTTCATCCGGCGCTCGTTCAGTATGACCGCGGCATGCCCAGCACATGCTCGGCCAGGTAGGAGAGGATGAGGTTGGTCGAGATCGGGGCGACCTGATACAGCCGGGTCTCGCGGAACTTGCGCTCGATGTCATATTCCTCGGCAAAGCCGAAGCCGCCGTGGGTCTGGATACAGGCGTTGGCCGCCTCGAACGACGCGTCCGCCGCCAGCATCTTGGCCATGTTGGCCTCGGCACCCGGATTGGCGCCGGCCTCGTAGAGCGTCAGCGCCTCGCGCACCATCAGCTCGGCCGCCCGCATATTGGCGTAGGCCTTGGCGATCGGGAACTGGATGCCCTGGTTGCGGCCGATCGGCCGGTCGAACACGACCCGCTCCCTGGCATAGGCCGACGCCTTGTCGATGAACCATTTGGCGTCGCCCACGCATTCCGACGCGATCAGGATGCGTTCGGCGTTCATGCCCGACAGGATATAGCGGAAACCCTGGCCTTCTTCGCCGATCAGGCTCGTGGCCGGGATCGTCATATTGTCGAAGAACACCTCGCAGCTGTTGTGATTCATCATGGTCCGGATCGGGCGGACCGTCAGGCCGTGACCCAGCGCCTGGCGCATGTCGACGATGAAGGTCGATAGGCCCTCGGTCTTTTTCGACACTTGGTCGCGCGGCGTGGTGCGGGCCAGCAGCAGCATCAGGTCGGAATATTCGGCCCTGCTGGTCCAGATCTTCTGGCCGTTGACGATGTATCGGTCGCCCTCGCGCTTGGCGACCGTGCGCAGCGAGGTGGTATCGGTGCCGCTGGTCGGCTCGGTCACGCCGAACGCCTGCAGGCGCAATTCGCCGCCGGCGATCTTGGGCAGGTATTGCGCCTTCTGCGCGTCGCTGCCGTGCCGGAGCACCGTGCCCATCGTGTACATCTGGGCATGGCAGGCGGCGCCATTGCCACCGCTATGCTGCACGGTCTCCAGGATTGCCGCCGCCGCCGAGAGCGGCAGGCCGGCGCCGCCATATTCCTCCGGGATCAGCACCGACAGATAGCCCGCCTCGGTCAGCGCCTGCACGAATTCGGCCGGATAGGCCATGTCGCGATCGAGCTTGCGCCAATACTCGCCGGGGAATTTGGCGCACAGCTTGGCGACGGCCTCGCGGATATCGGTATAGGCCTCGGTCATGATACGGTCTCCGGCGTCCGCCAGCGGGCCGGGCCGTCGCGATGGATCGAGGTCCCGCGCGCGTCGACCGCGACGGTGACCGGCATGTCGGCGACGATGAATTCATGGATCGCCTCCATGCCCAGATCCTCGAACGCCAGCACGCGCGCCGATTTGATCGCCTTGGAGACGAGATAGGCGGCCCCGCCGACCGCGATCAGATAGGCGGCACCATGGGCGCGGATTGCCTCGATGGCGGCCGGCCCCCGCTCGGCCTTGCCGACCATGACCAGCAAGCCGGTCTTTGCCAGCATCGCCTCGGTAAAGCGATCCATCCGCGTCGCCGTGGTCGGACCGGCCGGCCCCACCGCCTCGTCGCCGACCGCATCGACGGGCCCCACGTAATAGATCGCCCGGTCGCGGAAATCGACCGGCAGCGGCTCGCCGGCCGCCAACATCCTGGTCATGCGCAGATGGGCGGCGTCGCGCCCGGTCAGCAGCCGCCCCGACAGCAACAGCGTCTCGCCGGCGCGCCAGCTCGCGACTTCCGCGCGGGTCAGCCGATCGAGGTCGACGGGACGGGAGCCCACGGTCAAGCCATCGACCGGCAGATCCGGCCAGAGATCCAGGCTGGGCGGCGCCAGTTGCACCGGCCCGGAACCATCCAGCGTGAAATGCGCGTGCCGATCGGCGGCGCATTGCGGGATCAGCCCGACCGGCAGCGAGGCGGCATGGACCGGGAAGGTCTTGATCTTGACGTCGAGCACCGTGGTAAGCCCGCCCAGCCCCTGGGCGCCGATGCCGAGCGCATTGATCTTCTCATAGAGCTCGATGCGCATTTCCTCGAGCTTCGACGACGGCCCGCGCGCACGGAGCTCGGTCATGTCGAGCGGTTCCA
>Ga0302314_10007532_pt1 | contig 19551 bp, 18 predicted proteins | sample III_Palsa_N2_3_FD_200533 | JGI IMG/M metagenome (GOLD analysis project Ga0302314, IMG submission 200533) | Peat permafrost microbial communities from Stordalen Mire near Abisko, Sweden - III_Palsa_N2_3 | ecosystem: Environmental > Terrestrial > Soil > Palsa > Peat permafrost | place: Sweden...
ATCACGCTGCGCGAGGTGGATGGCCTCAGCTACGATGAAATCGCCGAAGCGATGGGCTGTCCGATCGGTACGGTGCGTTCGCGCATCTTCCGGGCGCGTGAGGCGATTGACGAGAAACTGCGGCCATTGTTGTCAGACCGCGAGGATCAGGCATGAATCAGGCAGGCATGAATCAGAATATCAAGGAAAATCTTTCCGCTGGCATCGACGGCGAGTTGTCGAAGGAACAGCTGCGTTTTCTGCTGCGCCGACTCGACCACGACGTCTCGCTGCAAGAAGCTTGGGCGCGTTACCACCTCGCCCGCGATGGTTTGCGCCGGCAACTGCCGCCGATGGCTGCCCCAGGTTTTGCTGCACGTGTGATGCTGGCGATCGAACAGGAGTCGCTGCCGGTTGCTGCCGCGCGGCGACAGAGCCACTGGCTGCGTTGGTCGGCCGGTGGCGCGATTGCCGCCAGCGTGGCCGCGGCTGCACTGATGGTCGCCCAGCCGACCGGTGATATGGAACACGCTGCTACCGCCGCGCTGGCCAGCCAGCAGCCGAACAGCGCGATCGCCCATGCCATGCCAGCAACGAGTCGGGCGGCTGTCCCTGCCGCCGTGCCGCCGTGGCTGAGTGGCAATTCCGCCGGATTACTCAGCCAGCAGGCATCGGCCACGCTGGGTACACCGTTTGACGTGAACCAGCCGGTTTATACCCGCCGCCTGTCGGCTTATCCGTCACTGCGCAAGTACCGGATGCTCGACAATAAAGACGGCAGTTATTTGCTGCTGCTTGATCCGCAGCAACAGGCCACGCCGGTGGACGCGCCGCGTCAGGCTGCTGGCGCACAATAAGGCGAGTCCGCGTGTGCTTGCCCGCGGTTTGCTCCCATCGTCTCGTTCTCGCCCGGCCCGTCAAACGGGCCGGATTGATGATGTGTGCATGGCGACGCGAGTCCGCTTAACCCGAATCCATTGCGTCCGGAAGTCGTGAAATCCTGAGATCTTCCGGGCCTGCCAACCCAACAAGGAGGAGTCATGAGCCATTCCATCTTGCGCACCATGGCGTGCTGCACGTTGATCAGCTTTGCTGCCATCAACGGGGCGCAGGCGCAGTCCGCATCCGGCGCCGCGGTGCTGCCGGATTTCACCACCATCGTGCAGAAGAACGCGCCTGCAGTGGTGCACGTCGAAGCCAAGTACAGCGGCGAAAGCCAGCAATCGAATCAAGGCGTGCAAGGGCAGGCGACGCCGCCTGGTCAGGGCGATCCCGATGATCCGCAGGCTGAACTCTTCCGTCGCTTCTTTGGCATGCCGACGATGCCGTCGCCGCAGGAGCAGAAACATACCTCGCTGGGCTCTGGCTTCATCATTTCCAGCGACGGCTACATTCTCACCAATACCCATGTAGTCGATCATGCGGACAAGGTCATAGTGCGCCTGCAGGATCGGCGCACGTTGACCGCCAAGGTGGTCGGCACCGACCCCACCTACGACATCGCTCTGCTCAAGATCGATGCCGGTGGCAGCCTGCCGGCCGTAAGCATCGGCGATTCGCGCAGCCTGAAGCCGGGCCAGTGGGTACTGGCTATCGGTTCGCCGTTCGGCTTCGACTACACCGTCACCCAGGGCATCGTCAGCGCAGTGGGACGCAACCTGGGCCAGCAGGATCAGCCGTATACCTCGTTCATCCAGACTGACGTGCCGATCAACCGCGGCAATTCCGGTGGTCCGCTGTTCAACCTGCAGGGTCAGGTGGTCGGCATCAATTCGCAGATCTATTCCAATACAGGTGACTATCTGGGCGTGTCGTTCTCGATCCCGATCGACGTGGCGATGAGCGCGGTGCGGCAGATCAAGGCCAAGGGCTATGTATCGCATGGCGTACTCGGGGTGACCGTGCAGCCGGTCGACGACGACATCGTCAAGGCCTTCAGGCTCGACAACGGCTCGGGTGCCGCGGTGGTCGAAGTCACTCCCGGCAGCGGCGCAGCCATGGCGGGCATCCAGCCGGGTGACATCGTTCTCAGCTACAACGGCCAGCTATTGCAGCAGTCCGCGGATCTGCCGCCGCTCGTCGGCATGACCAAGCCTGGCAGCAAGGTACCGGTCGAGATCCTGCACAATGGCAAGAAGCAGACGCTGGAAGTCACCATCAGCGAAGCATCACGCGACCAATCCGCGGCGGGCAAGCAGAGTGCTGCAACTTCGGCGCGCAGTGGTGCCGCTGCGCTTGGGCTGACGGTGCAGCCGCTGGACAATGACACCCGCAAGCAACTGGGATTGCCGTCAGGGCAGGGTGTGGTGATCAGCGACATCAGCGGTCCGGTGGCGGCACAATCTCCCTTGCAGGCCGGCGATGTAATCCTGATGGTCAATCAGCAGAAGATCGGCAACGTGGCCGAATTCCAGGCCGCGACGAAGGGTGTGCAGCCTGGCAGCACGGTGTTGCTGCTGGCGCGCCGTGGCGATCAGAGCCAGTTCATCGGCCTGACCGTGCCGGGGGGCAAGTAACTCGACGGCCGATCATGGCTGCCGGCAATGCACGGGTGTCTACGCAGGACACCCGTGTCGCGGGCGGGAAGCGGTGGCAACGGCGGGTTCCATGCGATAATGCCGGGTTAGCGTCGCCCAACGGTGATGCGCTGTCATGCATGGTGCGTGGTGGCAAAAACCAAGCCTGAAAGGCCGCCCGCGCTCCATGGAATTGATCCGCAACTTCTCCATCATCGCCCATATCGACCACGGCAAGTCGACCCTCGCCGACCGTATCATCCAGATCTGCGGCGGCCTGGCCGATCGCGAGATGGAAGCGCAGGTATTGGACACCAACCCGATCGAGCGCGAGCGTGGCATCACGATCAAGGCCCAGTCGGTATCGCTGCCGTACACCGCGCGAGATGGCAAGACCTATCAGCTGAATTTCATCGACACCCCCGGCCACGTCGATTTCTCCTACGAGGTCAGCCGTTCGCTGGCTGCCTGTGAAGGCGCCTTGCTGGTAGTCGACGCGGCGCAGGGTGTCGAGGCGCAATCGGTGGCGAACTGCTACACCGCGGTAGAGCAGGGGCTGGAAGTGGTGCCGGTGCTGAACAAGATCGACCTGCCCACCGCCGATGTGGAAAAGGTGAAACTCGAAATCGAGGCGGTGATCGGCATCGACGCCACCGACGCGGTGGCGATCAGCGCCAAGACCGGCCTGAATGTGGTCGAGGTGCTGGAGGCGATCATCGCCCGCATCCCGCCGCCGAAGCCGCGCGATACCGACCGGCTGCAGGCGTTGATCATCGATTCCTGGTTCGACAACTACCTCGGTGTGGTGTCGCTGGTGCGCGTCATGCAGGGCGAGATCAAGCCCGGTGACAAGCTGCTGGTGATGTCGACCGGGCGGACTCATGAGGTCGGAGACGTCGGCGTGTTCACGCCCAAGCGCAAGAAGCTGGACAAGCTCGGCGCCGGCGAGGTGGGCTGGATCAACGCCTCGATCAAAGATGTGCACGGCGCTCCGGTCGGCGACACGTTGACCCATGCGGGCAAGCCGGCCGACAAGGCGTTACCCGGTTTCCAGACCATGCAGCCGCGCGTATTTGCTGGCCTGTTCCCGGTGTCGTCGGACGACTATCCGGCGATGCGCGAGGCACTGGACAAGCTGCGCCTCAACGATGCCGCGCTGTTCTTCGAACCGGAGTCCTCCGAGGCGATGGGCTTCGGTTTCCGCTGCGGCTTCCTCGGCATGTTGCACATGGAAATCGTGCAGGAGCGGCTGGAGCGCGAATACGATCTGAACCTGATCACCACCGCGCCGACCGTGGTCTACGAAGTGCTCAAGACCGACGGTTCGATCCTGATGCTGGATAACCCGGCCAAGCTGCCGACGAATTCCAGCCTGGTGCAGGAAATTCGCGAGCCGATCATCGTCGCCAACATCCTCACGCCGCCGGAATACATCGGCAACGTGATCACCCTGTGCGAAGAGAAACGCGGTGTGCAGCGTTCGATCCAGTATCTGGCGACCCAGGTGCAGATCAGCTACGAGATGCCGCTGGCCGAAGTGGTGATGGACTTCTTCGACCGCCTCAAATCCGTCTCGCGCGGTTACGCTTCGATGGATTATCACTTCGACCGTTTCGAGGCGGGCCCATTCGTGCGTACCGATGTGCTGATCAACGGCGAGCGCGTCGACGCGCTGAGCCTGATCATGCATCGCAGCCACGCTGATCGTCGCGGCCGTGAACTGGTCGAGCGTATGAAAGACCTGATCCCGCGCCAGCAATTCGACGTGGCGATCCAGGCGGCCGTGGGCGCGCAGATCATCGCGCGCTCCACCGTGAAAGCCTTGCGCAAGAACGTTCTGGCCAAGTGTTACGGTGGCGACGTCAGCCGCAAGAAAAAACTTCTGGAGAAGCAGAAGGAAGGCAAGAAGCGCATGAAACAGGTCGGCCGCGTGGAGATTCCACAGGAAGCCTTCCTCGCCGTACTGAAAGTGGACAAATAACACATGCGATCAGCGATGATCCGTCTGGCAACCTGGAGTTAAGGCATGGAATTCGATTTTTCGGCGATTCTGCTTGGCCTCACCGTGCTGTTCGGCGTGGTGTGGGGTCTGGATCGCCTATTCCTGTATCGGAAGCGCAAGGCCCGCCTGGACGCGTCCGGCAAGGAATACAGCGATCCGATGCCGGTGGACTGGGCACGCTCCCTGTTCCCGGTGGTGCTGGTGGTATTGCTGCTGCGCTCGTTCGTGGCAGAACCTTTCCGGATTCCGTCCGGCTCGATGATGCCGACGCTGGATGTGGGCGATTTCATTCTGGTCAACAAGTTCGCCTACGGCCTGCGCATGCCGGCATTCAACAACAAGTTTGTGAGCCTGGCTGAGCCGAAGCGTGGCGACGTGGTGGTGTTTCGCTTTCCCGGTTACCTGTGCGAGGACGGCGGCACGCTGGTCCGCAGCGGCGACATGAGCTGCGCCGACCCGCATGCACCGGTGCCACAGCAGAACTGGATCAAGCGGGTGATCGGCTTGCCTGGCGATACCGTCGAGGTACATGGCGACGATCTGGTGGTCAACGGCCAGCCAGTGACGGCCGACGAGATCGGTCCGTATCTGGGCAACCCGCAGCGCAGTGTCGACCAGATCATGCTGAGCATGGGTGCCACCGTCTGGAACGAACACTTGCCGGGCCTGGGCGGTAGCACGATCAACCACACCATTGCGCGGATGCCGGCCTACACCACACCGAACTCGATCCCCAACGACCGGGTGCCATCGAAGGTGCCACCAGGCTGCTATCTGGTGATGGGCGACAACCGCAACGACAGCCTTGACGGCCGCTGGTGGGGCTGCATGCCGGAGCAGAACCTTGCTGGCAAGGCATTCCTGATCTGGATGAGCTGGAAGGGTTGGGGTACCGGCGGCGTTGATTTCTCGCGGATTGGTAACGTCATCCACTAAGCGAGCCGGAAGGTCAAAACGAGGCGGTGTCGAAGCACTTCGTACACTGGGACAGCAACAGTGCGAGAATCCACTGGCATAATCGGTACGCCGGATTGATCCAGTGGGGATCCGGCAGACCAACTTTAGATGGGCACGCCGCACAGTCGGCATAGCGAGGGGACTATGAAATCGAAGCAGTCGGGCGTCACTCTGATCGGGTTTCTGATCATCATGGTCATCGTGGGCTTTTTCGCCTTCATGGCGATGAAGCTGTTTCCCTCGTATTCCGAATACATGGGCGTGGCCAAGGCAATGAGCCAGATCGCCACCGAGGGCACCAATGGCAAGACGCTGGACGAGATTCGTCGCGAGCTGTTTTTCAAGATGAATTTCCAGTACGTCGACGACGCTACCATCAAGCCTGCGGATATCACCATTCAGCGCGATACTGGTGGCGCCAGCCAGCTGCATGTGGTCTACGACAAGACCATCCCGTTCATGTACAACATTTCCTTCCTGCTCCATTTCGAAAAAAGCGTGGCGTTGCAGGGCAATGTGGGTTAACAACTTTTGGAACTGAACTATCGTTTTCGCGACCCGGAACTGGCGCAGCTCGCACTTACCCATCGCAGCATCGGCAAACCGAACAACGAACGGCTGGAGTTTCTCGGCGATGCGCTGCTGGGTGCGGTGATCGCCGAGATGCTGTACGAGGTTCACCCCAAGGCCAGCGAGGGCGAGCTGTCACGGCTGCGTGCGCAACTGGTCAACGGCCAGGAGCTTGCGGTGGTGGCGCGCGAACTGGAGCTGGGCGACGCGTTGAAACTTGGCCCGGGTGAGTTGAAGAGTGGTGGTTTCCGGCGTGACTCGATTCTCGCCGACGCCTTCGAGGCACTGGTGGCAGCGGTGTATCTGGATGGCGGTTTTGACGCCTGCCGGCATGTCGTACGCGCGCTGTTTGGCAAGCGGATCTCTTTACTGCGGCGATCTTCCAAGGATGCCAAGACCCGGCTGCAGGAGTGGTTGCAGGCCGGCAGCTGGCCGTTGCCGCAGTACGAGCTGACCGCCAGTCATGGTGAAGATCATGCCAAGACGTTCGATGTCAGCTGTACGATCAGCGAACCGCTGCCGGTCAGTGTCGAGGCCCGCGGCGGCAGCCGCCGGGCGGCCGAGCAGGATGCGGCCGAAATCGTGCTGAACCAGCTGCTGGAGCAGCATCGCAAACCCTGACCCCCTTGTTTCACCAGCCCGCACGGCGCCGTGGCATCGCAGCCGCCAGGCTGCGCCATGCGTGCCAGCGTCTGCCATTTCCGGCAAAGCACTACACTTGCCATCCGACTTGCCGAGCACCTCACACCATGAACCACGAACTGGAATCCGCCGCCGGCACCTTGCCGCACGAGAATTTTCGCTGCGGCATGGTCGCGCTGGCCGGACGCCCCAACGTGGGCAAGTCCACCCTGCTGAATGCGTTGATCGGCTTTCGCCTGTCGATCGTCAGCCCGCGACCGCAGACCACCCGTCATCGCATTCTCGGCATTGCCAACAGTGAGGCGGGGCAGATCATGTACGTGGATACGCCAGGGCTGCATCGCGGCGCCAAGCGGGCGATGAACCGCAGCCTGAATCGTGCGGCTCGTTCTGCCATCAATGACGTCGATCTGGCGGTGCAGGTGATCGAGGCCGGCCGCTTCACCGACGAGGACGAGGCGCTGTACGCCGCCCTGGTCGAGCAGTCGTCGCCGCGGTTCCTGGTGATCAACAAGGTCGACCTGAACAAGGACAAGACGGTGATGCTGCCGTTCGTGGCCGATCTGGTGGCCAAGCACAGCTACGACGAGATCCACTACGTCAGCGCGCTCAAGGCGCAAGGTCTGAAGGAGCTGGAACAGGCGATCCTGAAGCGACTACCGGTACAGCCACCGGTATACGGCGAAGACGAGATCACCGACCGCAGCGAGCGCTTCCTTGCCGCCGAGATGGTGCGTGAGCAGCTGATGCTGCGGCTCGATCAGGAACTGCCGTACGCGACCACGGTGGAGATCGAGCAATTCAGCGACCGCCCGGACGGCATTGCCGAAATCCACGCGATCATCTGGGTCGAACGCGATGGCCAGAAAGCGATCGTGATCGGCAACGGTGGCGCCCAGCTCAAGGCGATCGGCACCAGCGCGCGGCGCCACATGGAGCGCATGTTCGAGCGCAAGGTGTTCCTCAAGCTGTGGGTGAAAGTGCGTGAGGGCTGGGTCGACGACGAGAACATGCTGAAGAAGTTCGGCTATACCGATTAGGAGTGAGAGTTGAGGAGTGAGAAGTTAGAGATGGGGCAAGAAGAGCGGTTGCGGCTGAGGAAGCATCGCCGCCCCGGCTTTTTCTCTCACTTCTCACTTCTCATTCCTCACTCCTGATTTTTCATGCGCCTCGAACAGCAACCCGGTTATGTCCTGCATGCGCGGCCATATCGCGAGACATCGTTGCTGCTGGAATGCCTGACCCGCGAGCATGGTCGCTTGGGCGTGGTGGCACGTGGGGTGCGCGGCGAACGTAGTCGCCTGCGACGCGCCCAGCTTGAGCCGTTTCAGCCGCTGGCACTGGATCTGCTGTTGCGCGGCGAGCTGGCCACGCTGACTGCGGTCGAGGCAGCCGCTACACCGTTACGCTTGATCGGCGACGCCGGGCTGGCCGGGCTCTATCTCAACGAACTGGTCGTACGCCTGACCGAACGGCAGGATCCGTTTCCATTGCTGTTCGACGCTTACGCGCAGACGCTGGTACGGCTGGCCCACGGCGATCCGCTGGCGTGGAGCCTGCGCCGGTTCGAGCGCGACCTGCTGGAGGCGATCGGCTACGGCCTGCAGTTGCAATACGAACTGGAGACCGGCGAGCCGCTGGAGCCGGATGCGCACTATCGCTACCTGGTCGAACAGGGGGCCGTGCGCTGTGCCGCGGGCCATGCGCAAGCCCTGCGCGGCGGCGATCTATTGGCGCTGGCACAGGATCAGCCACCCGACAACACCGGCCTGAAAAGCCTGCGTGACCTGATGCGCGAAGTCATCCGTTTTCATCTGGGCGGTGGGGAACTGCGCGCCTGGCGGGTACTGGCAATGGCGGTATCACGTCGCTGAGGGTACTGCGAGAAGCCCGTTAGCGATCCAGTGCTTGCAAGGTGGCCAGTAGCGTCTTGCGAAAGCGGGCCAGTGCCGCGTGGGTCGCATCGTGTTGCGACAGCTGTTGCTGCATCCACACGGTCTGCGTCGCCAGCGCGGCAGCGCCGCAGAATCCGCAGGATGAACGCAGACGGTGCAGCCGCTCGCCGAAGCCTGCGCGGTCGCGGCTCAGTGGTTCCAGTTCCTGTTCAAGCTGGACCAGTTCTTCGCGCAACAGCAGCCGCAGCGCACGCATGGTGCCGGTGTCGCCGGTACTGGTCAGGGCAGCCTGATCATCGAGTACGTATGCCTGGTGCCGTTCCGGCTGAACCAGCGCCAGCATGCGTTGCAGGTCAGCCACGCTGCAGGGCTTGAGCAGGATTTCGCTGAATCCGGCGGCAAACAGCGACTGGCGATCGCGCGGTGCCAGTTCTGCGGTGGTGGCAACGGCAATGCTTTCCGCCGAGTGTGCCCCTGCGTCTCCACGCAGCGCGGAGAGAACCTGCAGCCCGCCCGCACCCGGCATGCGGCAATCCAGCAGCAGCAGGTCGAAAGCCTCGGCACGGGCCTGCGCCAGTGCCGTCGTGCCATCGCGGCAGGCCTGCGCCTGCGCGCCAAGCGAGCGGAGTCCATCGCACAGGAAACGGCAGCTGGCGGGGTCGTCGTCCGCCACCAGTACCCGAGGATGGAGGATGGGTTTGGGGTCGATTTGCAGGGTGTCGGGATGGTTGGGCATGACGAAATCCGTGTCGTTCAGCTTTATTTGGCAGAATGGCGCGACATGCGTTCCACATCAAGCCATCTTTTGCTGTGTTGCTGCCTGCTGCTGGCGATCGGCTGGGTCATGCCTGCGCGGGCCGATGTGCTGCTGACCGCCAAGTCGGTCAACGTGCCGGGTGCCCGCTTGCAGCAGGTGACGGTCAGGATCGGAGAGGGTGCCGCGAATGGGCTCCATCTGCAGCTGAGTGCGACACAGGCGGATGTGCCGGCCATGGGCTGGCGGCGGTTGGGCCTGACGCTCGACGGTGGCCTGCAGCGCGACGAGCGCCTGCGCTGGATTTTCGATGGCAGCATGCATCTGGCTGGTGCGCAAGGCGGGGCACTCAGCGATGCTCATGTGAACATCCAGCTGAGTGAGTCAGCGAACACCTTGCTGGTCGATATTCTGCAGGGCAAGACCCAAGCCAATACCGCGTTGCCGCTGGATCAGCTCAGCCATGCGCAGATCAGCCTGAAGAACCTTCCTGCCGGCTGGCTGCAGGGTCTGCTCGGCACGGTATGGAGCGGCCGTCCTACCGCTGGTCGGCTTGATGCCGAGCTGGCCCTGGACGTGCGTGATGCAGGTCTGCAGTCATCCGGGCAGTTCACCCTCAATGGCGTCGGCTTCGATACCCCGACTGGTACGCTGGCTGGGCAGGGCATGAACGGCAACGGTCGGTTCAGTCTCGATACCACTGGCGGCCCGGCATCGATCGACCTTGATGCCAGCCTGCATGGGGGCGAGTTGTTGCTGGGTCCGCTCTACGCGAAATTGCCGGCTCACTCGGTGCAGCTTGGCTTGCACGCCAATGTACAGGGCGGTGCCTTCGATTTGCAGCGGTTGCGGGTGAGCGATGCGGATGCGCTGCAGCTGGACGGTGCACTCGCGTTCGATGCCAAGGGCGAGCTTAAGACACTGAAATTGGATCGCCTGCATGCCAGTTTCCCGGCAGCCTACCAGCGCTACGCCCAGGCGTGGTTGAACACGCTGGGCCTGCGCGACATGAGCATTGCCGGTGAGTTGGACGGCAGTCTGGATCTGCGTGCGGATGGCTTGCACAGCTTTGCGTTCAACACCGATAGCCTGAACCTGGCCGAGCCGGATGGTCGTCTGGGGATCGACGGCTTGCGTGGCGGCCTGGACTGGGCGGTGCAGGACGAAAGGCCCACAACCACCCTTGGCTGGCGCAGCCTGCAGTTCTACCGGATCAACAACGGTGCCGCACAGTCGCAATGGCAAAGCCACGGCGGCACGCTCGGCCTGCGCCAGCCGTTGGAGGTGCCAGTACTGAAAGGGCAGCTGCGTGTCGGAGAGCTGGATTGGCGCCCGGCGGCGGCGAAAGGACAGCGACTGGAAACCTCACTGGTAGTGACCGGGGTCGACATGGCCGCCTTCAGCCATGCCATGGGCTGGCCAGCCTTCCCCGGCACGTTAGGTGGTGCAATCCCTTCGCTGCGCTGGGTCGACGATCGCTTCGAGCTGCAGGGCGGCCTATCGGTCAGCCTGTTCGGTGGTTTCGTCGACATTACCCGGCTCTCGTTGCAACAACCGTTCGGATCGAGTCCGGTTCTGAGTGGCGACATCGCCCTGAGTCAGCTCGATCTGGGTGCGATCACCAGCGTGTTCGATTTCGGCAATATCACCGGTCGGCTGGACGGCTCGATCGACGAGCTGCGGCTGGTCAACTGGAACCCGGTAGCATTCAAGGCGAACCTGCTTGCAGGCAGCGGCGGACGGATCAGTCAGCGCGCGGTGAACAACCTCACCACAGTTGGCGGCGGCGGTATTGCCGGCGGTTTGCAGGGTGCCGTACTGAAACTGTTCAAGACCTTCGGCTACAAACGTATCGGTCTTGGTTGCATGCTGCAGGGGGCGGTCTGCCAGATGAGTGGGTTGGAGGCCAATGGCGACGGTTACACTATCGTCGAAGGCAGTGGCTTGCCGCGCTTGCAGGTCATCGGTCACCAGGCCCAGGTCGACTGGCCGACCCTGGTACGGCGGCTTCGCGATGCCATCAATGGCACGGCACCGGAAATCCACTGACGGACCGACGTTGCCTGCTTCTCCCCCTGTGTTTTGACCGCTGGAGTCTGTCATGCGCAAGCTTGTCTACGTCATCCTGACCTCACTGGCCGTGGCGTTGGTCGGCTGCGTCACGATCAATGTGTATTTCCCGGAAGCAGCGGCGCAGAAAGCCGCGGACCAGTTCATCGGCAATGTGCTGGATGATGCCGGACAAGCCACGCCACCGGCTTCGAAACAGCAGAAACCCGCCACGGACAACCATGGCCAGCCGCCGTCGGCAATGCTGCTCGATCTGCTGATCCCGGCCGCGTACGCTGCCGATACACCGAACATCCGCATCCAGACCAGTACCACCGAGGCGATAAGCGAGCGTAGCCGCCAGCGCTTTCAGGGCGAGCTCGGTGCGCTGCTCGATAGTGGTGCCGTCGGCTTCACCAACGATGGCATGGTGGCCATGCGCGACCCTGCCAAGGTGCCGCTCAGCCAGCGCGCTCAGGCCAGTGCCACGGTGGCCGACGAGAACCGCGACCGTACAGCGCTGTACCGCGAGGTCGCCAATGCCAACAACCACCCGGAGTGGGAGCCGCAGATCCGCGCCACGTTCGCCAAGGGCTGGATCGAGAAAACCCGCGCAGGCTGGTACTACCAGGATGCCGCTGGAGCCTGGCAGAGAAAGTAAGCCATAGCGTCAACCGATGGGCGCCATTCGGGCCGATCTGTGATAATCGGCGGCCAGCCAGTGTGGCCTCATTCGTTTACGCCTCATGTCCCGATCCAACTCCGTTCCGTCGACTCCTTTTGAAGCAGTCATCACCGACCTCAGCCACGACGGTCGCGGTGTAGCCCGCATCGATGGCAAGACGGTGTTTGTCAGCGGTGCGCTGCTGGGCGAACAGGTAATGGCCAAGTTGCGTAAGCGTCATCGTCACTTCGACGAAGCCGAAGTGGTCGAGCTGATCACTCGCTCACCGCATCGAGTGGAACCACGTTGTCGCCACTTCGGCCAGTGCAGCGGTTGCTCGCTGCAGCATCTGGATGCCGAATCGCAGATCGCCACCAAGCAGCGTGTGCTGGCGGAAAATTTCGAACGCATCGGTAAGGTGACGCCGCAGTCGTGGTTGCCGCCGCTTACGGGTGAACCCTGGGGCTACCGGCGCAAGGGGCGTCTGTCGGTACGCAATGTAGTGAAGAAGGGTCGCGTGCTGGTGGGTTTCCGCGAAGAGGAGAACCCGCGTTTCGTTGCCGATATCCAGCAATGCGAAGTGATGCATCCGGCGCTGGGGCCGAAAGTCGGCCTGCTCGCCGAGCTGCTCAACGGCATGGATGCGGCCAACGACATCCCGCAGATCGAGTTCGCCGGCGGCGACGACACCATGGCGCTGGTATTCCGCCACATGCAGCCTTTGAGCGAGCGCGACCTGGCGGCATTGACCGCCTTCGGTCAGCAGCACGAACTGGCGATCTACCTGCAGCCAGGTGGCAACAGCAGCGTGCATCTACTGTGGCCCGAACAGCCGCGACTGGCTTTCCGCATTGCCAGTGGCGATGCGCATGTCGATGACGTTGAACTGGAGTTCCTGCCGCTCGACTTCGTGCAGGTCAATGCCGATATGAACCAGCGCATGATGGCGCGCACGCTGGAGCTGCTCGATCTGCAGCCGACCGATCGCGTGCTCGACCTGTTCTGCGGTCTGGGCAATTTTACCTTGCCGATCGCCCGTCGCGTGGCTGAAGTGGTCGGTGTGGAAGGTGAGCACGGGCTGGTCGAACGTGCCGCGCAGAACGCCGCGCGCAACGGCATTGCGAACGCGCACTTCCATGTCGCCAACCTGTTCGAGGATCAGCGCGATGCCGACTGGGCGCGGCAACCATGGGACAAGGTATTGCTCGATCCACCGCGCGCGGGTGCCGACAAGGTGCTGGAATACCTGCCGCACAAGCAGACCCGTCGCATCGTTTACGTGTCCTGCCATCCGGCCTCGCTGGCGCGTGACGCCGGCATCCTGGTGAATCAGTACGGTTTCAAGCTGATATCAGCGGGCGTGATGGATATGTTTCCGCATACCGCGCATGTCGAATCCATCGCGCTGTTTGAAAGGTGATGCTTGTGCATTCGTCCCTGAACGCAAGAATCAAAAAGCGGCCATCCATGGCCGCACTCTTCACATAAAACCATGGGCATCGAGATCGAACGCAAATTCCTCCTCGCCAGCGACGACTGGCGCGGGGCCATCGAACGCAGTGAACCGATCGCGCAGGGCTATCTTGTCGGTGCACAGGCGCTACGCGATGGCAGCGCGCGCGCCTCGGTGCGCGCCCGCCTCGCCGGTGAACAGGCGTGGCTGAATATCAAGGCAGCCACGCTTGGCATTGAGCGGGCCGAGTTCGAGTACGCGATACCGATAGCTGACGCCAAGGCCTTGCTGGATACGCTGTGCGATGGCGTGCTGGAAAAGATCCGCCATCATGTCCGGGTCGATGGCGTGCTGTTCGAGATCGACGAATTTCTCGGCGACAACGCGGGGCTGACCGTTGCCGAGGTCGAGCTGCCAGCTGTCGATGCGCCATTCCCGCGACCGGCGTGGCTGGGGCGCGAAGTGAGTGCACTGCCGCGCTACTACAACGTCAACCTGATCGCGCATCCGTACCGGCAATGGTCGCCGGCCGAGCGCGTTGCGGAGGATGCCGCATGCTGATGATCGGCGTGGCCGGGCTGCAACTGGCCGAACACGAAAAGCGCTGGCTCACTGCACCGGGAGTCGCCGGCGTGCTGCTGTTTACGCGCAATTACCTGTCGCGCGAACAGTTGATCGCTCTGTGCGAATCGATTCGCGAGACAGGCGGTGATGAACTGCTGATCGCGGTCGATCAGGAGGGCGGCCCAGTGCAGCGTTTCCGGGATGGCTTCACCCGCCTGCCGCCACTGGCGGCGATCGGTGCGGTTTACGACCGCGATCCCGGTGAGGCGGTGCGTCTGGCCGAAGAACACGCGTGGGTGATGACCAGCGAGTTGCGTGCGAGCGGCGTCGATTTCAGCTTTGCGCCGGTAGTGGATCTGGCCCGCGGCAATGCGGCGATCGGCCTGCGCGCCTTCCATGCTGATCCGGCGGTGACCGCCGAGCTGGCGCAGGCCTATGTGCGCGGTATGCATCTGGGTGGCATGGCGGCGGTACTCAAGCACTTCCCGGGGCATGGCTCGGTCGCCATTGATACGCACAAGGCGCAGGCGATCGACCCGCGCAGCCTCGAGCAGATCCGTCGTGATGACCTGCTGCCGTTTGCCGAATGCATCGAGGCGCGGGTCGAGGCGGTGATGATGGCGCACGTGATCTACCCGGCTGTGGACGACCAGCCGGCCGGTTATTCGAAAGTGTGGATCGAGCAGATCCTGCGCGGCGAGCTGGGCTTTGCCGGCGCAGTGATCAGCGACGACATCAGCATGGCCGCCGCGGGCGCCGCTGGTAGCGTGGGTGAACGCGTAAGAGCACACCTGGACGCTGGCTGCGATCTGGTGCTGGCCTGTTTCCCCGACGTGGTGGACGAGGCGATCGCCGCAATGCAGGGCGATGTCGTAGCGATGCCACTGCAGCTTGCAGCCATGCGCGGCGCGCTTGGCGCCAGCTGGGCCAGCCTCACCGACAATCCGCAGCGCGACCGTTTCGTTGCGCGCATCACGGCGCTGCACGCCGATCAAGGAATCGCATGAATACCCCGACACCTTCGCTCGCCGATGCCCTGGCGAATGCCGAGTTGCTGCATGAGCGCAGCACGCTGGACACGGTGATCGCCGACATGGGTCGACGGATTGATGCCTCGCTGGATGGCGAGCGCGCGGTGTTCCTCACCGTGATGAACGGCGCACTGATCTTTGCCGGTCAGCTGGCGCTGGCGATCCGCACCGACCTGGAATTCGACTACGTGCATGCGACACGTTATCGCGGTGCCACCTCCGGCAGCGATCTGCACTGGCTGCGCGAACCGTTGGTACCGCTGGCCGGTCGCGTGGTGCTGCTGGTCGACGATATTCTTGACGAAGGCCACACGCTCAAGGCCGTGCGTGATGACTGCTATCGGCGTGGCGCAAAGCGCGTGCTGATCGCCAGCCTGTGCACCAAGCGGCATGAGCGCGTGGCTGAAGGCATCGCGTCCGATTTCAATGGCGTCGAACTGCCGGATCGCTATGTATTCGGCTATGGCATGGACTACCACGAGCAGGGACGCAACCTGCCGGGTATCTATGCCTTGAAGGAGATTGCAGCATGAGCACGATCGATCTTGCCCTGATCGGCGGCAGTGGCCTGTACAAGTTTCCGGGTCTGGAAAATGTCACGCGGCATACTGTGGACACGCCGTATGGGGCTGCCTCGGGCGACGTGGTGATCGGTGACTTCGCTGGTCGGCGCGTGGCCTTCCTCGCGCGTCATGGCGAGAGTCATACCCTGCCGCCACATCGAGTCAACTACCGCGCGAACCTGTGGGCACTGCATAGCCTTGGCGCGCGGCGGGTGATCGGCGTCAATGCGGTAGGCGGTATCCGTGGCGACATGGGGCCGCGGGTGATCGTGGTACCCGACCAGCTGATCGATTACACCCATGGTCGCTATACCAGCTTCTGTGACGTCGACGGTGCCGAGGTGAAGCACATCGATTTCAGCGAGCCGTATACCGAGTCGCTGCGCCAGCGCTTGCTGGCAGCGGCGCGTGAGGCGGATATCGGCGTGATCGGCAGCGGCTGCTACGGCGCCACCCAGGGACCGCGGCTGGAGACCCGCGCCGAGATCGCGCGGATGAAACGCGACGGCTGCGATCTGGTCGGCATGACCGGCATGCCCGAGGCATCGCTGGCGCGTGAGCTGGCGCTGGAATACGCCTGTCTGGCACTGGTGGCGAACTTCGCTGCCGGTTGTGGCGACGAGGCGGAGATCAGCATCGACGAGATCTTTGCGCATCTGGCGGCAGCCACGGCCGAGGTGCCGCGTATCCTCGCGGCGATGCTGAAAAGCTGAGCACAGCATCGGGCTTTGCCGGATGGGTGCATCGCTGCATATTGCGTTCAACCTGAACAAGTTGGTACTTTCCCTTCGCCGGGACGGCGAACCAGCGGGGGAAAGTGGTTCTGCAAGGGAAGCTCGGCGCACCCAATCCATGATCCAGAGGTTCACGCAATGAGTTTCGGTACGGTCAAGTGGTTCAACGACGCCAAGGGCTTTGGTTTCATCGCGCCTGAGGACGGGGGAGCGGACGTTTTCGTCCATTTTTCGGCGATCACCAGCAAGGGCTTTCGCAGCCTGCAGGAAGGCCAGCGCGTACAGTTTGAAATTACCCAGGGGCCGAAGGGTGCCCAGGCTTCAGCTGTCGAAGCTGCCTGATCAGCCAGTCATACGTTGTGAGGCAAAAATAAACCCCGCATCCTGTGCGGGGTTTTTTGTTTTCCGTAACAGGAGGATGCAATGACTGACCGCAGAAATTTTCTCAAGAACTCCCTGCTGGGGGCCACCGCCTCGGTACTGGCATGGGGCGGCAAGCTGAGTGCCGCCGCACCGGAGTCTCGCGTGTCAGCGCCAATGGCATCGGGTGCACCACGGGTGATCTCGACCTGGGATTTCGGCGTAGCGGCAAACCAGGCGGCGTGGACGATTCTTGGCGCGGGCGGCCATGCGCTGGACGCGGTCGAGGCCGGAGTGAAGATACCCGAGGCCGACCTGAAGAATCACAGTGTCGGCAGGGCCGGTTATCCTGATCGCGATGGTCACGTCACCCTCGATGCCAGCATCATGGATGCCGACTACAACTGCGGTGCGGTGGCTGCCATCGAGCACATCGCCCATCCGATCTCGGTGGCGCGGCGGGTGATGGAACGCACGCCACATGTGCTGCTGGTCGGTGACGGCGCGCTGCAGTTCGCGCTGGAGCAGGGTTTCAAGAAAGAGAACCTGCTGACGCCGGAATCCGAACAGGCCTGGCACGAATGGCTGAAGACAGCGAAGTACCAGCCGTCGATCAATAGCGAAGTGCACGACTACGGCAACGCCGGTCGCCCAGGTGGCGCCGGCAACCACGACACCATCGGCATGCTCGCGCTGGACGCACACGGCAAACTGGCCGGCGCCTGCACCACCAGCGGCATGGCGTGGAAAATGCGCGGCCGCGTCGGCGACAGTCCGATCATCGGTGCCGGCCTGTACGTGGACGGCGAGATCGGTGGCGCCACTTCCACTGGCGTCGGCGAGGAAGTGATCCGCAATGCCGGAAGCTTCCTGGTGGTGGAACTGATGCGCCAGGGCCGCTCGCCGCAGGAAGCCTGCAAGGAGGCGGTACTGCGCATCATCAAGCGCCGCCCGGAGGCATCCAAGACCCTGCAGGTCGGCTTCCTGGCGATGAACCGCGCAGGCGAGGTCGGTGCCTATGCGATCCAGCGCGGCTTCTCCTACGCCGTGTGCGATGCGAAGAAGCAGGACGGCTTGATTCCCTCGCAAAGCGTTTACACGACGAACTACTCATGATCCTGGAAATCGCTGCGAACTCGGTCGCCTCCGCGCTGGCCGCCCAGGAAGGTGGAGCAGGGCGGGTCGAACTCTGCACGGCGCTGGAACTGGGCGGACTGACGCCTTCGCACGCGCAGATCGCGTTGGCCCGCGAACACCTGCGCATTCCGCTCTATGTGCTGATTCGTCCGCGCGCCGGCGATTTTCTCTACAGCGACCTCGAATGCGAAATGATGCAGCGCGACATTGAAACTTGCGTTGCATTGGGCTGCGACGGCGTGGTTCTCGGTGTGCTTGATGCCGACGGTCGGGTGGATACCGCACGCTGCCGCACGCTGATCGCCGCTGCCGGAAAACTCGGCGTCACTTTCCATCGCGCTTTCGACCTCAGCCGCGATCCCGCGCAGGCGCTGGAGGACATTTTGGCTCTCGGCTGCGAACGCATCCTGACCTCGGGCGCGCAGGCCAGCGCACCGGAGGGTGAAGCGCTGATCCGCGAGCTTGTGGTGCAAGCCGCGGGGCGTCTTGCCGTTATGCCAGGCGCTGGTGTCACCGCGCAGAACGTCGCTGCGCTCGCCGCCGCCACTGGCGCGCATGAATTCCATGCGTCCGCCAAACGCCAGCTGCCGTCCGGAATGCAGCATTGGCGAACACGGCTGTCCGACATGGAAGCAGGCGAGCTGCGCAGCGATGTCGCGCAGGTCCGTGCGCTGGTCGCCGCATTGCAGACGATGGCGCAAAACCCGACCAGGATCTGAGCGGGTTTCAGTCGGAGACAATCCTCGCGGAGAATCTCGAAAAACCTCCCAACAGCGTCATTTCGGAAACCTCCCCACATCGTCATTCCGGCGAAGGCCGGAATCGCTCTTCAGCAACGAAGCCGGCCATCCCTCCGGCCTTTCACAACAGCAACTGCGATCCCGGCCTTCGCCGGGATGACGAGTAAGAAAACCTCCCCATATCGTCATTCCTGCGAAGGCAGGAATCGCTCTTCAGCGGCGAAGCCATCCATCCTTTCGGCCTTTCGCAATAGCAACTGCGATCCCGGCCTTCGCCGGGATGACGGACAAGGAACGAACCACGCGACCTCCCTACGGCAGCGCATGGCCCCCCAGCTTGGTTAATATGGCGAATTGCCGAACAGCAGCAGGAGCCATTGCCGTGATCATCAAGCCCAAAGTCCGCGGATTCATCTGCATCACCGCCCATCCGGTCGGTTGCGAACACAACGTGCTCGACCAGATCAAGGTCACCCAAGCCGCCGGCCACACCAAGGGCAACGGCCCGAAGCGCGTGCTGGTGATCGGCGCCTCCACCGGCTACGGCCTCGCCTCGCGCATCACCGCCGCGTTCGGCTACGGCGCGGCCACGCTGGGCGTGTTCTTCGAGAAGCCCAGCAGCACCGAGAAGACCGGCACCGCCGGCTGGTACAACTCCGCCGCGTTCGACAAGGCGGCCAAGCAGGCCGGCCTGTACAGCAAGTCGATCAACGGCGACGCGTTCGCCAACGAAACCCGCGCCCGTGCGATCGAGATCATCAAGAACGAAATGGGCGGCCCGATCGACCTGGTGGTCTATTCGCTGGCCTCGCCCGTGCGCAAGCTGCCGGACACCGGTGAAGTGGTGCGCTCGGCGCTCAAGACCATCGGCCAGCCGTTCACCAACACCTCGGTCGACACCAACAAGGACACCGTGATCGAGGCCACCATCGAGCCGGCCA
>Ga0302314_10007533_pt1 | contig 19551 bp, 16 predicted proteins | sample III_Palsa_N2_3_FD_200533 | JGI IMG/M metagenome (GOLD analysis project Ga0302314, IMG submission 200533) | Peat permafrost microbial communities from Stordalen Mire near Abisko, Sweden - III_Palsa_N2_3 | ecosystem: Environmental > Terrestrial > Soil > Palsa > Peat permafrost | place: Sweden...
CTACTACTCACTTGGGACGCTGAAGATCACCCTGATCGCGATGGTGATCTCGCTCGCGATCGCGCTGCCGATCGGCGTCTGGCTCGGCCACATCCATCGAGGCTCGTTTGTCGCGATCAACCTCGGCAATATCGGCCGAGCGCTGCCGAGCCTCGCGGTACTCGCGATCGGCGTCGCGTTCCTTGGGATCGGGCTCAAGAACGTCTTGCTTGCCCTGGTCGTGCTGGCAGTGCCGCCGATCATCACCAACGCCTACGTCGGTCTCGACCAGGTCGACCCTGACCTCGTCGACGCGGCCCGAGGGATGGGAATGACCGGCTGGCAGATCCTGTCGCGCGTTGAGCTGCCGCTGGCAATCCCGCTCTTGATGGCCGGCGTGCGCACCTCCGCGCTGTTCGTGATCTCCACAACCACGATCAGCGCGCTGACGGGTTACTCCGACAGCCTCGGCGAGATCATCAACGACGAGGCGAGCTACCACCTCTCCGGCGTGCTCGGAGCGGCGATCTGCATCGCGGCGATGGCAATCCTCGTGGAGTTGCTGCTAGCCGCGGCGCAGCGGGCGATGACGCCCGTTGCCCTGAGAGGCCGGGTGGCCGACGTGATCGAGGACGAGTACGTCCCGATCGCCGTCGGAGCGGCCGGCGTGATTTGACCTACGCATGAAACAACAGGAGGAAGCATGAAGTTCAGTCGCATGAATACGGGCCGAATGATCACCGCGCTGGCGGTTGCAGCCATCGTCGGTGGTTACGGCGTGGCCAGCTCGGCCGCGCATAGCATCACTCACAGCCGGATGGCCAAGACGGCGGCAGCGCTGCCAGGCACGGGCAAGCCGGCGATCACGCTCGGGGACAAGAACTTCCCCGAGGAGTACATCCTCGGCGACCTGTACCAGCAGGCGCTGGAGGCCAAGGGTTACAAGGTCAACCTGAAGCCGAACCTGGGCTCAACTGAGATCGCCTGGAAGGCGCTCCAGTCCGGGCAGATCCAGGCCTACCCCGAGTACGACGGCACGCTGCTGGCGACGATCGCCGGGATCAGCAAGAACGCGGCCAACGCCAAGGCAGAGGCTGCCGAGACTGTGAGCTGGCTTGGTAAGCACGGCTACGACTTCACCAACGTGACGCCGTTCACCGACTCGGATGCGATCGCAGTTCTTAAGACCTACGCGAAGGCGCACGGCCTGAAGACGATCGGCGATCTCAAGAAGCTCGGGTCGGCCGTAAAGCTCGGCGGCGCGGCTGAGTTCAGTACCCGCTATCCGGACGGTCTGATCGGGCTGCACAAGATCTACAAGGTCTTCCCAACGTTCGATCCGCTGACGATCTCGAGCTTCTACACGGCGCTCGACAGCGATCAGGTGAACGCCGCTGTTGTGTTCACGACCGACCCGCCGCTGAAGACCGGCAAGTACGTCGTACTCCAGGACACGAAGTTCATCTTCGGCTTCCAGAACGTTGGCCTGGTCGTCAAGGCGAGCGTCGCGAAGGAGGAGGGCTCGGCCTTCACTGCGACCGTCAACGCCGTCAGCAAGCTGCTCACGCAGCCGGCGATCATCGCGCTCAACTCCGCTGTTGAAGTTGACAAGCAGAACGCGGCGACTGTCGCCAAGGCGTTCCTCAAGGCGAACGGCCTGCTGTAGGCAAGCGGTTCGGCAGGATTGAAGCGGTGTTGGCACCGGCGGGCATGTTGGCCCGCCGGTGCCAACGGCCTGCCAACCCTGGAGTCAGCGGACCCGTGGCTCGTAGACGGTCGTGCGTTTGGACGTCGACATGCCGCCTTTCACCGCCACGTCGAGCAGAACCGACAGGCGATGGCTCTTTGCGTCCTTCAAGAATTTGAGGCCGACTGCAGTCAGCTTGATCTTCACGGTGCGTGATCCGTTAGCCGGAAGTGAGTAGTTGGCGTGCCCGATCACGGAGCTCTCACGCTTGCGTTTGTGGTGCTTGAGCGTGACCTCATGCGTGTAGACGAGTTTGAGTGAGCCCTGGCAGGCGACAGCTTTTGAGCCGCGCACATGGATGCTCACGTCCTTGCCTGAGAGCTTCAGTCCGCCGGCGCCGATCGCGACGGTCAAGGTTGGCTTCGGCGGGGGCGATGCCGTAATCGCGACCGAGACCGGCGCAGGAGCCGGTGGCGGTGGAGCGGTGGGAGCGGGCGGCGCGACCGTCTGCGTTCCGCTGGAGAGCGTTACGCCCGCCGCGAGCACCGCGAAGACGGCGCCGAGGGTCGGGTGAGCCTCGATTCCGTTCACCTCGAGACCGGTGCTGGTGTGGTAGCGGTCGCCGTAGGGCACCAGTGAGGTGGTGTCGTTGATGTAGGCGGTGTTGCGGTCCATCAGCTGCTCGGCAAGCGGGTAGCTGTTGAGCCAGGCCGGCAGGTAGAAGAGCCATGCGGTCTTGTTGAGATCGCCGGCGTCGGTTTCAAGCGGCATCCCATAGGTGGTCAGCTGGTTCAGGTAGAAGGCCGCCTGGTTCGCGGCGATCGGGTCCGGTACCAGGGCGACGTCGATCACCATCTCGTAGTACGCGTTGTAAAGCGATGACCAGGTACCGGTCGCGCCCTGCTCAAGGTTCAGGTAGTTGCCGGCCGATGCGTCGGTCGAGAGGCTGATCCAGGGCCCGACGTTGTCTGTTGCCGCATCCGACCACGTGGTCGCGTTCGTGGTGTCGCCGAGGATGTTCGCAATCTGGCCGGCAGCCGCCAGACCGATGATCGCCTTGATTCCGAGATTTACAGAGGCGTTGACCGTCGAGTAGTCGGGCGCCCAATCATCGGTTGTGAGCTGGTCGGCCGGGGTCGGTACCTGGCTCATCAGATAGTTGGCCCACTGCGTCCAGAGCGGCTGCCATTGGCTGAGGAACGGCTCGGCGACTGTCGGGCCGACCGCGTTCGCGTAGGCGGCGGCCATGATCAGCATGCCTGCCGACTCCTCGATCGGCATCTGCTCGCCCGCGCCGCTCGCGGTGCCCGGCGGGCGTCCCGCGGCGACGGGGTAGACGCCGAGGTCGTGCACGCAGTAATAGGGCTGCGATATCCCTGACCAGGCCGAGGCGTCCTGCCACGCCGACGAGTTGCACCAGTCGAGGATCGGCGCCATCACCAGCGGGATCAGCGCGGGATCGAGATAGAGCCAGGCCAGAAACGCCTGATCGAAGATGTCTACCGTGTTCGTATCGCCGTCGGAGGAGATCTCCTTGCCCAGTAGCCAGGGATCGCCGCCCGGTCCGATCGCAAGCTCCGTGCCCCCGTAGCACTGGCGCAGCGCGAGCGCGCAGGCCGCGGCATACCCTGGTCCTCCAGCGGCCGTTGCGTCGGCCTCTATCTGCGCGTCGAGCGCCATCGCCCGCTGGCGTGCCGAAGCGGCTCCGGTTATGAATGCCGCGGTCATGTCCTGCCAGCCCTGTGCCCCAGTTGCTGTCCAGTACTTCGTCCAGAGCGGCAAAAGATCGGTTGCGGGCGAGGAGCCGTAGCTGATCAGCGGCGTGCGCACATGCCCGAGCACGAAGCTGGTGGAGCCCGCGCCCGAGCCAAGGTCGACTGCATACGCGAAAACCGGTTGGCCATTGGTACTGCTTATGGCGCTCGGGCTGCCCGTGGAGCTGTTGGACAAGCTGCCAGAGGCCTGGAACTGGCTACGCACGGTGACCGAGTCGCCCGACTCGTAACTGAGCGAGGTGCCTACCGGCGCCGCCCAGACGACCGTGCCCCAGGCCGCCATCTGCGTGCTGCCGGTCTCAGTGAGCAGGTCCTGCGTGGCAAGTTCCACTGCCCAGTAGCGACCGGTCGAGTCCGAGCTCGTCTGCCATTCGATCGAGGCGCTTTCAGTCGATGAAGCCCACTCCCCGGTGATGTCGGCGTAGACCTGGACGTCGTGCGGGTTGCCGTCGATGGAACTCACCGAGACGGTCAGCAACGTCAGCGGGACCGACTGCAGCTCGAGATTGCCGGGCTCGACCGGCGAGAGCCACTCCGCGACCAGCTGCACGCGGCCGCCGTCGCTGGCTGTGAAGATCGAGCGCGTTGCGGTCACTTCGGTTGAAACTGCGGTCATCGGGGTCACGGCACTGCCGTTGACCGTCGGCTGACCCGCCCAGGCGTAAAGATCGTTGTCGATCATGACCATGCCCACAAACCCCCGGGTGGCCCCGTTCCAGAACTGCGGCGTGGCACCGATCAGCGAGGTCGCGGGCAGCCAGCTGGAGAGATACGGCGAGCGCACGGCCAGCGGTATCGAAGGCGGGCGCACATCAGCGCCACCGAGCGTCACATTCGGCGAACTGAGATTCGACGCCGCCGAATCGCGCCCGCCGGTCGCCGCCATGGCGACCGCTCCGTTGCCGGTAAGCCCCTGCAGCATCTCAAGACCAGGGGCCGCAAGACCTGCCGCTCCGGCCAGCTTCAGCAGCGTGCGGCGGTCGACCGGCCCGAAGCCCAGATCCTCCGGCTTGCGACTGGGCGAGTCAGGCGGGGATGGCGGCTGTTTGCGTCCCTGCTCAGCAGTCATTGGGAATCTGGTCACCATAGTCCATGCTTCCCGGACCGGAACCGTTTTAGTCGTCAGCGCCGGACGCGGCGAGGCCCTCGCGAAGTGACCGCCCCGGCCGGTTCAGCGAGGCCGACCCCGAAGAACTCGATTAATCTGGCCGAACTACCCGGCGGCCCGCAGGTAGGCGAGCACCGCCAGCACTCGGCGATGGTCGTCGTCGGTCGCAGGCAGGTCGAGCTTGCCGAAGATGTTTGAGATGTGTTTCTCAACCGCGCCGAGTGAGACGACGAGTTCGCGCGCGATCGCCGCATTGGTTCGTCCCTGCGCTATCAGTTCGAGCGTCTCACGTTCGCGTGGGGTGAGCGAATCAATCGTGGTGCCCTGGCCGCCACGGTGGCGCTCGCGAACCAGCGAGCTGACGACCTCGCGGTCAAGCGCCGTACCGCCCGCGGCGACCCGCCGGACGGCGTCGACGAACGTGCGCACCTCCGAGACACGCTCTTTGAGCATGTAGCCGACGCCGCTCTCACCTGAAGCGAGCAGCTCCTCCGAGTAGGCCGGCTCCACGTACTGCGAGAGCACCAACAGCGCCAGTGATGGCTGCCGGCTGCGTGCCTCGATCGCTGCCTTGATGCCCTCGTCGGTGAAGGTCGGCGGCAGCCGCACGTCGCAGATCGCGAGGTCCGGCTTGTGGCCCGCGACGATCCGCAGCAGCCCTGGCCCATCCTCGGCCGTCGCGACCACATCGATCCCGTTCTCGGACAACAGCGCGACCAGCCCTTCCCGCAGCAGCGCATGGTCCTCGACGATCACGACCCTCACCGGCTCTGGATGCATCGGATTGACGGGAGCCGGACTCATTCGCTGGGTAGTGTCGCCCGAATCGTGGTTCCGCCGCCCGCCGGGCTTGCGACCTCGAACCAGCCGTCGAGCGCCTCGACCCGCTTGCGCAGCCCTGTCAGTCCGCTGCCGGCGGGATCCGCGCCGCCAGGTCCGCCGTCGGCAACGACGACACCCAACTGCGAGTGCTCATGCCAGATCGTGATCTGCACCTGTACTCCCGGGGCGTGCTTGATCGCGTTGGTCAACGCTTCGGCCGCCACGAAGTAGGCGGCGTTCTCGAGTGCCGGTGGCGGGCGCTGCTCGAGCTCGCCGTGGAACTTGACGTTCGGCCCCGAGCGGTCGGCGAGCGATTGCACCGCCGCCTGCAAGCCGCGGTCGGCGAGCACCGGAGGTGAGATCCCACGGGCCAGATCCCGCAGTTCGGAGATCGCAGCGGTCGCCTCCCTCCGCGCCTGGCGCAACAGCTCGAGGTCGGCTGGATCGGCACCCTTCCCGGCGAGCCGCTCCTCGGCCCGCCCGATCTGCATCGACAGCGCCACCAGTCGTGCCTGCGCGCCGTCGTGCAGGTCACGCTCGATCCGGCGTAGCTCAGCGGCCTGGACGTCCACGACACCGGCGCGGGTGCGGGTCAGCTCATCGACCCTGACCTCGAGCTGATGTTCACGCGGCCGCACGAACACCCGCCACAGCCCGAGCAGCATCACCAGCACCAGCGCCGGCCAGACCGGCCAGAAGTAGCCGGCTCCGGACATGATCCAGATCAGAACATCTGCGACCACCAGCACCGCGAAGCAGGCGACCACCTGCGTAACAAGGCCGCGGTTACGCGCCTCCGGCAAGCGCCGAACCCAGCGGCTGGCCGCCACCAACGACAGTGGCAGCCCAAGCCCGAACCAGGCCCACATCGGCCAGAAGTAGCCGGCACCGGTGAGTGCCCAGATCACGAGCAGCAGCGTTGCCAGGGCGGCGGGCGGCCCGCTGGCCGCCCGCCCCAGAAGTGGCTTGCCTCGATCACTCACCGCTGGCACCGAAGACGATCTCACCGCTGCGATGATCCCATGCCCGCGCTTCGGACCGGCGATGACGCGCCGGGCGCAGGCCGCGGTCGCCCAACAGCGTGAGCATGGCTGGCAGGGCGATCCCTCGCACGACAGTCGCATCGATCGCGATCGCCGCCGCCAAGCCGATGCCAAGCTGCGAGAACGAGACCAGCGGCACAGTCGCGAAACAGGCGAACACGCAGACCATCACGAGCGCCGCGCTGGTCACGCTCGAACCGGTCGCTCCGAGCGCTTCGGCGGCTGCCTCAGCCGCGCTCGCGCCCCGTTTGCGTGCCTCCGAAGCACGCTCCAGAATCAACACGGTGTAGTCCATCGACAGTCCGAACAGGATCACGAACGCGAACAGCGGCAGCCAGTCGACGATCGCGCCGAACGAACGCAGCCCGAACAGCGACTCGGCCCAGTGGTGCTGGAAGAGCTCTGTCAGGACACCAAACCCGCCGCCTACCGAGACGAGGTTGAGTCCGATCACGGACACCGCCAGCAGCGGTGAGCCGAACGAGCAGACCAGCAGCACGAACGCGAGCGCGAGTACGAACGCGATCACCAGCGGCGTCATAACCGCCATCTGATGGTTGAAGTCGACGTTGCCGGCGTCGTCGCCGGTCAGCTGCGCGGTGGCGCCCGGCAGCAGCTTGGCCGTTGCCGGCTTGAGCGCCGCGCGTAGCGTGTCGACGTTGTGGTCCTGCGTGTTGTCGCCTCCGCTTGGCACGGGGATCCCGACCAGGGCCGTCTCACCGTTGCGCGAAACCGCAACGGTCACCTGCCCACCGGCGCCGCCGGTCAAGCGCTGTCCCTCGCTGCCGAGCTCGTGTAGATGCGCCCGGGCGGCGGTTGTGTCGAGTCGGTTGCCTGAGACGACCAGCTGGGCGACGTCGAGGCCGCCTGGGAAGGCTCGATCGATCACTCGCTGTGCAACCACGGTCGGGTTGTCGTGCGGCAGGTCAGCGCTGCCAGGATTGCCGATCTTGATCGACAGCAGTGGCGCAGCCAAGCTGGCCATCAAGCTGAGCGCCACCAGGAGAGATAGCCGTGGGCGTCTGGTCACTGCACCGCCAACCCGGCCCCACACGGGGACCTTCGTGCGTGCGCTGGATGGCCGGCGGCGCCAGATCCGGCCTCGATTGATGCGGTCGCCGAGCAGCGCCAGCGTCGCCGGCAACACGGTCAACGAGCCAAGCACCGCGATTGCGACCACGAGGATCGCCCCTAGCGCCATCGATACAAATACCGGGTTGCCGGTGAAGAGCAAGCCGGCAAGGCCGATCACCACGGTCGCGCCGGCGATCAGAATTGCCCGGCCCACCGTTTGCGCCGAGGCATCCAAGGCCGCTTCGGGGCCGGCGCCTGCGAGCCGCTCGGCACGTTCGCGGCGGATATAGAAGAGCGAGTAGTCGACCCCGACCGCGAGCCCGATCAGGACCACGACGGATGATGTCGTCGATCCGTTCGGCGCGATCTGCGACACCAGCCCAAGCGCGCCCATCGCAGCCGCGACAGAGGTCAGCCCCAGCATCAGAGGAACCAAGGCGGCGACCAGCGCGCCAAACGCTGCCACCAAGATCAGCAGGGTGATCGGGAAGGCCACGAGTTCGGCGTGGCTCATGCCTGTGGAGATCGTCTGGTTCTCGGCGCGGCCGAAGGAACCGTCGCCGGCCTCACCGACGTATACGCCGGGCTCGGCTCGAGCAATGCCGGATACAGCGTGCTCGAGCGCAACTACGTGATCAGTCTGCTGATCGGGATTGCCGCGGAGGGTGACTTCGATCAGCGCCAGCTTGCCGCCGTCGCGTGACAGTGACCGGTCGGAGGCGGACGCAGCGATCGACACTACGTAGCGAGCTTGTCTGGCACGTTCGCTCACGAGCTGAACGGCGTGTGCTGTGCGGACAGCAGAGCCGGACCTGACGATCAGGCTCTCAGTGAAGCTGTTAAGTAGACCTGCCCGCTGGAGCCGAAGTTCGGCCTGACGAGACTCACCGGAACCCGAATCAGCGTTTGACAGAGAGCGGGTTCCGGCGAGCGAGCCGCCGATCCCGCAGGCGACGATCAGTGCAAGCCAAAGCACGATCACGAGCTTTGGCCGTCTTGCAGATGCGCGGGCCGCGGCGCGGACCAAACGAGCGATGCCCGCGGCTGAGGGTTTGTTAAGCGTGGAAGTTGACATGAGAGTCACCCTGCCAACGCCGGGACGGCAATTCGCTGAGGCACGCCAGCGTCCGGCGACCGCTATTCCCCCTTCCGCGGAGTGGGGAAATCCCCACCCCGCGGTCGGCGTCGCGCGCGCTGTGGATTGAAACCGTCCAGGTGTGACGACCCCAGATCTGGGTAGCCGCAGTTCATGACCGCTCACACAGATTTCAAGATCGTGTCCCCTGACGAGGCAGACGACCACTACGCCGGCAGTGATGTACCCGGCGAGTTCCGCCGGCTCACCGACCTGCTCGGCGCTGAGCAGATCGCCGTCACCGTGATCCGCGTGCCACCGCACTCAGACTTTGAGCAGGGCACTGGTCACTATCACGACAAGATCGAAGAGATCTACCTGATCACCAGGGGCACGCTGACGATGCGGTTCGCAGAAGAGGTCCACGAGGTTCGAGCACCGGCTGCGGTTCGGGTCGCGCCGCACACGCCGCGCTCGCATCGCAACGAGGGAGCCGAGCCCGTCGAGATCTGGGCCATCTCCCGCAACGACGGCAACCGCGACGCGGTCAAGATCGACGACTTCTGGCCGGCCTCGACAGAAGCCTCCCAGCACCGCGGATAGCGTGCGCGTGCCGCGGCGGCGGTTAGCTTCCGCACTTTGGGGTAGCAGTTGGTCCCATGGCCAAGACAAAAGCGCAGGATCACGCGTTCGGCAGCGGAACCCCTTTCAGTCTGGGCGCCGAGGAGGAGCTGTTCCTGGTCGATCCGGTCACCGGCCGCATGGTTAACAGCTCTGCCGCGGTCAGCGAGCGACTCGCGTCGGCGATGCCCGGGATCGAACGCGAACTGCATGCGGGCATGATCGAATTCGTGACGGGGGTCTGCTCCACCACGCGTGAAGTGATCGGCGAATTCGCGCACCGGCGCGCGGCTTGCTTGGGTACCGGCGTGGGCCTGCTCGGCTCCGGCACCCATCCGACGGCGACCGACGACGACGCGCAGATCTCCGACAAGGAGCGCTACGAGCGGATTCACGAGCTGCTCGGAGACGCCGTCGCGACCCCGGTAGCCGGGCTGCATGTGCATATCGGGATGCCCGATCCGGAGACCGCGATCAAGGTCTTCAACGCGATGCGCGTCCACCTCCCGCTGCTGCAGGCGCTTGCGGCGAACTCCCCGTTCCGCAGTGGCCGCGACACCGGCCTCGCGTCGGCGCGAAGCGTCACGATTGGCAGCTGGCCGCGTTCCGGTGTGCCGAGAGCCATGCAGGGGTTCGACGATTTCTGTTCCACGGCGGAGTTGCTGACGCGCGCCGCGGACGTTGAGGACTACACCTGGTTCTGGTGGAAGCTGCGCCCCCACCCGAAGCTGGGCACCGTCGAGATTCGCGCGCTCGATTCACAGAGCTCCCTGCGAGACGCAGAGGCACTGGTCGCGCTTACTCACTGTCTTGCTCGCGCGGCCGCAGACGCGGATGAAGTCGATGATCTGCCAAGTGAGCTTCTGGAAGAGGGGATGTTTCGTGCGGCCCGCTTCGGTGTCGATGCCGACCTACCGGACGCAACCGGCAAACTGCATCCGTTCGCCGATGTCCTCGCCAAGACGCTTGATCACGTGCAGCCGTACGCGCGCGAGTTGGACTGCGACCGCGAGTTGGCGTTGATCCCCGCGCTGGTCGCCGCCCGCGGCGGCGCTGGCCGCCAGCGAGAGATCTGCGGTCTCTCTGGGATCGATTCGCTGCTGCGCGAACTCACGCTCGCGACCGCCCAGACCTCAGGAATCGCGCTCACCTGAGAGGCGCTCGCGTTCACGCTTACCATGCTCACGCATGACGGTGCAACGCCTCGACCACGTCGGGATCGTCGTCGACGACCTCGCAGCGGCAATTGAGTTCTTTGTAGAACTGGGACTGGTGGTGCAGGCGCAGATGCCGGTCCAGGGCAGCTGGGTCGACCGCATCGTCGGGCTTGACGGGATCCGGGTGGAGATCGCGATGATGCGGACTCCGGACGGCCACGGCGGGCTTGAGTTGGTGAAGTTCCACTCGCCGCCGAGCGAGGGCGACAAGCGCGACGCGCCGGCCAACAGACTGGGTCTGCGCCACCTCGCGTTCGCGATCAGCGACATCAACGACACGGTTGAACGCTTGAAGGCCCATGGCGCCGAACTGATCGGCGAGGTGGTGCGCTACGAGAACAGCTACCGGCTCTGTTACCTGCGGGGACCGCAGGGGATCATCATCGAACTCGCCGAACAGATTCAGACGTGAACTGGGCTCGGATCTAGCACCGCACGCGCGCCTCGCGAGACTGCGACAGAGGGCTCGGAAGCCTGTGAGGGCTGCGATCCCAGGGTCGCCTCGAGGGCGGCCACAGCGACCTGATCAAAGGCTGTTCCGGTGTCTTTACGCAGCAGCTCCAAGGCGGACTCGGCGCTCCAGGCTTCGCGGTAGACCCGGTCAGCGGTGAGTGCGTCGTAGACGTCGGCGACCGTCAAGATCCGGACCTCGAGTGGCAGTGTCGCGGCGGCGACACGGTTGGGGTAGCCAGCGCCGTCCAGGCGCTCGTGATGACTCTCGACCAGTTGCAGTACTAGCGGCGAGAAGCCGCCCAGCTCCTTCAGCAGTTCGCGGCCGGCCACGGGGTGGCGCTGGATCTCGGTGAACTCCTGGTCGGTCAGCTTCCCTGGCTTGCAGAGGATCTCGCTCGGGACCGAGAGCTTGCCGATGTCGTGCAGCAGTCCGCCGAGCGAGAGCTGGCGCAATCTGCCCTCGGGCAGGCCGAGCTGTTCACCAATCTGGACCGCGAGCGTCGCGACCCGCCGCGTGTGTCCCTCGGTGGAGGGGTCTTTGTCGCCCAGGCGCACGAGCAATGCGCGCACGCGCGCTCCCAAGAACGCGTCCTCGTGGGCCACGAGCAGATCCGGACGCAGGTCGCCGACGAGCGGTCGCGACGCGACCCCGTAGCGCAGGTCGAGCGCGGCCGGGATCCCGACCAGTGCGATTCCGGCCAGTTCGAGCACGTGTGCGGCCCAAAACCCGCCTTGCATCATCTGGAAGTTCAGCAGTCCGAACTGCGCGCCGATCAGCCAGACAACGCCGTTGGCGACCAGTAGGTCGGAGCGTCGGCGGGTCAGCAGGAAGGTGTGAGTAGAGCGCCAGGCGAGCAGCACCAGCGGTCCGACCGTGACGGCGAAGATCGCCTCGGCGGACAACGAGGAGGGGTTCGGCACCATTGGGATATGGGTGGCGAAAACGAGCAGGACCGCTCCCACAGCGAGCAGGCAGACGACGCTTATCACCTGGACACGGAGCAGCAGTTGGATCCGCTCACGCCCGCGCAGCGCTGAGAGACCAGAGGCCGAGAGGATCAGTCCGCCGATCGGCAGGTTGAGCGCACCGGCGCCCTGAACGACGCCGTTGGACCCGATCAGGACACCGGGCGTTGCCAGCGCGTGCACCAGCAGCATCACCGCCATCACCGAGAAGGCAAAGCCGAGCAGCACCGCACGGCCGTCCCCGAACTTCGAGGCGCGCACCGACATCGTCAGTGCGGCGGCGGCTGCCAGCAGCGCGGCCGTGCCGACCACGATCAGATGCACGATCCCGGGAATCATCAGCATTCGCGTCCCAGCTGCGGCGAGCATCACGCACGGCGCAACCGCCAATGCGGCTACAAGGGTCACCACCGGGAACCGAGTGAGCAAGCGCGACATCTCGACTACGTATCGACGCGAGAGACCGCCCACTTGAGCGACTCGTGACGGCGCTCACCCGCAGATCGGTCGTCTGTCTAACGCGCCGCCCATGTTTGCCTCCCTCCCTATGCTGGCCCTTGGGTGCCGCCGCCAGTCCCGGCCGGCGGCAGGGGCGATTGAAAGGGGCCAGCGATGGCAAGGATTTCAGGTAGAGGGTCGGCGATCGCCGGCGTAGTGGCGCTGCTTTTGGCCGGCGGCACCAGCGGCGCTGTGGCGGCCACCGCGACGCCGACGCTGGGCAGTGATTTGGGCGTCCCGACGCAGGGCTTCGGCAAGGTCAAGCCGCCGACGGTGTCGCTTGGCGGTGACCCCACGGGGCTCGCGATGAAGCTCGCCTGGAAGTCCTGGGGAGCGGGCACTGCTGTCGGCAGCGGCACTGGCTACTACCCGCCGCCCGGCAAACCCACCGCCGATTCAGTGAAGGTGCCGGTCACGCTCGACGCCACTGAGCTTGGGACCTGTAAGGGCAAACCGGCGTACAAGCGGCTCGCCTTCATCTTCCACTACAAGGGCAAGTCGATCAAGGGCAGCATCCTTGGGATCTGCGGCAAGCTGACCTTCAAGAGTGGGTAGCCAATGGCGCCGTTGAGTGAGAGCGACTTCGAGCAACTAGTCAAGTCTGCGCTCGACGAGCTACCGAGCGACGTTCTTGATGACCTCAAGAACGTCGCGATCGTCGTGTCAGAGCGCGGCGTCGAACACCATGCCTACGGGCTCTACAGCGGCAAGACGGTCAAGAGCCAGAACATCGCCTCCAACCAATGGGCCGTCGCCGACCAGATCTTCATCTTCCGCGACACCCTGGTCCGCGACTTCGGGCGGGACCCTGATCGCCTGCGGGAGGAGGTCAGACGGGTTGTACGCCACGAGGTCGCTCACCATCTGGGCTTTGACGAGGCCGGCGTCCGTAAGCTCGGGCTGTAACCGCGCGTACACGGCGCGTCGAAAGTGCCTCCGAGGCGCGATCAGACCTTGACGCGCATCGTCGCCTGCGCGTCACGGGTGTGGATCAGCGTCAGCGCGCAAACCGTGCCGACTGTCGCGATCACCGCGGCGGCCAGATATGCCGAGTGAAACGCGGCGATGCTGGTGTCGGTCGTACCGGCCGCGATCGTCGTGACGACGGCGATGTTCAAGGCGATCGAAGACTGCCTCTGGGTGTTGTAAAGCGCTGACGCGTGCCCGGTATCCCCGCGCGAGACGGTCGTGAACATCGCGGTCTGAACCGCCAGGAAGCTCGCGCTGTTGGCGATCCCACCGAACAGCATCAGCCCGCGCACAAACCAGAGACTGGTGTGCGGCGTGATCAGCAGGAACGCGCACAGATAGACGACAAGCGCAGCGGCACCTGCGGTTGTCAGCGGCCGCGGTCCGAACCGCGGGTAGAGCCGGCCCAGTGTCTGCGCGCCGATGCCGACGCCAACCGCTTCCAGGAAGGTCGTCGTGCCCGACGCCAGCGGCGACTGGTGCAGAATCTCCTGGAGGAAGATCGGCGTCAGATAGAGGCTGCCGAGGAACGGTCCGGTGCTCAGCGCGAAAACGATGTTGGTTGACCGGAAGAGCCGGTCACCGAGCAGCCGTAGGCGCAAGATCGGGTCGCGGCTACGCAACGACCAGCTCGTGAACGCAGCGAGTAGCGTGACCCCGGCAAGCCCGCTGATCACGACCGGCGTCGATCCCCAACCGAGCGCCGAGCCCTCACTGACCGCGTACAGCAGCGAGCTCAGACCGAGCCCGGACAGCAGCATCCCGCAGACATCGAGACGGTTGCTCGAGGTCGGGGGCGTGCGCGGCAGGAAGCGCCATGCGAACAGTGCCACCCCAATCCCAACCGGCAGGTTGATCAGGAAAACCCATCGCCATGAAAACCATTCGGTGAGCGCGCCGCCGAGGATCGGCGCCGACCCAGGACCGATCAGGATCGGCACGATCACAGTTCGCGCAACCCGTGCGCGGCGCTCCGGCGCAAACGTGCGGTAGAGCATGGCCGTGCCGGACGGAGTCATCATCCCACCGCCAGCCCCTTGCAGAGCGCGCGCGGCGATCAGCTCTCCGAGCGAATGAACAGCACCGCAGAGCGCCGACGCAAATGTGAACAGCACCATTGCGAACACGAACGTCTGCTTGACGCCGACGCGATCCCCGATCCAGCCGGACGCCGGAATCAACACGGCGAGGGCCAGCAGGTAGGCGATCGCGGTCCACTGCACCTCCGACAACGGCGCCGAGAAGTCCCGGCTTAGCGTCGGCAGCGCGACGTTCACGATCTGCATGTCGGTACCGGCCATGAACATCGCGGCGACGTAAGCGATCGCGACTGCGACCTCCGCAGAGGGATGCCAGCGCCCGCCGGTTGAGGGCGATCCGCCGCCTGCTCGGGGACTCAACCGATCCGCCGGCTCCGACCCTGCTGGGGAGCTCACCTGAGCCGCTGCGCCGGTTCGGCGCCCCCTGGTCCCCGAGAGCCTGAGTAGTTTTGGCTTCCGGTATCCATCTACAGCCAGCCTATCTATCTCGGGCCGTCATCGCGCTCGATCACGACCCTCCCACCCCCCAAGCGGGGTAACGACGACCCTTTTGGCTGATCGGCTAGGGTGATTGAGATGCGCTACCGCAACCTCGGCAGTTCGGATCTGAAGGTTTCAGAGATCTCGTTGGGCGCCTGGCTGACCTACGCCGGCGGGATCGAAATGGAGCAGACACGTGCCTGCACCGAGGCCGCGTTCGACGCCGGCATCAACTTCTTCGACACCGCCAACGTCTACGGTCGCGGTGAGGCGGAGCGGGCGTGGGGTCAGATCCTCTCCGAGCACCCCCGCGACTCCTACATTCTGGCGACCAAGGTCAACGGCCAGATGTCAGACGACCCTGCTGATCAGGGCCTCTCAGGAGCGCAGATCGCCAAGCAGATCGACGCCTCGCTCGAGCGCCTGCAGGTTGAGTACGTCGACCTCTATCAGGCACACCGGTTTGACGTTGACGTGCCTATCGAGGAGACGATCGAGGCGCTGCAGCAGGTTGTGCTCGACGGCAAGGCCCGCTACCTCGGCTTCAGCGAGTGGACCCCGGAGCAGATCCAGGCCGCGATTGACATCGCCGGGCCTGATCTGTTCGTCTCCTCGCAGCCGCAGTATTCGATGCTGTGGCAGGCGCCCGAGGCCGAGGTATTTCAGATCTGCGAGGCGAACGGGATTTCGCAGATCGTCTGGTCGCCGCTAGCCCAGGGAGTGTTGAGCGGCAAGTACAAGCCCGGCCAACCGGCCCCGGCCGACTCCCGCGCTGCCAGCTCGAGCATGAGCAACGCCATGCATCTGGTGATGAGCGACGAGACCGTCACGGCGGTGCAGAAGCTCGTCGAGATCGCCGATGGTGCCGGGTTGACAATGGTTGAACTGGCGCTCGCCTGGGTGCTGCGTCGCAGCGAACTCGCCTCAGCGATCATCGGTGCCTCGCGCCCAGAGCAGGTTCATGCGAACGCTGCAGCGTCCGGCATTGAACTCTCGGCTGAAATCCTCGCAGCTGTTGACGCGGCGCTCGGCGACGCCCCCGTCAAGGCCCCGACGCTCGCGCTGTTCGCCCGTCCAGGCGTCAAGCACCGCTAAGCGCCAGCCACTTCCGGAGGCAGGCTCCGGATGCGCTAGTCTGATTATTCGGCGGCAGCGAGTTACCGAAACGTGCCGGGTTTGATCCAGCCCGAGGATCGCCCGCCACATAGCCCCTCTCTCCCCTCTCTCACCTCGGAGCGAACGATGGCCCAACGCGAAGCAAATTTGGCGGTGATCTGATGCGGCAGGGTCCTCTGGCGGGTCGCTATCCCGCGGTGTCGTCGATGGTGGTGCTGGCGCTGGTCCCGTACCTGGCGCTCTCAGGCGCGCTCGGGCCGATCACGCCGACGATCGCCCACAGCCTGCATATGAGCCTGCAGACGATGAGCCTCGGCACGGGCATGGCCAACGCCGCCTACGCCGTCGGAACCGTGCTTGCAGTGCAGTTCGCCCAGCTCCTGCCGCAACGGCGGATGATGGTGCTCTACGCATCGGTGCTGGTGCTCGCGTCGATCGTCACAGCCGCCGCCCAGGACCCCGCGATGTTCATCGTCGGACATGTTTTGCAGGGACTCTGCACGAGCCTGCTGCTGATCTCGGCGGCGCCTCCGCTGTTCCTCGGATTCCCGATGGAGCGTCTGCGTACCACCTCGATGATCATGAACATGTGCATCTTCGGGGCGGTCGCCCTGGGTCCGATGATCGGCGGCCTGCAGGCCAGCGCGCATGCGTGGCGCCCGCTGTTCTGGATCGTCGCGGGCATCTCGGTGAGCGCGTTTGCGCTCTCGCTGCTGACCTTTGAGGACGCGCCGCCCGCCGATCTCAGCGCTCCCAAGGATCCGGTCGCGATTCTGCTCGCGGCTGTGGGCAGCGGGGCCGCCTTCTTCGGCGCCTCGGAGTTGCTGACCCACAAGTTCCTTGACGGGCTCACCGTGGTGCCGCTGCTCGCCGGCCTGCTCGTGATCGTCGTCCTGATCATCAATCAGTCGACCCGCAGCCGCCCGCTGCTGACGATCCGCAGCATGTTGACCAGCACGATCCCGGTCGCAGGCATCGTGCTGGCGCTGTTCGCCGCTGCCGCCTCGGTATCAGCGACTGAGTTGTCAGCCGGCATGCTCGCGACGCGCTACCCGCCGCTGCACGTCGGCCTGCTGTATCTCCCGGAGTTCGCCGGCGCTGTGATCACCGCGGTCGCGCTCGGTATCGTCATCACCCGGCGCTCGCTGCAGTATCTGCCGCTGGTGGGAATGGGATTCCTCGCCGCCGGCATTATCGTTCTGCGGATCCAGCTGCCGCCCAGCCAGGCGCTGACGCTGATCGGGTCTGGCCTCACCGGGATTGGGGTCGGTGCGACCGTCGCGCCAGCACTGTTCGTCGCAGGTTTCTCGCTACCCGCGGCCAACCTGCAGCGGGTCTTCGCGATCGTCGAACTGCTGCGAGCCACAGCTGCGTTCATGATCGCGCCGGTCTTCGCCCACTTCGCCGCGACCGTCGGGCATGGCCGCTTCACCGGGACCGGCATCGCGCTCTGGATCGGCGCCGGACTGGCGGTCGCCGGAGGCCTGTTCGCGGTCCTGCTCTATGCGCTCGGTGGCGCCCGTCCCGCTAAAGCGGACATCGAGCTCTTCTTGACCGGCGAAGCGCCCGCATGGGAATCGCCACCCCTGCTCGCGGCCGTCCGTCGCAAGCGCATAAAGATCGCGGCCGCTGAGGAGCCGGCACCTTCATGAGCTCAACAAACACACCGGCTGAAACCGGACCGATCGTCTTTGCCTACGACGGCTCCGAGCTTGCCGACCTAGCGATAGAGAAGGCCGGACAGCTTTTCGGCGATAGGCACGAGGCGCTGGTCGTCTGCGTCTGGCAGCCGTTCGACGTCGGTTTCGTGCCACCGTCCGAGATCAACCTCAACGCCGCCGAGAGCCCGGAGGTCAAGCATGCCGCCGAACTCACCGCCGCGGCCGGCGGCGAACGCGCCAAGGCCGCCGGTTTTCAGGCACAGAGCCTCGCCGTTGAGGCATCTCCGATCTGGAAGGGCATCGTTGACGTTGCCGATCAGCGCGACGCCAGCGTGATCGTGATCGGCTCCCACAGCCGCGGCAAGCTTGCAGGCGCGGTGGCCGGCAGCGTCGCTCGGGCAGTGGCCTCAAATTCGCGCCGCACCGTGCTGATCACGCACCAGCACGCGTAACCGCCGTTCGTTAACTAACTGGGGCGCCCGGGTTCAAAATGAACCTGGGCGCCCCTGCCCCCACAGATGTTGCGGCGCAAGCGCGTCAGCTGACGCGCCAGCCTATGCAGCTTCTTTGCCCTGGTTGTTCGGGCCCTGGGCCACGGTCAGCGGCAGGTACGCACGGGACTCCGACGGACGCGGCCTTCCGTAAACAGCGCGGTAGGCGACGACCGAGCCGACGCTCTCTCGACGCTCGTCACTCCTACGCCGTTCCGGTCCGATGTAGCCGGTCAGCTCGCGACTCTTGATGCGTCGGTCGACGCTCCGGCGCTCACCCTCCTCCGGAACACCTTCGGTGCTCCACACCGGCAGGTGAACCTTGCGCAGGCTGAAATGGATCGCTTCGTCCGGGCGCCGTTCATCGCGTCCAAGCATTGTGCGAAGTACGCGCAGACCGTCGCGCGCCGCGTTTAGGTTTGAGGTCCCGGCGCGACGCTCCAACTCGAAGCTCGGCACCTCGCGAATCTCGAGGCCAGCCTTCAGAGCGCCCAGCACCAGCTGGGTCTCGATCTCAAAGCCGTCCGCGGTCAGACCGAGCTTGTCCACGTGGTTACGCCAGAAGGCGCAGTAGCCGTAACAGAGGTCGGTGAACTTGGAGCCGTAAAGCCCGTTCGCCGCGATCACAAACGCCTTGTTGCCAGCCGCACGCAGCAGCGTGAAGTCGGCCGAGCCGCCGTCCTTCATGTGACGTGAACCCTTGACGAAGTCAGCACCGTCCTCCAGCGCCTCGACGAAACGGCCCATCTCACGCGGATCGGTGCTTCCGTCAGCGTCGATCATCACGACAATGTCGCCGCTGGCAGCGGCGAACCCGGCCCGCAGTGCGGCTCCCTTGCCCCGCTGATACTGGTGTACGACGACCACATCCGGACGCAGACTGCGTGCCAGGTTCTCAGTGCGATCGGTCGACAGACCATCGACGATCACGAGCTCCGAGACCCATGAGGGCAGGTTCTCTATCACCCACGGCAGGCTCTCCACCTCGTTGAGGGTCGGAATAACGACGCTCACCGACGCAGTGACCTCGGCGCCACGTGGCGCCGGCCGGCGATCGCGCTGCGGATCGTTGTCCGAATCCTGACGTTCAACCGGAGTCACTTCCGGGGTGGCGTTTAGAAGATTGTTTTCGCGCTTGGCTCGCGGCGCTCGCGCGCTTTGCACGCTGAGCAGGCCAAAGGCCCCAAGCCCGACTCGACGTGTGCGAATCAAGGGTTGCCTCCATCCTGGATAGGGCGGTGTCATTTGCGCCGGGTGGCGCCTTAGCCCCTCTATCGGCATGTCCGTTACACGACTTAAGGGTTGAATATCACCAACGCAAGCGAGCTTGCAGGGGCCGGCGGGTAGCGGAGACCGCCGCTACCCGCCGTTGCCTCTTTCACGAGAACCGCAAGGTCGCCTTGCGAAGCGTGCTCTTGCCGCTCGTGACCACGGCACTCGCAGTTAGCTTGTGATCCCTCTTGAGCAGCTTCCGGA
>Ga0302314_10007535_pt1 | contig 19550 bp, 13 predicted proteins | sample III_Palsa_N2_3_FD_200533 | JGI IMG/M metagenome (GOLD analysis project Ga0302314, IMG submission 200533) | Peat permafrost microbial communities from Stordalen Mire near Abisko, Sweden - III_Palsa_N2_3 | ecosystem: Environmental > Terrestrial > Soil > Palsa > Peat permafrost | place: Sweden...
CGGCGACGAGCTTTCGCACGCTGACCGTGACCATGCTCGACGCGCGCCGGCGCGAGCTCAAGGCCGGTACGCGGAAGGTCTCCTTCACGCACCTGATCGCCTACGCGATCGCGCGCGCAGGAGAGGACATGCCGGTGATGGCCCATCACTTCGAGGAGCTCGAGGGCAAGCCGTACCGCACCCAGGACGGGCAGGTGAACCTGGGCTTGGCGGTGGACGTCGAGAAGAAGGACGGCTCGAGGACGCTGATGGTCCCGGTTATCCTGAACGCGGGCCGGCTGAAGTTCGACCGCTTCCTCGATGCGTATGACGCGCTGGTGGAGAAGGCGCGCACGAACACCCTCACCGCCGACGACCTGACCGGCGCGAACATCACGCTCACCAATCCCGGTGGGCTCGGCACAGTCGCCTCAGTTCCCCGGCTGATGGCCGGCCAGGGCACGATCGTGGCCACCGGCTCGATCGCCTACCCCGTCGGCCTGGGCGACATCGGCGCGATGATCGGCGCGGAGAAGGTCCTGACGATGACCTCGACCTACGACCACCGCATCATCCAGGGGGCGGAGTCCGGTCGCTTCCTGGGACGGATCGAGGAGTACCTGAGCGGCGAGCACAGCTTCTACGAGGATGTGTTCGCGGCGCTCGGCGTCGAGCTCGGCCCCGCACCCTCACCACCCGCGCCGGCCGCCGCGGCTTCGGCGGCCGCCTCCTCGGCGACCGCTAAGGCTCCAAGCGCGGTCCCCGACGAGGAGCTGCTGCAGGCGGTCCAGGCGGCCAGCACGCTGCTGTCGCGCTTCCGCAGCCACGGCCACCTCGCGGCGCGGCTGGACCCACTCGGCTCCGAGCCCGAGGGCGACCCCGGGCTGGACCCCGAGGCGCTCGGCCTAACGCCCGAGATCACCGCGAAGATCCCAGCGAAGATCCTGCACATGTACGTCCCGGGGGCGACGCTGGCCGACGCGCTGCCGCACCTGCGCGAGACCTACTGCGGCACGATCGCATATGAGATCGAGCACATCGCCTCCCATCGCCAAAGAGTGTGGCTGCGAGAGAACATCGAGTCCGGCGTCTTCCGCCAGCCGCTGACGAGCGACGAGCAGAAGACCCTGCTCAGGCGCCTGACGAAGGTCGACGCGCTGGAGCGCTTCATGCACAAGGCCTACCTCGGCCAGCACCAGTTCTCGATCGAGGGACTGGATATGACCGTGCCGATGCTCGACGAGCTGATCCAGCTGTCGGCGGTCAACGGTGGCAAGGAGGTAGTGATCGGGATGGCCCACCGCGGTCGCCTGAACGTGCTCGCGCATAACCTCGGCCGCCCCTACGACACGATCTTCGCCGAGTTCGAGGGGGCCTCGACGCTCGAGGCGGTGACGACGATCCCGCAGGGCGGGACAGGCGACGTGAAGTATCACCACGGCACCCAAGGCTCCTACGAGCTGGAAGATGGCGAGAGCATTCAGGTAAACCTGGAGTCCAACCCGAGCCACCTCGAGTACGTCTCGCCGGTGGTCGAGGGCGCGACACGGGCGGCGCAGACCGCACGCCAGGGACCCCACGCCCACCAGGACACCGACGCGGCGGTGCCGATCGTGATCCACGGCGACGCCTCGTTCCCCGCCCAGGGCGTCGTGGCGGAGACGCTCAACCTACAGGCGCTCGACGGCTACAAGGTCGGCGGCACGGTTCACCTGATCACGAACAACCAGATCGGCTTCACCACCGATCCCGACGACGCCCGCTCGACCCGCTGGGCATCCGACCTGGCGAAGGGCTTCGACGTTCCGATCATCCACGTCAACGCCGACGACGTGCCCGCCTGCATCAGCGCCGTGCGACTCGCGTTCGCCTTCCGCAAGGAGTTCGGCCACGACGTGCTGATCGACCTGATCGGCTACCGGCGCTTCGGGCACAACGAGTCCGACGAGCCGGCTTACACCCAGCCGGAGATGTACGCGAAGATCAAGGCGAAGAAACGCGTGTCGGAGCTGTGGGCCGAACGGCTCGTGACCGACGGGGTCGTCACCCGCGAGGAGGTCGACCGCCAGGGGCAGGGGGTATGGGATGACCTCACGCTTCTGCACCAGCGCTTGAAGAGCAAGATCGCCGCGGCGGCCGAGCACGGCGCCGCGAGCGAAAGCACAGGCGAGTACCAACTCGACCGCTCGCCGAGCCCCGAGGTGAGCACCGCCGTGCCCGCCGATCGGCTGCGCGAGCTGGGTGAGGAGCTGCTGAAGGTACCCGCCGGGTTCACCGTGCACCCAAAGCTCGTCAAACAGCTCGAGCGACGCCGCGAGGCGTTACAGGCCGTGGATGCAGCGCAGACGGACGGCGGCGCTGCAACCGACGACACGCTCGCGGCAGAGCAGAGCGCACCGGCCTCGACAGGCGCTCCGAGTCCGCCCGCCCCCGCGCTCGACTGGGCACACGGAGAGGCGCTCGCGTTCGCGTCGCTGCTGACCGAGGGCACCCCGATCAGGCTGACCGGACAGGACACCGAGCGCGGCACCTTTAGCCAGCGCCACCTGGTGCTGCACGACGCAAAGACCGGGCAGACCGTTTGCCCAATCCAGAGCCTGCCCGAGGCGCTCGCGCCGCTGGAGCTGCACAACAGCCCGCTGTCGGAGCTCGCGTGCATGGGCTTCGAGTATGGCTACAGCCAGGAGGCGCCCGAGACGCTCGTGCTGTGGGAGGCCCAGTTCGGCGATTTCGTGAACTCCGCGCAGGTGATCGTCGACCAGTTCATCACCTCAGGCCTTGCCAAGTGGGGGCAGACCTCACGCCTGACGCTGCTGCTGCCGCACGGCTACGAGGGCTCCGGGCCCGAGCACTCCTCCGCGCGCTTGGAGCGCTTCCTGGTGGTCGCCGCCGAGGGGAACATCCGCGTCGCGAGCCCGACGACCCCGGCCCAGTACTTCCACCTGCTGCGCCGTCAGGCGCGGATCGCCAAGCAGCGCCCGCTCGTGGTGATGACCCCGAAGTCGCTCCTGCGCCTGCCGCAGGCGACCAGCACGATCGCCGATCTGGCGGAGGGCACGCAGTTCCACCCTGTGCTCGCCGAGCCTGGCGTGCAGGCCGAGCAGGTCACGCGCCTGGTGCTGTGCACAGGGAAGATCTACTACGACCTCGTCGGGCACCCCGAACGCAAGTCGCACCCCGGCCTGGCCGTCGGGCGTGTCGAGCTGCTCTACCCCTTCCCCGAGGGCCAGATCCTGGAGCTGATGAACAGTTACCCGAACCTGGCCGAGGTGCTGTGGGTCCAGGAGGAGCCTCGCAACATGGGCGCGCGCGCCCACATGTTCCCGCGGCTGATGCAGATCATGCCCGACGAGATCCACTTCGGCTACATCGGCCGCCCTGAGCGCGCCAGTCCCGGCGAGGGCTACCCGGCCGCGCACATCACCGAACAGAACCGAATCGTCAGCACCGCGATCGATCTCGGCCAGCCGATCTCGCAGTACCCGCGCAAGACGCCGGGAGAGCGCTGATGCGGGCATTGTGGCGACGCTTTATGGAGATCCGCCGCCAACGGCGGCGCAAGAAGCAACTGCGCGGCTAGCGACCTTTCCAGACGGGGTCCCGCTTCTCCTTGAAGGCGCTCGCGCCCTCTTTGGCATCGTCTGAGGCGAACACCGGCCCGGAGATCGCGCCCTGCTTCTCCCACATCTCCGCAATGCTCCAGTCGTACTGCTCCTGCAAGATGCGCTTGGAGGCGACCAGCGCGAGCGGGCCGCTCTTTGCCAGGCGCTCGGCGAGCTCGAGCGCGACGTCGACTGCCGATCCCGGCTCGGCGAGGCGGTTGACGACGCCATACTCGTGGAAGCGATCGGCCGGCAGCAGGTCACCCGTGAGCGCCATCTCCATCACCACGTGGTAGGGCATCCGCTGAGGCAGGCGCAGTAGCGCACCACCCGCAGCCACGAGCGAGCGTTTGGCCTCCGGGATACCCATCTTGGCTCCCTTCGCCGCGACGATCAGGTCGCAGGCGAGCGCGATCTCCATACCACCAGCAACCGCGAAGCCCTCGATTGCGGCGATCAGCGGCTTGCGCGAGGCCCGCTGAGCGATGCCGGCGAAGCCGCGATCGCCGAACCAGGGCGATTCGCCTTTGACGAACGCACCGAGATCCATTCCGGCACAAAAGAAGCCGCCGGCTCCGGTCAGCACGCCGACCGACAGGCTGTCCTCGGCGTCAAGCTCGTCCAACGCACCGGCGATGCCCTCGGCGACGGCGCCGTTGACCGCGTTGCGCACCTCCGGGCGGTTGATCGCGATCAGCAGGACGCTCCCGCGCCGCTCTGTGAGTACTGCCTCAGAATCGCTCATCGGTGCATCCTATGCTGCAAACAGAGTGAGCTCGGGCTCGCGCTCGCCGCGGAGAACCGCCAAGTCGACCTCCACACAGTCGATCCCCCGCGCCTGCGCCAAGACGCGCGCCTGCGGCTTGATGATCTGCGCCGCCAGCACTCCCCGACAGGAGCCGAGCGCGGGGTCCAAGCGAATGCGCTCCAGGTAGCGGGTCAGCTGCTCGACGGCGTCGATCGTCGCGACCCGCTTGATCTCCACCGCGATCCACTCGTCCTCGGCGTCGCGACACATCAGGTCCACCGGGCCGATATCGGTGGGCCACTCGCGCCGGGCGAGCCTGAACCCTTCGCCGCACCATTGCGGGGTGTCCGCGAGCAGCTCCTGAATGTCTGCCTCCACGCCGTCCTTCTCGAGTGCGGCAGCCTCACCCATGTCATGCGTGACATCTGAGACCGTCTCGACGATCCGGATATCGAGGCGATCCTCGCTCGCGCCCGCACGCTTGCGGACGACGATCGAGCCATCCCCCTCTTCGATCACCGTAGGGGGCGTCATCCAGTTCTGGGGCTTGTACCCACCGGTGTCGGCATGCACCATTACCGAGCCGTCAGACTTGATCGTGATCAGCCTCAGCGCCTCGGGCAGGAGAGCCTGAAGGCGGCCCGAGTAGGCAACCTCACAGCGGGCGACGATCAGGCGCATCGCCTGAAGGTAACTGCTGGGCCGGATCGACAGGGGCCGCCGGATCGACGACGACCGCATCGACGGGAGTGGCGATCGCCAGCTCCGGCGTCGCCACGAGTTGCGCTTGTGCAGGCACCGACGGTGCCGTCGTGTGATCCACGCCATTCGACGCCTCGCTCAGCGACTCGCGGAACTCCCTCATGCCGTGACCGAGCGAGCGTGCCAGGTCGGGCAGGCGCTTCGGCCCGAGCACGATCAACGCTACCGCGGCGATGAAGATCAGGTGTACCGGATTGTCGATTCCCATTTGATCCTTTCCTACGCTCCCATCGTCCGATCCGATCACTTTCAAGAGTAGCGCCACCGCCGGGGCGCCCCTTACGCTCCCGTTTGATGGCCACCGAAGCAAGCCCACCGCAGCGCTCCGCCCAGCCGGGTCGCCCCTACCCACCGCCCGCAGCGAAAGAGCCGTTCTGGCCCGCCCAGCTGACCGTGCTCGCCGCGATCGCGATTCAGCTGTTGCTCCCCGCGCGACTCACTGTCCGTCCCGCCTGGTTGATTCCGAGCCTCGAGGGCGCGCTGCTGATCGGCCTGGTCATCGTCACGCCGAACCAGATCGAGGACGAGCACCCACGCCGCAGGCGAATCGCGCTCGGGCTGACCGCGTTTGTGTCGGTCGCGAACGTCTACTCGCTGGCCGCGCTCACGCACTACCTGCTGCACCACAACGTCTCCGAAGGACGCGCGCTGATCGGCGCCGGCGTGCTGATCTGGTTGACGAACTTCCTGATTTTCGCGCTGTGGTACTGGGAGATCGACCGCGGCGGCCCCGGCAGGCGCTCGGCCGGACACGACGGCCCTCCCGATTTTCTGTTTCCACAGATGGCGGACGACCGCATCGAGCCCCTGGAGTGGCGGCCCAAATTCCTCGACTACCTGTACGTCTCGCTCACCAACGCCACGGCCTTCTCCCCCACCGACACGATGCCCCTCACACCGACAGCAAAGAGCTTCATGGGCATCCAATCGCTCGTCTCGCTGGTCACGATCGGCCTAATCGTCTCCAGGGCCATCAACATTCTCTAGGCCTCCGCCTGAGCTATTCAGGCCTCCGCCCGAGCCGACAAGCGCGGTTCCAACGCCAGCGCCTGCGCCAGCAGATCGCGCAGCTCGCCCTCCGCGCCCAGCGCTCCGGCGCGCTCCAGGGCTTCCAGGGCGCCCTCGCGGTCGAGCAGCATCAGTCGCAACCGCCCCAGCCGCTCCCATGCGCCCAGGTCTGTTGGTCCTTGCCTGACCGCGCGGGCGGCCGCCTCCTCGGCGAGGTCGATCGCGCCGATGTCCTCGTAGATGCGGGCAGCGAAGCGGTGGGCGGCGGGACGTCCGGCGTCGGCTCTTGCCCATTCACGCACGACACGGGCCGCGGCCTCGAGGTTGCCCGCGTTCCAGAACGCGAGCGTCAACAGGCGTAGCACCGCGACGTTTTGCGGCTCGGCATCGCGGGCGTAGATCAGGCGCTGGGCGGCGAGCTCATACTCGCCTTCGGCCATCGCGCGTTGCGCGGCGATCAGGAAACGCTCGGTGCGCTCCTTGCCCGGGTCGGGCTTTGAGAAGTCGACGAACTTCATGCTTCCCGCCGGCACCGTTCTGATGCCATGACTGAATTGCACGCGAGCCCACTGCTGCATCTCATCGTCTTCGCCGGTGAAGTAGATCCCCGCCACGGTGCCAACGCCCCACTCCGGGTAGGACTCGCAGCGCGCATAGCGGTGCACGACCGAGTGGTCGGGCATGCGACTGCCGAATGGGTCGTACTTCTCCTGCTCCTCAGCCTGTTTGCGGGCGCGCTGCTCGGCTTCGTACGCGCGCCGGCCCGCCTCCTCGCGCTCGCGCCTTGCCGCCTGCGCGCTCGCGCGCACGGCGTTGCGCGAGACGCTGCCCCCGCGCGAGCCCTCCGCCAGGCGCTCCAGCTGGTCAGCCGCCTCGTTGATCGCCTTCAGGTGGCGCTCGTGCTCGAACTGCCTGCCCTGTGGTGCCACATCCGGGTGCCAGCGCTTGGCCATCTTCCGGCGCGCGAGCTGCACCGCGCGCTTGTCGAACGGCGGCTCGAGCTCCAGCAGGAGGAGATGCTGCTCGACATCGAGGACGGTAGTGGGCATGACCCGACAACGTTAGCGAGGGTGGACGGGTTTCTCTTCCCTCTATCCTGCGTGCAAATGTCCTCCCAGTACATCTTCACGATGCACCGCCTCTCCAAGCTCCACCCTCCGGAGAAGGTCGTCCTCAACGACATCACGCTCGCCTTCTACCCCGGCGCGAAGATCGGCGTGCTCGGCTACAACGGCTCCGGCAAGTCGACGTTGCTGCGGATCATGGCGGGCGAGGATCAGGAGTACCGCGGCGAGGCCGCGCTCGCACCAGGCGCCACCGTCGGGATGCTCGCCCAGGAGCCCCAGCTCGACGAGTCCAAGGATGTGCGCGGCAACGTCGAGGACGGCGTCGCGGAGACCAAGGCGCTGCTCGATCGCTTCAACGAGCTGGCCGCCAACTATTCCGATGAGACGGCCGAGGAGTTCGGCAACCTGCAGGCCAAGATTGAAGCCGCCGACGCGTGGAACCTCGACACGCAGCTCGAATACGCGATGGACGCTTTGCGCCTGCCGCCGCCGGACGCGGACGTGTCAACGCTCTCCGGAGGCGAGCGCCGCCGGGTGGCGCTCTGCCGACTACTGCTGCGCGCGCCCGACCTGCTGCTGCTGGACGAGCCCACCAACCACCTCGATGCCGAGTCGGTCGCCTGGCTGGAGCAGCATCTCTCCGAGTACAAGGGCGCGATCGTCGCGGTCACCCACGACCGCTACTTCCTCGACAACGTCGCGGGCTGGATCCTCGAGCTCGACCGCGGCAAGGGCATCCCCTATCAGGGCAACTACTCGAGCTGGCTGGAGCAGAAGCAGGCTCGGCTCGCCCAGGAAGAGCGCTCGGAGAAGGGCCGTGAGCGAACGATCGCCGCCGAGCTCGAATGGGTGAGGACGAACCCGAAGGGCAAACGTACGAAGTCCAAGGCCCGCCTGGCCCGCTACGAGGAGCTGATCGCCGAGGAGCGCAACGTCAAGCTCGACGAGGTGCAGATCCACATCCCCCCCGGTCCGCGGCTGGGCGAGAAGGTGCTCACCGCGACCGACCTGTCCAAGGGCTACGGCGAGCGTCTGTTGATCGAGTCGCTCTCATTCGACCTCCCGCGCGCGGGGATCGTCGGGGTGATCGGCGCCAACGGGGCCGGCAAGACAACCCTGTTCAGGATGATCACCGGCCAGGAGCAGCCTGACAGCGGCGAGCTCGATCTCGGCGACACCGTTCAGCTCGCCTACGTCGACCAGTCGCGTGATTCGCTGAACCCCGAGAAGACCGTCTGGGAGGAGATCTCCGAAGGCTATGAGCACATCAAGGTGGGCGAGCGCGAGGTCAACTCGCGCCAGTACACCGCGGGCTTCAACTTCAAGGGTCAAGATCAGCAGGCCCGCATCGGCAAGCTCTCCGGCGGCGAGCGCAACCGCGTGCACCTGGCCAAGCTGCTGCGCTCGGGCGGCAACCTGCTGCTGTTGGACGAGCCCACCAACGACCTCGACGTCGACACCTTGCGCGCGCTGGAGAACGCGTTGCTGGAATTCCCCGGCTGCGCGGTGGTGATCTCCCACGACCGCTGGTTCCTGAACCGTGTTGCCACGCACGTGCTCGCGTTCGAGGGCGACTCGCAGGTGACGTGGTTCGAGGGCAACTTCGACGCCTACGAGGAGCACCGCCACACATTGCTCGGCGCGGCCGCCGACCGGCCCCACCGGATCACCTACAAGCGGCTCGTCCGCGGCTGAGGACACACCGAAGCCTGACTGGACACGCAGCTGAGGACCCGGCTGGCCAGGCGGCCAGCCTGGCGGGCGACCGATATGCTCGCCGATTCATGGACACGGTGTTTGACCGCGACACGGCCGTCAGGCGCATCGAGAGCGCGGCTGACGGCAACGCGCCATCTGACAATGGCGCTGGCTTTCCCGCCACCGAGGCGCACTTCGCGGCGGACATCGCCCCCGGCTGGCGGGCCGGACGAGGTCCACACGGCGGCTACCTCGCGGCGATCCTGCTCCGCGCGCTCACGGCCGCGGTGGACGATCCTGAACGCACGCCCCGATCCCTGACAATCCACTACGCCGCCTCCCCCGAGATGGGACCCGTTGAGATCCGCACGACCGTCGAGCGCGCGGGGCGTTCGCTGAGCACGCTGTCCGCACGCATGGAACAGGCCGGCCGCGTGATCGCGCTCGCGCTCGCGGCCTTCTCGGTGCCGTGGACGGCCCCGGGCGCCAACGAACTGCCGATGCCCGAGCTCGGCGCGCCGGACGCCGAGCGACGTTCGACGCCGAAGATCTTCAAGGGGGCTCCTGAGTTCACCAAGCAGCTCGTGATGCAGCCGCGCGTCGGCGCGATCCCGTTTACCGGCAGCGGCGCTCCGATGCGGGTCGGAGGCTGGACCGGGCTACCCGAGCCGCGCCCGGTGGACGCGCTCGCGCTTGCGCTGTTCTGCGACGCGTGGTTCCCGCCGTCGTTCATCGCGCTCGATTCGCCTGCGGTCAGTCCCACGATTGACCTCACGATCCATTTTCGCCAGCCGATCTCCGCGTGCGACTGCGACCCGGCCGCGCTGTGCCTCGGCGTGTTCGAGACGCGCCTGCTTCACGACGGTCTGTTCGAGGAGGACGGCGTGATCTGGGCTCCCGACGGCGCGGTGCTCGCGCAGTCGCGTCAGCTGGGGATCATCATGCCGACCGACAAACCGGTGCTGGCGCCCACGCTGTCCTCGAGCGACTTAGACACCACCACACCAAGACAGGAGCAAAACGCATGAGCAACTACACCGCAAAGCAGATCAACGAGATGGAGGCCGCATTCGGCGGCGGGTTCGTCAAGGCCCGGGCCGAGCTCGGGGTCACCTCCTTCGGCATGCAGGTCATCAGGATGCCGGCCGACTACGGCGACTACCCCGAGCACGATCACGATCATGACAAACAGGAGGAGGTCTATCTCGCGCTGAAGGGCTCCGGCTGGATCGACATCGACGGCGAGCGCGTGGACCTCGACCAGGACACGTTCGTGCGAGTTGGCGGAGGCGTCAAGCGTAAGGTCCACTCGGGTCCCGATGGCCTGCAGATGCTCGTGATCGGCGGCTGCCCAGGGAAGGCCTACGAGATACCCGAGATGACCGAGCTGACCGCGGCCTAAGGCACCGCTGAGCGGCGCGCTGCGGCGTCCTCGGTCGCTCGCGTGCATAGCACGCCACGTTTCCTGCGTCCTTGCATCGCTTGCTCATCGGCACCTTAGGAGCACAGCTCCTATCGACGCTTGTCAGCGAGAAAACGTTGCGTCGCCGTCCAACCGTAGGGCGGCGGCGGCGATCAGGCGGGCGCAGGCGTGGACGTCGTCGAGCTGGACGAGCTCGACGGGGGAGTGCATGTAGCGGATCGGGATCGACACGAGGCCCGTGGGCACGCCCGCGCGGCTGATATGGACCGCGTCGGCGTCGGTGCCCGTCGCGCGGGCACTCGCCTCGACCGTGAACGGAATCTTCTCCCGCTCGGCCGTCTCGTAAAGCAGCTCGAACAGCTGCGGATGCAGCGTCGAGCCGCGGCTGATCACCGGCCCCGAGCCGAGCTCGTGCTTGCCGATCTCCTTCACGTCGATGCCGGGGGCGTCTGTCGCGTGGGTGACATCCACGACGATCGCCGCGTCCGGCTGCAGGGCATAGGCGCTCGTGCGCGAGCCCCCGAAGGTGATCTCCTCCTGCGCGACCGCCACCGCCGCGAGCTCCCACTCCGCGCCGCCGGCCTCTGCCACGAGCCGTGCCGCCTCGAGCGCCACGAACGAGCCCAGGCGGTTGTCAAGCGCCCGTGAGAGCAACCGGCCGTTCGGCAGCTCCACCGGGCCGGCGTCGATCACCGCCACGTCCCCGATCCGCACCCGCTCGCGGGCGTCGTCGCCGTCGCGCGCGCCGATGTCGATGTGCAGGTCACGAATCTCCGCCACCTTCTTGCGCTCGTCCTCGCGCAGCAGATGAATCGGCTTCTTGCCGACCACGCCCGTGACCTTACCGGCGCGTGTGTCGAGGACCACGCGCTGGCCCACGAGGATCTGCGCGTCCCAGCCGCCAACGGAGCCGAACCACAGATAGCCCTGATCGTCGATATGCGTCACGATCAACCCGATCTCGTCGATATGACCCATCACGAGCAGGCGCCGCGCCGGGCTCCTGGCGTCGTGCTTCGGGGCCACCAGCGCAAGCGGTGTGCCGACCACGTCGGTGCTGACCTTCGCAAAGCCCTTCGCCGCGTCACGCCACACCGCCGCCGGGGCGGTCTCGTAGCCGGAGGGTCCGCACGCATTCAGCAGGTCGAGTAGGACCTTGGGGGCCGCCGCCATTGCCGGGGTCTTGCCCGTTTTCTTGGCGGCGCTCTTTTTCGGGGTGGTAGGGCTCATCTCATTTTTTTCAGTCTGCGCATGGCTATCGTCACTGATAATTCCAACCTTTACCGCTACACCGCTGTGTGCAGGTGGTTTACTTCCCGCTCAGGAGCTGACGCAAAACGAACTGCAGAATACCCCCATGTCGGAAATATTCGGCCTCTCGGGGTGTATCGATCCGTACGCGCGCTAGAAACCGCACCGGCTCACCGTCTGTGGGACTCGCAACCACATCCACCTCGCGCGGGGGTCCGGTGGTGGGTGGGCCGCCATCATTCATCGCTGCGGCCATCCCCTCGATCGAGAAGCTCTCCTCGCCGGTCAATCCCAGCGAGTCGGCGCTCTGCCCATCCGGGAACTGCAACGGCAGCACGCCCATCCCGACCAGGTTCGAGCGGTGGATGCGCTCGAAGCTCTCCACGATCACCGCGCGCACCCCAAGCAGCTTCGTGCCCTTCGCGGCCCAGTCGCGCGAGGAGCCAGACCCGTACTCCTTGCCGCCGAGCACCACCAGCGGCACGTCCTGCTCGATGTACCTGATCGCGGCGTCGTAGATCGACATCTGCTCGGCCTCCGCGTCCGATCCGGGAGCGCCGAGGTAGAGCGTCACGCCGCCCTCTCCGAGCGCGGGCCCGGGCGGGCTCGTGTTGATCTGATTACGCAGCCTGATGTTGGCGAACGTGCCACGCATCATCACCTCGTGATTGCCCCTGCGCGATCCGTAGGAGTTGAAGTCACGTGGCGAGACCCCCAGCTCCTGCAGGTACTTGCCCGCGGGGCCGTCGCGCTTGATCGAGCCGGCCGGGGAGATGTGGTCGGTGGTTACGCTGTCGCCCAGCTTGGCCAGCACGCGCGCGCCCTCGATGTCGCGCACCGGCTCGGGCTCCGCCGGCATGTCCTGGAAGTACGGCGGCAGCCGCACGTACGTCGAGTCCGCCTGCCAGGCGAACCGATCGCCTGTAGGCACCTGCAGCGAGTTCCAGCGCTCGTCGCCCTCGAACACCTCGCCGTAGCTCTTGCGGAACATGTCCGATTGGACCGCCTGCTCGATCGTCTCGGCGACCTCGCGCTCGCCCGGCCAGATGTCGCGCAGGTAAACATCCTCCCCCTGCTCGTCCTGCCCCAGCGGCTCGTGAACGATGTCGATGTCCATCGTGCCCGCCAGCGCGTAGGCGACGCACAGCGGCGGCGAGGCGAGATAGTTCATCTTCACGTCCGGGTTGATCCGCCCCTCGAAGTTGCGGTTGCCCGACAGCACCGACACCACCGCCAGATCCGCCTCGCCCACCGCCTTGGAGATCTCCTCCGGCAGCGGTCCCGAGTTGCCGATGCAGGTCGTGCAGCCGTAGCCCACGAGGTTGAACCCGAGCGCCTCCAGCGGCTCGGTCAGGCCGGCCTTGTTGAGGTACTCGGTCACGACCTTCGATCCCGGCGCCAGCGACGTCTTGACCCACGGCTTGGAGCGCAGACCCCGCGCGAGGGCATTACGCGCGAGGATGCCCGCGCCCACCATCACCGATGGGTTCGACGTGTTCGTGCAACTCGTGATCGCGGCGATCACCACGTGTCCGTGGTCGAGCTCGGTCTCGGTCCCGTCGGCGAGCGTCACCGCCACAGCGCTCCCGCTCCCGGCCCCGGCCGCTCCGCGCTCGGCGGTCGCCGTCGCGCCCGCGCCCGCGTCCGCGGGCTCGTGCGCGTAGCTGGGGCCGCCGTCGTTGCCGACGGGATGGTCGTTGCCGTTGGCCGGCGGATCGCTCGAAGGAAAGCTCTCCGCGGAGGCCTCATCGCGCTCGTCGTAGTCGGGGACGTAGCCGCCGAGCACGCGGCGGAACTCATCGCGCGCCTCACTCAGTGCGACGCGGTCCTGCGGGCGCTTTGGCCCCGCGATACTCGGCACGACGTCGCCGAGGTCGAGCTCGAGTGTGTCCGAGTAGGTCGTGCGCTCCGAGCTCTGATCGTGCCACAGGCCCTGCTCGCGGGCGTAGGCCTCGACCAGCTCGATCCGCTCTTTGGACCGCCCCGAGAACTCCAGGTAGCGCAGCGTCTCCGCATCGATCGGGAAGATCGCGCAGGTCGAGCCGAACTCCGGGGACATGTTCCCGATCGTCGCCCGGTCGGCGAGCGGCAGGCCCGCCAGGCCGGCGCCGAAGAACTCGACGAAGGATCCGACCACGCCGCGCTCGCGCAACATCTGCGTGACCGTCAACACGAGGTCGGTCGCCGTGGCGCCCTCGGGCAGCTCGCCGTGCAACTCGAACCCGACGACCCGCGGGATCAGCATCGACATCGGCTGGCCGAGCATCGCCGCCTCGGCCTCGATGCCGCCCACCCCCCAGCCGAGCACACCCAGTCCGTTGACCATCGTCGTGTGCGAGTCGGTGCCGACGAGCGTGTCCGGGTACAGCCGCGGCAGTTGGCCTGGGTTGGAGCCGTCCGGATCCTTCTGGAACACAACCCGCGCCAGGTACTCGAGGTTGACCTGGTGGACGATCCCCGTGTCCGGCGGGACGACCGCGAACTCGTCGAACGCCCCCTGCCCCCAGCGCAGGAACGCGTAGCGCTCCTGGTTGCGCTCGAACTCGCGCTCGGCGTTGAAGCGGAAGGAGTCGCGCGTGCCGAAGGCGTCGACCTGCACCGAGTGGTCGATCACCAGCTCGGCCGGCGCGAGCGGGTTGATCTTCGCGGGATCGCCCCCCATCTCGGCGATCGCGTCGCGCATCGCCGCCAGATCGACGACCGCGGGCACGCCGGTGAAGTCCTGCATCAACACGCGCGCGGGCGTGAACGCAATCTCCTTGCTCGGCTGGGCGTTAGCGTCCCAGCTCGCGAGCGCCTCGATGTCCTTCCCGGTGACGGCGCCGTTGCCCTCGGTGCGCAGCAGGTTCTCGAGCAGCACCTTCAGCGAGAACGGCAAACGCGCGACATCGAAGCGCTGCTGCAGCGCATCCAGCCGGAAGATCTCGTACTCCCGTCCTCCTACCTCAAGTGTTCCTCTCGCGCCAAAACTGTCGTCCGACATCGCATCTCCCGGGCCGATCTACAGGGTCTAACCGCAGTCTCGCAGAGTCCTCCGCGAAGCCCCGCACCCACAACGAACGACAGCCCCGGATGCACTCCGAGGCCGTCGCCCAGCTGCCGCCTTGAGCTGTGTCTATTCCTTGATCAATGGCTTGACGGCGGCGAGCACCTGCGCTTCGGTCAGCGGCTTGTCGAAGCCGCCGTTCGGCGTCGGGCTCTTGTTGATCAGAAGGTTGATCGCGGCCGCGTGGCGCGCCTCGATCTGGACGATGCTGCCGGCCTCGGCGAGTACTTCTTTGCTCGAGATCTTCGGCGCCGCTCCGTTGTAGGCGCCGACTCCCGTGTTCTCGAGCGTCGAGGCCAGCGCCAGAAACGAGCTCTGGTTCGAGACCGGGAAGACGAACGTCGGCTTCGCCACCGGCGTACCGCCGAGCGACTTGATCGCGGCAGTCAGAGCCTTCACGTGTTCGGCCTCCTGCGCGCCGAAATCGGTGGCGTAGGTCTTTGCCTGACCGCTGAGTCCCACCGTCTTGCCCTTTTCGTTGTAGAAGGCCGACTCGAGATACTCGAGCGTGAGGGCGAAGTTGAGGATTTCAGCATCGCCACCACCGCCCGCGGCGAGTGCCTGAGAGACGAACGGCGTGACCGCCGACATTCCATAGACAGCGCCGGCCGCCAGCGCACCGCGCACCATGAAGCTCGCGCGGGTCAGACCGTGCACCTCGACCTCAGCCAACTCCGGGTTTGTCAATTCTTGAGTTTGAGTAGACATTTCAAATGACTCCTTTTCCACGCTTCAGCTCAGGCCAGGAACGGCTTGACCGCCGCCAGGACTTCGGACATGTCAGCCGGCTTGGCGAATCCGCCATCCGGCGTGACCGACTTCTTCACCAGCGTGCCGATCGTGGACGCGTGACGCGCCTCGACAGTGTGGATCGCCAGCGCCGCTGCCAGCACCGTCTTGCTCTGGATCAACGGCGCCTGACCGAGATACGCCGAGGCGCCCAGGTTCTCGACCGTGTAGGCGAGGTCGGCGGTCGCGGCGGCGGTGGTGATCGGGAACTTGCCTTCCACCTTCGCCACCGGGGTCCCACCGAGCTGCTTGATCGCGGCGGTCAGCGCGGCCACGTGCGTGGCCTCCTGCGCGCCGAAGGTCTTGATCAGGCTGCCGACGGAGCCGCTGAACAGTTTCGCGGCGATCACCTTCGCGTAGAACTCGGTCTCCAGGTACTCGAGCGTCAGCGCATAGTTGAGGATGCCGATGTCGTTCGTGTTGGCGCTCGAGGACGCTGTCGTTGCCGCAGGTGCGGCCGCGGTCGAGGACGAGCTGCTGCTACTGCTGCTACTTCCGCACGCGGCGAGCACGAAGGCGCCGAAGCTCGCGGCGCCGGCGCTGCCGGCCATCTTCAGGAAACGCTTGCGGTCGGAATCGTCGCGCACGAGTTGCTCGACGATCCCCATCGGCTGCGGTGGGACTTCATTCTCTGTTGCAGAATCGACAGGCATTTTGAACCTCCAGTAGGTGTTCACTGCCCATCTATTCGCGGTACGCCGCCGAGCGGATCAATTGGTGCTCCATCCCACCACGTGTATCCAACATACGCCGGCGTAACCTACGCCGGCGTATGTTGAGAGTGCCGTGGATCAGTGCGCGGCCGGCGCGGAGGCGCGCGTGACGCGTCCCTTGCCCTGGCGCTTGGAGCGCAGCAGCGCGGCGTCGCAGGCCTCGAGCAGCTCGTCGATCGTCATCGGCGCCTGCCACTGGGCCACGCCGATCGAGGCGGATGCGCCCGGGGTTCGATCGAAAGAGGGGATCGCCAGCAGCCGCTCCAGCGCGCGCTGGGCCGCCGCGGCGGCAGCCTGGAGCTCGGCGTTGGGCAGGATCACGACGAACTCGTCGCCGCCGTAGCGCGCGACGCGGTCGAAGGCGCGGAACTCGCGCACCAACGTCTGGCCGACCTCGCGCAGCATCGCGTCGCCGGCCTGATGCCCGTGGCGGTCGTTGACGAGCTTGAAGTTGTCGAGGTCGATCAGCATGCACGACAGCGGGCTGCCGGCGCGCACGGCACGACCGACCTCCTCGTGCAGCTGCCGGCGCATCCCGCGGTGGTTCATGCAACCCGTCACCGTGTCGGTGCCGGCCTCGGCGCGCGCTCGCAGGAGCGCCAGCGCGGTGGCCGCCTGGTCGACGAGCGTGCTCGCGAGCTCGATCGACTGATCGGTGAACGGCTCCGCGCGGCGGCGGGCGAGCAGCACCACGGCCTCGACCTCGCCCCTAACGGCCAGCGGCAGCAGCAGCGCGCAGCCGGTCGGCGCGGGCGAGCCGGGCGGCTCGGACGAACCTCCCACCAGTGCGAGCCGCGGCACGCTGGTGGCAAGCTCCCTCCCGTCGGCCGCGAGGAAGCTGCGACCGGTACTCGCCACCCAGCTGACGCCCGGCGGTCGCTCCTCGCGTGGCGTGAGGTAGCTCAGCCGTCCTTCGCCCTCGAACAGGTAGATGACCGTCTGCTCGCGCTCGCCATCGTCGTCAGACAGGTGGTGGACGTGGATCTCATCCGCGCCCGGCGTATGCATCAACTCGCGGGCAAGCGTGCGGAAGATCGCCTCCGAGTCCTGCGCGCTGTCTGCCAGCAGCGTCAGACGCCGCACGCCCGCCAGCAGGGGATCTCCGCCGACCGACAGCTTCGAGGTATCCGTACCCGTAGCTACATCCATCCCTGCAATCTAGCGCTTGAACGTGACAGTCGTCGCAGCCGCGGAGCCGAACTGACCCTTCTGCTTGGGCGTGAACGCGACGCGCACGCTGATTTTCAGCTTGCGATGCTTACGGCGCGCCTTGCTCAGCGCCTTCAGGCCGCCACGCGTGAGCGGCAACTTGAAGGTGACGGTTGAAGATTTGCTTACACGCCGGGAAACAGTGGGAAGACCCGTGCCTTTCAACTTTATGAGCCCCGCACCCAAAGTCCTGACCTTGATGATCAGCTTGTGCTTGACGACGCGGTGACTGAGAATCCGCACGCCGCAGTCGGACACGGAGATCCGTGTGCTCTGTTTGACCTGTGCGCCGCTCTGAGCCGTGATCGTGGTCGGCATCTCGAGCGGCTTGAGGCAGAGGCCCCCGATCGCCGTCAGCGCAGAATGTGGGCCGACGGGCAGGTTCAGCACGAAGCTCGTAACCGGCACATCAGGAATCGCCGCGAACGTCGAGCTCGTGATCCCTTTGGTGATTTTTGTGTTCCCCGTCAGGATCACTTTCACGCCGTCGCCTTCGAGCACGATGTCGAGATCGGGGAACGCCTCCCCACCATGGGAGACCAGGTAGGCCGAACCGCTCAGGTGGCCGGGCAGCACCGGGGTCACGACCGTGGCGGACCCGACTTCAGAGCCCAGCGCGCGGCAGTTGACGGGGTTCGCCGCGAACGTCGCTTCCGGACAGGCTTTCTGCAGGGTCGTCAAGCGTGAGGGCAGTTGCTTGGGCAGTTCCACGAACACCGATTTCATGTTCGCCTCATGCGCCGGCTGGGTGAGGCTGACCTGCAGGCTGGCGCCGTTCAGTTTCGAGGTCTTCGCGCTGGTCGCGGTCTTGAACGACGGTTTGAAAGCGAGCGCACTGCAGTTGCCGACCTGGAACGGGCTCGACAGGCCCTGGGTCGCGTTAAACGTGGAGGTGAGCGTCGATTCCGTTGCCAGAGCGCCACAATTGGTGGGATTGAAGATGAATGAGGGTCGGTTTACTTCGACTTTGAGCGTCTTTAGGCGAACCGGGACCCCTCCCACGATGGTGGGCAGGTTGGTCGTCGCGACGGTTACCCGCGCGGTGACGGGGTTGACCTTGATCGTCGCGCGGGTCGTGACCGTGCCGAGGTTGAACGGCCCGGCGAGAACCGGGACGGGGATGGAGAGTCCGTAGGGAGCGTTGTCGTAGGGGCCCGTGAGGTAGACGTTCCCGGAGAGCGGGAAAGGTTCCGACCCCGCGCCCGCAGTAACCTTGGCGACCCCGATCCGGCTGGCCGCCGGGCAGGTCCCAACCGCGGCCCGCGGTTCGCCGCAGAGCGTCACGGAGGGGATGTCGCCAAGCAGGCCCGCGGGCAGGGTCGTTGAGATCTGCGAGAGGTACTGCTGGCCATCAGCGCGGGTGAGGTTGAACGTGTAGGGGCTGTAGGCGCCGGCGGTGGTGTTGGCGGGTAGGGCGGTCTGGGTGAGGACGAACGGGACGGGGTTCGGGCAACCGGTGGTCACGAAGGGGCTCGGCGTCAGCGCTTGCGGTTTGCCCGTCGTGTAAGGCGAGAACATCGCTTCCGTAAGCGCGTTGCCGCAGACCAGCGGGTTCGCAAGCGGTGCCCGTGAGCCTCCTTTCAGACTGAGGCGAAGTTCGCTGAAGGGCAGCTGGGGGTTGTTCGCGAAAGTGACTTCCAGCCGGCCCGTACTCGGATTTGGTTCGACCAAACCCTGCAGCCTGACGGACACACCAAGGGTGCTCTCGGCGTCCAAGTAGATCGTGTACGGGGGCTTCGTGATCGGACCTCCTGCCGGATCCCCCAGGTACACGCCGCCCGTGAGCGAGCCTGGGGGCAGGTCAGTTTCGATCGTGACAGTCCCGACCTTGGAAGATTCTGGGCAGGTGCTCAGGCCTGAACTACCGATCGCGATTTGCGCGGGCGTACACACCCCGAGCCCGTTAGCCGCCGGGGGATTGAGCGTCATCCCTTCGGGCAACACGACGCGTGCATTTTGAATATCGGCCGTGTTGATTTCTTCCGCACCGATGTACTGCTTGGCCTTGACAACCGTAGTGGCACCGTCGGGCTGGTCGGACGCGGCCGTTTCGGGGGTCACTTCGGTCGTCGGTTTGAAGTGGACATTGCCACAGCCTTCTACGCCCACCGGGGTGTGGGTTTCCGTTTTCGAGATTTCGCCCGTAGAAGATTCGACTTCCAAATAAGAGGTCGTGCTCGGCGAGCAGACACTTGGGAGGGTTAGGAAGTTGCCCTCACCCGAGGTACCATCGAAAATAAGCTTGGACATCAGAA
>Ga0302314_10007538_pt1 | contig 19543 bp, 14 predicted proteins | sample III_Palsa_N2_3_FD_200533 | JGI IMG/M metagenome (GOLD analysis project Ga0302314, IMG submission 200533) | Peat permafrost microbial communities from Stordalen Mire near Abisko, Sweden - III_Palsa_N2_3 | ecosystem: Environmental > Terrestrial > Soil > Palsa > Peat permafrost | place: Sweden...
TCCGCTGTTTCGATCGGATGGTCCGGCGTCGGTGCTCGGCGACCCCATTCTGCTCGCTCAGGCCTTGAGCAATTTGATCGACAACGCGCTGAAGTATGCGCCTGCGAACGGGACCATCGAGGTTGCCGTGCTCAAACGCGGCGACGGCACGGCCGAGATCTCAGTAGCGGACAACGGCCCGGGAATCCGGGATTCGGAAAAAAGCAAAGTCGTGGAGCGTTTCTATCGCGGCGACGCCAGCCGCGGCACTCCGGGCGTCGGCCTCGGCCTGAGCCTCGTGCAGGCGGTGGCGAAGCTGCATGGCAGTACCCTGTCATTGTCCGACCGCGAACCCGGCCTGCGTGTTTCGCTGACCTTGCCGCTCGACGCCGCCGACGCGCCGGCGCTCGCGACGCAGACACAGGATGGCGCCGCCGGCAGCGTGCTCGCATCGGCAACATTGGCTTCCTCATAACTCATTGTCGGGGGCTGCGGCAAACTTTTTCTCGGAATTGAGAAATGGATCAACGTTTGCGTCGGACTAATAAGCGATATTCCCCTGGCATCATGCAATAGCGATGAGCACATCGCGGAACGCCGTGGGAGTAGATCAGCAATGTCCTTGAAGGCCGTTTTATTCTCGCTCGGTTGCGTCATCGCCTGGTTCGTACTCCTGCCCGTGCTCGTCATCGGAGGGGGAATCGCCCTATTCTCCTGCGCGACTTTTGCCGAGCTTGGCGCATTGCTCACGGGCAGTCGCGCCAGAACCCTGGATACGAGGGTGGCACGTGAGATCGCACGCGAAATGTGCGGCGGATACGGAGTCGAGGCAGCGGGTGCCCGGCGGCGTCAGACGCCGTAATCTCAGCGGCGCTTTCGGCCCCACGTCAGCATCATCGTGACGGCGTAATTCCAGACCGCTCCGATCAGTATTCCCGCCACCGCGGCGAGGGACCACCCACGGCCCAAGCCATAGACCATGGACGCCACGCCAATGTTCGCGGCCCCGCCGATACTGCACGCCAGCACGAAAGATACCCAGCCGCGCAGCCATAGCAGCCCTTGCAACCGCATGTCGCGGTAGGTGAGCGCATTGTTGACGGTGTAATTGAACGTCATGGCGCCCAGGGTCGCGACTGCCTGGCCCACCACGAAGCGGCTGTGCATTGCCTGGAAGACGATCGTGAGAATCGCGAAATGCACGCCCACTCCCGCGGCTCCGACAATCGAGAAGGCGAGGAAACGTACGGGTATCCAGCGGCCCACCAATTTGTCGAGCAGCAGCATGAGGTAGTCCCATGCGACCACCGAATCGACCTTGCTCTCGCCCGCCCGGCGTACCCTGAACCGGTAGGCCAGCTCCTTGTAACGCAGCGGCCTAGGGTAGGATGCGAACAGGTCGGTCAGGATCTTGAATCCGATCGCTGAGAGCCTGTGCACCGAGCCCTGCAATACGGACCGGCGCATCATGAAAAATCCACTCATGGGATCCGTCAATTCGGCGGGTACCAGCACCCGGCTGAGGCGCATGGCGAGACGGCTCATGCGGGCCCGCCGCGCATCCCAATCGCTGATATCGCCCCCGGGGGCGTACCGGCTGCCCACCACGATATCGGTATCGCCGCCCTGCTTCAGGAGATCGAGCATCTGCGGCAGCAGCCGCTCATCGTGCTGTAAATCGGCATCGATCACCGCGACATAAGGCCCCGAGGTGGCGAGCATGCCCTCGATGCAGGCGGAGGATAGGCCGCGTCGGCCGATTCTCTGCAGGCAACGGACCCGGCTGTCCGCTGCCGCGTATTCGCGCACGACGTCGGCGGTGCCGTCGGGAGAATCGTCGTCGACGAATACGACCTCCCACGAACGATCCCCCAGACAGAGCACGAGCCGTCCGATGAGCTCGGCGATATTGTCCCTCTCGTTGAATGTCGGCACGATGACCGATAGTTCAGGGCCCGGCCGCGGCAGGGCCTGAGCCGGGATCGACCCCTCGAAAGAGGTCTCGGGCGGTTGATGGGGTTCGGCGATGTGTAATTCGTGTTTCATCTTCAAGGAAGTCTTCGGTTTCGCCAAGCGCCCGCCGTTTATCGTTGTTACTATAAACACCCGGGGGCGCCGACGCACGAAATGATGCAGTCAGTCTGCGCTCCAAAATTAACAGAAACTCCGACAGGTGGGCGCCACTGCTTCAGGACAATGAAACGCTGAACCGCTTCGCCGCGGTGGCGCCGGCGGCGCTTCTCGACGCCGTCGTTTTCTGTGCTTTGTTCGGCTATGGGATGCCGTTGCGGTTCAGCCATATCGCGAGCTTCGCGGCAGCCATCGCTTTGAAATTGCTGCTGAAAGCTCGCTCGACGGCCGTTGTAGCGGAGCGAATGTGGGACTGGCGCCTGCATTGCCGCCTGCTCGCGGTGAGCTTGATGGCCCTGTTCCTGCGCGGCGGCGTGTTGGGCTTTCTAGTGCAAAGCTGGGGCTGGCCGGCGCAAATATCCATCGTTTTCGCGGTGCTCACGGGGCTGGCGGTCACGATTCCCGGGTATTCGCAAGCCCTCTTGCCTGCAGAACGCGCCGCGAGCGCGCGCACGCTGACCATCGGCCTCGTCGTCTATGCCCTGGCGCTTCGCTTGGTATACCTGGGATCGGTCGAACTCCTTCCAGAGGAGACGTACTACTGGGAATACTCGCGGCATCTGGATATCGGGTATCTCGACCACCCGCCGATGGTGGCGTGGCTGATCAGGGCCGGTACGGCCCTATTCGGCCAGTCACCATTCGGGGTCCGCACGGGCGCTCTGTGCAGCGGAATCATCGCCTCCGTGTTTGCCTATCGCCTGGCGCGGAATCTGCTGGGAGAGGCCGGCGCGCGGGCGGCTCTGCTGTTATCGCAGGTGCTGCCCTTCTTCTTCCTCTCGGGTCTGCTCATGACCCCCGATGCACCCCTGACCGCCGCGTGGGCCGCATCGCTTTACTACCTCGAACGTGCGCTGGTCGCGGGCCGCTCCGATGCCTGGTGGCGTGTCGGACTTGCGCTGGGACTGGGCGCGATCTCGAAGTATTCCATCGCCCTGCTCGTTCCCGTCACGCTGATCTTCATGCTCTGGGATCGCAAATCACGGCGCTGGTGGTCGCGCTGGGAGCCCTACGCCGCCGCTCTTGTTGCGCTCGCGGTCTTCTCCCCCGTCATCATCTGGAACGTACAGCATGAATGGGCCTCCTTCGCATTCCAGACCTCGCGGCGCCTGGCGGAGGCTCCCAGATTCTCGCTCCACAAGCTGCTTGCCTCCGCTCTGGTGCTCATTACGCCCACCGGCGTGGTGGCCGTCGCGGCCGCACTCCTCGCCAAACCTGCAGGGAGTGTCGATGGCGAAGAAGCTGCGCGACGCCGGCTGTTCGTCAACACGGCGATTCTCGTCCCACTGGCGGTGTTCGCCGCCTTCAGCTTGCGCCATGAAGTAAAGCTCGACTGGACCGGCGCGCCCTGGATGGCCGCGCTCCCCCTCATGGCGGCAGGCATGATCGCGACCGGCCGGTTGAGCGGTCTGCGGGCGTGGATCCGCGCGGCGTGGACGCCGACGCTCGTGACGATGCTGCTGGTCTACGGCGCGGGCTTGCATTATCTGGTGTTGGGGCTTCCCGGACTCGGCTATAACCGGCACATAGAATTGATTCCGGTGGGCTGGCGTGATCTCAGTCACCGGGTTTTGGAGATAGCGGCGGCGGTCCGTAAGGAGACCGGCGTCGACCCCGTGATCGTCGGCATGGATCGCTACGCCATCGCCAGCGAACTGGCATTTTACGGAACCGGACCCAACAAAACGGTGCTGCCGACATCGAGCGTGCATTTGTTCGGAGGAAACGGTTTGATGTTCGAACGCTGGACACCTGCGCAAACCGAGGTGGGTAGAACCCTGCTGCTGGTCGCGTGGGATCCTGCGGACCTCGACGGCGAAGCCATACGATCCCATGCCGAACGTTTGGGGCCGGTTGAGGTCGAAGTGCTGACCCGTGACGGCCGATTCGTACGCCGCTACTATTATCGGGTCGCCTACAATTACCAGGTCATACCGCGCCCTTGACGAGGCGCCTGAATGAGGTGGGGTTTCGATGAGCCGGACTAATTCTCGGTGGATTGCGGCCACTGCGCTGCTCGCTGCGGGCGCGATGCACTATTCGATCGTCGCCGGACAGACTCCCGAGGAACAAAAGCAATGGGAGGCGCAGCGGGCCCAGATGCAGGTGGAGGCCAAGGCCAAGGCCGATTTGCTGGCCCAGCAGCGAGCGACGCGGCGGTCAGACCCGATGTCGTGGGTGCGCACTCTCGACCCCATGTCGGCGGGAGGCTGGGTATTCAAGACGGTGGCTTCCGACGGTTCTTGGGCGACGTATAGCACCGATCATCAATTCAAGCGCTCAGGCCATCAGGTGACCGCCTGGGTGAGGCAGGAATTTCCAGAGGCGGTGCACGACCCCAGCGGCGATGGGTACATGAGCAGCGTCGAGAAAGTACAGTACGACTGCGCGAAAGCGCAGGCCAAGGTTCTTTTGATCGTTTATTACGCCGGCAACAATCTTACCGGCAGCCAGCAGAGCCAGGCGTCCGACCCGAAGGAAGCGCCGTGGGATCCCATCGTTCCCGGCACGCAGAGCGAAGCCGCCTTTCACTGGGCCTGCGGCTCCGGCTCCGGCTCAGCAGGGTCGCGACCATGACAAACGGATAGTTGCGGCCAGCAGCTTCGATCGGTCGGCGCAGGGTCCCACCAGTATCTCCACCTCGCCGGGCTCGAATACCGGCTCGAGATCGATTCCGAGAAACCGCAATTCCTCGGCACGCAAGGAGAGAGCCACGGTCCCCGTCTCGCCGGGACGCAAGTCGATCTTGGCGAAACCTTTGAGTTCGAGCAGCGGCCGCGCCACGCTGGCGACCTTGTCGTGAGTGAATAGAAAAACCGTCTCCTGCGCCGCCATCGCGCCCTCATTGCGCACGTCGACGCGAATCCGCACGGTATCGACATCTTCCGCATCGATGGGCGTCACGCGCAGATTGGAGATGGCAAATCGGCCATAGCTGAGCCCGTGGCCGAAGGGAAACAGGGGCTCGTTCGGTGCATCGAGATACTTGCTGGTGTAGTGGTCTTTCGGATCCATAGGCCGGCCACCGGGCCGCTGTCCGAAGAAGATCGGAATCTGCCCGACTGCCCACGGCCAGGTCACCGGTGTGCGGCCGCTCGGGGAGACCCGTCCCGTCACGACATCGCCGATTGCATGGCCCGACTCGCTGCCGAGGAACCACGCGGCCAGTACGGCGTCCGCCTGCTCGATGAGCCAGGGAACCGCCAGCGGGCGGCCCGAGAACAGGACCACGATCACACGCTTGCCCGCAGCACGAACGCGCTCGAAGACAGCCTCGGCGAAATCCCGCTGCTTTCCGGGCAGGCCCAGGTGCGCGCGGCACGCCGCCTCTCCGCTCATGGCCGCAGCTTCTCCCAAGCAAAGAATGGTCGCATCGGCCGCCGCGCACAGATCGAGTGCCGCGGCAATGCCCGACACATCCTCGCTCTCGATCGCGACACCCGGCGCATGCAGCACCTGAGAGTTCGGGAGGCTGGCGCGCAAGCCCGCGACGACGCTCACATGACCGTCCGTGCCGGCGGCTCCCGGCCAAGGCCCGCGCATCTCCGCCGGCGCATCCGCCAGCGGGCCTATGACGGCGAGCCGCCGCGGCGCCCCCGTGAGCGGCAGGGTATCCCGGTCATTCTTCAACAGGACGATGGCGCGGGCGCCCACTTCGCGCGCGATCCGGCGGCGATGAAGTAGAGCCGCGGCAGATTCGGGAATCTTGCCGCGGCGATAAGGATCGTCGAAGAGGCCCAGTTGTTCCTTGAGGGTCAAGACCCGCCGCACCGACTCGTCGATCTGCGGCATGCTCACGAGGCGGCGCTCGAGCGCCACGGGCAACCCGCGCCGATAGGCATCGGCCATCATGTCGATGTCCACTCCGGCGTTCAGAGCGTGGGCGGCCGCCTCCGCCAGGTCGGCGGCTATGCCGTGGTGGATCAGTTCGGCGACGGCGTTATAGTCGCTGATGATCACGCCCTTGAAACCCCAACGGCCGCGCAGCCAGCCGCGCAGCAGCTCCTTGTCCGCCGTCACGGGTATGCCGGCGAGGTCCGTGAATGCAGGCATGATGGCCGCCACTCCGGACGCCACCGCCGCCGCGAACGGCGGCATGTATACCTCACGCAAGGTTCGTTCTGAGATGTCGACCGACGCATAGTCGCGTCCGGCGGTGACCGCGCCATAGGCGCAGTAGTGCTTGGCGACGGCTGCGAGCGCGTCCGCCGCAGCGAGACCGGCGCCTTGAAAACCCCGGACTTTTGCCTCCGCGATGCGCGCGCCGAGCCAGGGGTCCTCGCCTGGACCCTCGACGATTCGCCCCCAACGCGGATCCCGCGCGACATCCAGCATGGGTGCGAAAGTCATGGCCAGACCGTCTGCCGCGGCCTCCTTGGCGGACTCGCGCGCGGTCAGTGCCCAGGTTTCAGGATCGAACAGCGACGCTTCGCCCAAGGGCACCGGAAACACTATGCGATGCCCATGCACGACATCGAACCCGATGAGCAATGGAATGCCGAGGCGCGATTCCTCCACGGCCAGCCGCTGCATCTCGCGTACATGGGCCGCCCCGACCATATTGAGCAGATTGCCGATCGTGCCGGCCTTGATGGCATCGGTCGAATCGCCGGCGATGATGGGCCCGGTCACCGCATAGCTGGAGGCGGTCATGGTCATTTGGCCGAGCTTCTCGGCCAACGTCATCTTGCCGATCAGGGTTTCGACCCGGCTCACTTTAATTTTCCTCCCCGGCGGCGGCATTCCCTGATAATGGCGTAGTCACATGGCTCCCGAGGCGCCTGCATGAATCTTGAATCGAATTCCGAAGAGATTGCCAATTCCAGACTCCTGCCGCAACTCGGCATGATGGTACGGGCCTTGTGGACGGCGCCAGTGCGCAACAAGCTGCTCTATCTGTCGGGCGCGCTGTTCGTGGTCATCGCCGCAACCGCTTACGGGCAGATACGACTCAATACTTGGAACCAGCCGTTCTATGATGCGCTCTCGCACCATGACTTTGCGCAATTCCTGGTGCAATTGGGCGTCTTTGGTGTGATTGCGGGGGCGTTGCTGGTTCTGAACGTGGGCCAGCGCTGGCTGACCGAAACACTGAAGCTCAGGCTGCGTCAGGGCCTCGCGCGCGATCTGATTCAGAACTGGATGCAGCCGGGCCGGGCGTTCCGGCTCGCCAGTTCCGGCGCGATCGGGGTGAACCCCGACCAGCGTATGCACGAGGATGCGCGCCACCTCACCGAACTGTCGGCCGATCTCGGCGTCGGATTGCTGCAATCCTCGATTTTGCTGGTCAGCTTCGTGGAAGTGCTGTGGTCGCTGTCGAACAATTTTGCGTTCCACTTGGGAGGCCGGCAGATCGCGATTCCGGGTTACATGGTGTGGGCGGCCATCCTCTATTCCGGATCGGCTTCGCTGGTGAGCTACTGGGTCGGCCGAACCCTAGTCGACCGCAACGCCGAGCGTTATGCGCGGGAAGCCGATATGCGCTTTTCTCTGGTTCGGGTCAACGAGCACATCGATGCCATCGCACTGAGCGCCGGAGAGGCCGACGAAGAGCGGCGCATCGAAATAGATCTCGCAGGCGTGCTGGCCGCCACCGGACGGTTGGTCACCGGCCTCACCAATCTCACCTGGGTCACCGCCGGCTACGGATGGTTTACGCTCGTCGCTCCCATACTGGTCGCGGCACCCCTGTATTTCGCCGGAAATATCTCTTTCGGCGGGCTCATGCTCGCATCCGGCGCCTTCAATCAGGTGCAGTCCTCGCTACGCTGGTTCGTGGATAATTTCAGCACCATCGCTGATTGGCGCGCGACCTTGCTGCGCGTCGCGAGCTTTCGCCGCGCCGTCATCGACACCGACGTGCTGCACGATGTCGAAAGCCGCATAGCTTTCGTGGCAGGGGACCCCGGCAAGATCAGCATCGATGACTTGGAAATCTGCTCGCCCGCCGGCGCCACCATGCTGCAGGAAAGGAACATCGAGATCCGGGCCGGCGAAAAGGTGTTGATCGTCGGTGAATCCGGAACCGGCAAAACTCTGCTGTTTCGCACATTGGCGGGGTTGTGGCCATGGGGTGCCGGGCAGATTTCCCACCCCAGAGGCGAAGAGCTGCTCTACATGCCGCGCACCCCCTACCTGCCTCCCGGCACGCTGCGCGAAGTTCTCGCCTACCCGTCGGCGACGGCGGCCTTCGACGCGGCCGCGTACGCCAAGGCTCTCGCCCGGCTGAAGCTGGACAGGCTCGTGCCCCTGCTGGATGTGTCTCGCCGCTGGGATCACGAATTGAGCGAGGACGAGCAGCAGACGCTCGCGTTCGCGCGCGTCGTGCTGCACGCACCCCCGTGGATACTCATCGACGAGGTGCTCGATGCCCTGGAAGATGATGCCCGCCAAGCCGTCCTCGACATCTTCGCCGAAGATCTGAAACACACCGGCGTCATTCATATCGGCCGGTCCGACGCCCACGACCATCTCTTCTCGCGCGTTCTGCACCTGGTCAAGGATCCCGCGCTGCGCAGGCTGCGCACGCCCGCGCCGTTGGTCACCGCCTGACTATCGAGGGCATGGCGCCGCTCGGGTTCCGCACGATCGGCAGTACATCAAGCCGGACCGGGAATCTTCGACGCAGGTCCGGCTTCCGCCGAATCACCTCATCAGCAGCACGGTGGTCAGGGCCGTAATGAAGGACACGAAAGCGGTGATGAGGATGCCGAGGATGCCATCCTTGTGGTCCCTGTACCATAGGTCCATGCGCCCGCGCCGCGTGTGCAGGCGGATCGCGCGATCGGCGCCCGCAAAAGTCACGGAGACGGAGAGTGTCGCGTCGCTGCGGCCCGTATACTTGATCAGGCGCCGGATTTGCAGGTAGCGGAGCGGCAATTCCAGCTTCGCGGTGACCAGCTTGGATTGGACTTCGGCGGGAAAGGCCGATGCATCGACACTCTGCAGCTGGCCGTCTTTGTTCCAGGCTTCGGCCTCAGGCAGTGGGTGCATCGCAAGCCACAGAACCTGGTCGCCGCTGACCATCACTTCCTCATCGATGCTCTCGCGATAGTAGTACAGGCCATGCAAGATCCGATCTTCATCTTCCCGACTCATTGAGATTGGCCTGCCGCTGAATGAGGCGAGGAGTTTACCCGCTGGACGCGGCGCGGGTGAATGACCTTTTCGAATAGCTATTGCAAGAATCGCGGGCGGCCGTTACAACTAGGCTGATGATTTTGACAATAACCGGTAGGCGCCCGTGAACCGCGCGCAAATCTGCAAGGCCGCCCGGCTGATGGCCCGGCAAAGTGCGCGACCCTTGGCCGGAGCGGCGCTGGCTCTGTTGCTGTTCGCGGGCCATGCTGCCGCCGGCAGTGTTGCCGCCCCGTACGGCATGTCCACGAGAGTGGCGCCGGCGCCTTATTTGCGCATGCCGCACCTGGGCAGCGGCAAAATTCCGCTCTTGCTTTCCCAGACGGGGGCCTTCAGCGATACGCGCAGCCTGACCCCCGCCCAAGGTCTGATTCCATACGACCTCGTGGTGGCTTTCTGGTCCGATGGCGCGCTCAAAACCCGCTGGGTAGCGGTGCCTGACGAAAAGATCAAGTATTCGCCCACGGGCGATTGGGTATTTCCCAAGGGCACGGTCTTCGTCAAGACTTTCGAATTGCCAACCGACGCGGCCGACCCGCGGACCCGGCGCCGGCTCGAGACGCGCCTGTTGGTATGCGACAGCGCCGGCGGAGTGTACGGCGTCGTTTACAAGTGGCGGCCGGACAACAGCGACGCGGATTTGTTGAGTGCCAGCCGGACCGAGTCGGTTCCGATCAAATCGACGGATGGCCAAGTCCACAATCAGACCTGGTATTTCCCGAGCCGGCCGGATTGCCTGGAATGCCACAACAAGAACACCTCCGGGGTGTTGGGCGTCAAGGCGCGGCAGATGAACCGCTCACTGAGCTTCCCTTCGGGAGTGACGGACAACGAGATACGCGCGTGGAACCATTTGAAAATGTTCACGCCGGAAGTGAACGATGCCGACCTCGCGGCGCTGCCCACTCTCGCGGCAGCCGACGACACGACTCGCAGCCTGCAAGACCGGGCCCGGTCGTACCTGGACGCAAACTGTTCGCAATGCCATCGGCCAGGAGGGACTGTCGCCTATTTCGACGCGCGCTACGACACTCCCCTCGAAAAGCAGCAGCTGGTCAATGGGCCGGTGTTGATCGATCAAGGAATCGACAGGCCGAGAATCATTTCGCCGCACGACATCTGGCGCTCGATCGCGTTCATGCGAGTGAACACGACCGGCGACATCAAGATGCCGCCGGTGGCGCGCGAAACCATCGACACCAAGGGCGTGGCGCTGCTGCAGGATTGGATCACGAGCCTGCCCGGGCGCACGGTATTGGAGCCGCCCTCGATGTCGCCACAAGGCGGGACTTTCGGCGGACCGGTCGAAATATCGATGACTGAACGCGAGCCCGGTGCCGACATTCGGTACACGCTGGATGGGAGCGTGCCGGGGCCCGACGATGCGCGCTATGAAAAGCCCATCAAGCTCACGGATCCCGCGGTCGTCCGTGCGCGCGCCTACAAGGACGGTTTCACGCGCAGCATCACGACGCAGCAAGTCTTCATCGTCGGAAAGTGATCCGCGCCGCCGCTCAATTGACGGGTACGATGGCCACGGACCACGGACTTTCTCCGGCCTTGATCCGCGTGGTTTCCTGGTTGGTGGCGAGGTCGACAACCGACACATCGTTGGACGGTCCGTTGGCGCTGAACAGGTACTTCCCATCGGGCGAGAGCGCTATTCCCCAGGGACGTGTCCCCACTTTGATAGTGGACAGCAATTCGTAGGTGCGGCCGTCCAGCACCAAGATCGTACCTGCGCGCCCGGCACTGACGTAGACTTTCCCGTTGGATGCCGTCTTCACGCTCATCGGCCGCGAGCCCGGCGGCAAAGCAATGACTTTCGATACTTTCAGGTTTGCCGTGTCGATGACGTTCAGCTCGCCGGTGGATTCCGAGGGAACGAGTCCTACGTCTCCGCCGGCCAAAAACGCCATGCTTCGCGGGCGAACGTTGACCTTGAAATGGCCGACGGCCGTGTACCCTGCAGTCTCGACGGCATAGACTTCACCGCCCGCTTCGCAAGTCACGTAGAAGCGCTTTCCATCGGGCGCCGTGGCCACACCCTCGGGCTCCTGACCGACCGGAACGATATGCTCCACTTTTCCCGTGGCGATATTGACGACGCTGGCGGTTTTCACGTCTTCGTTCGATACGTAGAATCTGGTGCCGTCCTTGCTGAGTGCGAACTCCTCCGGGTCCGAGCCCGCATTGATCTTGCGCGTCAGCTTCCTTCCGGCAACGTCCACGACGCCGATCGCATCGGCCGACTTGTCCGACTTGACGTCGTCATCATCGTCGTCGTCCTTGCCTCTTTTGAAAATCGGATTGCCTTTGGCGTCCAGCTGCGGCGGCGCCGAAATGGGAGTGCCGCTCAAAGCGACATAGACCGTTTTGCCGTCGGGGCCGGCATGAATGCCGCGCGGACGCTTGCCCACCGGGATCGTCGCGAGCACCTGATTGCTGCCGCCGTCGATGACGGTGACATCGCCGGATTTTTCATTCGACACCCAGATCTGATAGCCCTGGCTTGCGAAGCCCGTCAACGGGGCAAGCGCCATCATCATGGCGGCCAGCACAGAAGGTCCGGCCATGCGATCATTCGTGAACATCATCGCCCCCCAAGGTCCATAGATCGCCACGAGTATAAGCCACCGGGGCCCATCAAGTAAGCAACCCGTCCGCCGATACCAGGTTGAGCCATGTCAAATTCATACACCCCCGCCGCCGCCCTGTTTGGGCGCCGCATACGGATCTGCTACGTGGCGATACTGCTCGTGCTGTTTGCAGCGAGAATGTGGACCGTGCACAGCGTCTATGGCTTTTTCAGCTCCGATGCACGGCACGGCGAAATAGTGAGCATTGCCGGCCGCCTTCCCGGACAGTCGGCCGAAGTCGCGAATGCGGCGCTGGCGCTCGTCTATGCACCGCAAACTGCGAGCGCCGACAGCCTCGATGAGACGATCCGAAACTGGAACGCGCAGCATGCCAAGGCCGCGCGGATTCTCTCGCCGCTATGCGCCGGAGCGGATGCGCTGTGCAGCCACCTGAGCGCCCTCGAGGCGCAGATGCAGGCAGTCGCCGCCGGCGCACGCGCTGCCGCGCAAGCGCCTCTCGCGGATCGTGCCGCCGCGTTCGGGCGGCTCGCGGCGCTGCAAGCCGCCTATAGCAAAGCCGCCAATTCATGGATCGAAGAACTGACACAAAGCTTCACGGTGCAAATCGGGTCGCAGCAGCACAGGCTGCTCATACGGGTGTTCGCCCAGGTCCTCCTCACCGTTCTATTGATGGTAGCCATCCTCGAACCCCTGATCCGGCGTCTGCAGCGTGAACGTTCCGACGGCGACCGGGCCGCCAAACAGGCCCAGGAAACCCTGCAGGCAGCGAAGGAAGCTGCAGAACGAGCCAATCGCGCGAAAAGCGAGTTCCTGGCGACGATGAGCCACGAAATTCGCACGCCCATGAACGGCGTGCTGGGATTCGCCAACCTGCTGCGCGACACGCGGCTCGATGAGGAGCAGCGCGATTTCGTGCGCACCATCGAGAGCTCGGGGCAGAATTTGCTTGCCATCATCAACGACATCCTCGATTTCTCGAAGATTGAGGCCGGCGCAATGACCCTGGAAAACATTTCGTTCGATCTGTCGGAGGCCGTCGAAGAAGTGGTGGCGCTGATGGCGGGCAAGGCCGAGGAGAAGCGCCTGGAACTCGCGCTGTCGATCGGGCCCGGGGTGCCGGAGCGCATGGTCGCGGATCCGGGACGGCTCAAACAGATTCTGGTGAACCTGATCGGCAACGCAATCAAGTTCACGACTCTCGGCGTCGTGCACATCGAGGCGACGGCGATCGGCGAGCAAGAAGACCGCCGCTTACTCATCCAGGTGCACGATACCGGGATCGGGATCCCGCAGGCCGCCCAGGCCGGGCTGTTCCAAAAATTCATACAAGCTGATGCGTCCACCACCCGCCGCTACGGGGGCACCGGACTCGGCCTTGCGATCTGCCGCCAGCTCGTCGGCCTCATGGGCGGCGAAATCGGGCTCGAGAGCACACCCGGCACCGGCTCCACCTTCTGGTTCACGGTACCCATGAAAACGACGGAAATGGATGGCAGCGCCGCGGCTCGCGGCGAGGTCACGGAGCGGGACGCAATCCAGGGGCGGCGCGTGCTCATCGTCGATGACCTCGAGATGAATCGGCGCGTGCTCGAGTCACAGCTCGAGAGGTGGGGTGCCGATTGCACCTGCGCCGACGGCGGCCGGCAGGCGCTCGCGACTCTGGAGCGGTCGTTGGCCGCAGGCCGGCGCTTCGATGTCGCGCTGATCGACCACATGATGCCCGACGTCGACGGCGCCGAACTCGGCGAAATGCTGCATGCGGACCCTCGTTTCAGCGGCTTGAAGCTCATACTCCTGACCACCAGCGAGCAGCTCGGCAGCGCCCGAGAGTTGTTGGAGAAGGGGTTTTCCGCCTATCTCACCAAGCCGGTGGTTCGGTCGCGCTCGTTGCGCGACGCGATGTACCGTGCGCTGGCCGCTTCGCCAGCAGTGTTGCCGAGTCTCGCTCCCGCATCGCCGCCGCTCGCGGCCTCGAACGCCCCGGCGGCGAGTCACTTGACGCGAGTGCTCGTCGCGGAAGATAACTCCGTGAATCAGATGGTGGCGGTACGTCTACTCGAGCGCCTTGGCTGCCGGGTCGACGTCGCCGGCAACGGTGCGGAGGCGGTCCAGATGGCCACCCGTCTGCCGTACAACCTCATATTCATGGATTGCCACATGCCTGAAATGGACGGCTTCGGCGCAACCGTGAAAATTCGGCACCATGAAACCGAAACCGGCCTGGTGCCGACGCCCATCGTCGCGCTCACGGCCAGCGTTCTGCAGGAGGACCGCGATCGCTGCCTCTCCGCCGGGATGAACGACATCATCGGCAAGCCCGTGCAGCCAGTTGAATTCGCACGGGTGCTGAAGCGCTTCGCGAACCCTCTCTAGTCGTCTTTACTGCCTTTGGAACCTGTGTTCTTGAAATCCTCGGGGTGCAGCCGGTAGCGCGCCAGGAGCTTGTAGAAATCGGTCCGGCTGCGCTTGGCGAGACGTGCGGCCTGAGCCACGTTGCCGCCGGTGCGCTGCAGGTTCTCGGCGAGGTAGTCGCGCGAGAATTTCTCGCGTGCCTCATCGTAAGTCGGTATTTTCGCCGAATCCCCGCCCAGGGACTGTTCCACGAATTCCTTGCTCATGACATTGCCGTGCGACAGGGCGACGTTGCGCTTCACCAGCTCGAACAGCTGGCGGACATTTCCCGGCCAATCCGTGGTCGCCAGCAACTCGATGGCTTTCGGGGAATAGATTTTCTTCTGTCCGCCGGGTTCGGTGGCTTGCTCGAGGAAATGCGATACGAGCAATGGAATATCCTCCCGGCGTCGCCCCAAAGGCGGTATCTCGATCGGCAGAATGTTGATCTGGTAGTACAGCTCCTTGAGAAACTCGCCGCTTTCCGTCAGCGCCTTGAGGTCGCGGGAGGTGGTACAGATCAACCGCGGCTGGTCATGCAACACGGCGGCGTTTCTTCCCGCGGGGATGGGAGTTTTGGGCAGCGCCTTGGCGAGAGCAATCTGCAAATCCATGGGCAAATCGCCGATCTCGTCGAGCAGCAAATCGCCGCCCCGGGCCCGTTTCAGCGCACCCTCCATGAGCACTGCCGCGGCGTCCGATTCGCCGGGCTTGCTGCCGAATAGCTCGCACTCCAATTCGTGAAGGTCCCTACTGCGGCACGAAACCGCGACGAAGGGCCCTTCCCGGCGCGCGCTCGCCGCATGGATGGCGCGCGCCAGGAGTTCCTTTCCAGTGCCGTTTTCCCCCGTCAACAGGACGGGCGCATCGGTAGCGGCGGCTCGATTGGCTATTTGCAGCCGGTCTTCCATGAGTTGACTGCGGGATACGATACTCGCCCGCCAATCGCTCTCGACCGGAGTGAACGTCGAGACCGCCGTGGCTCGCTGCACCTGCCCCAATAACTCATCCTTACCCACCGGCTTGACCAGATAACCGAAAGCGCCGGATTGAGTGGCCTGCACGGCCTCGGAGATGGTCCCATGGGCGGTCAGAATGATCACGGTCAGTTGCGGCCAGCGGCTCTTCAATTCCTTCAGGAAGGTCAGCCCGTGCGCATCCGCCAGGCGCAGATCGGTAATCACGAGATTGGGGCGAGCAAGCACGCAGGCGTCCAATGCCGCCTGCGCGGTGTCGACGGTGTCCACGGCGTAATTTGCAGCGCCCAGCCGGCTCACCATCAGGCGGCGCAATGCGGGGTCCTCATCCACGACCAGGATTTTCGCTTTGCGGCTGGCCGACGGCTCTTGATCGCCTTTTCGAGGCTTGGACCCCTTGTCCCTGGGGGTAATCCCGAAGCCCAAAGAAGCGGTCGGGGGTGTTGAATTCGTCTTCATCCGAGCTCCTCCATCCTCCATCTTCTCATGACGCCGCGAGCAACGTCGCCTGGTCTTTGCGCCATGAAAGCCCCAGTTTACACGGAGCGTAAAGGCCCATGCTTCGGTTACACTCGATGATTCCACATTGACATAGGACATTGCCGTGCGCGCGGAGGAACACTGACGGTGCCGCCGGTCGACGTCGGCGAGACGCTGAGGCACGCCCGCACGCTGGTTGCGAAGGCCGACGATGAGGCGGCGAAACAAGCCTATCTCGACATCCTTCGCGCCGATCCCACGCATCTATCGGCGCTCAACGAACTGGGCACGCTGGCTCTTTCAGGGGGCTTTCGCACGGCGGCGCGCAGCGCCTACCTGCAGGCTGTGCAGCATCACCCCGGCGATAAGATAGTCCGCGTCAATCTCGCCAATCTGCTGCGCGAGGACCATGACCTCGCCGGCGCCAGACTGCATTACGAGAAGGCGCTGGCCATCGATCCCGATTTTCCCGAGGCGCATCAGGGCATGGCCGGGGTGCTGAACGAGCTCGGTCTCGAGGGTGCCGAGCAGCATCGGCAGAAGGGATTTCTGGGCCACGCGGTCGTCGTCAAACCTTACCGGGGCTCGGGAATCGGCGTGCCGCTGCTCCTGCTGGTGTCGGCGCGCGGCGGCAATATCCCGACTCAGCTCTGGATCAGGGACCGGCAGTTCGCGCTTACCGCCGTCTACGCCGAATTCCATGACCCGGCTCTGCCCTTGCCGGCGCATGCGCTGATCATGAACGCCGTGGGCGATGCCGATCTCTGCGACATTGCGCTGGCGCGCGCCGAGGAAATCGTCGCATGCAGCTCAGCGCCGGTGATCAATTCGCCGGCGCTGGTGCGCCTCACCGGGCGTGCCGGGAATGCGCACCGCCTGGCGGCCGTCGAGGGCGTAATCACGCCAAGAATCCGCACACTCTCCCCCGCGGCAATACTCGCCGATGGCGATCTGGACTTCCCGCTATTATTGCGGCGGCCCGGTTTTCATACCGGCCGACACTTCGTCCTGGTCGAAAACCGCGCTGCCTTGGCGCCTGCAATCGCGGCCTTGGCCGCGGAAGAATTGCTCCTCATTCAGTATCTGGACGCGCGTGGACCGGACGGGATGGCCCGCAAATACCGCGTGATGTTCGTCGACGGGGTGGCCTATCCTTTGCATCTGGCGATATCCGCCGATTGGAAAGTGCATTATTTCAGCGCCGGCATGGCGGATAATGCCGCGTACCGCGACGAGGAGCGCCGCTTCCTGGAAGACATGCCGGCCGTGCTGGGTCCGCGTGCGATGGCGGCACTGGCGCGGATCCGTGCCGTTCTCGGGCTCGAATACAGCGGGATCGATTTCGCGCTCGCCGCCGATGGCTCGGTGCTGATGTTCGAAGCCAATGCGACCATGGTGGTGTTTCCCCCGAATCCGGATCCCATCTGGGACTATCGGCGCGGCGCGATCGATCGTGTACTGAAGGCGGCGACCCAGATGCTGCTCAGCCACAGCAAATGCTGATTCCATCTCGCGCCGCGGCGCATGCGCATGGCATGATGGCTGTATGACGATCAGCATTTCGCGCATTACGCCGGCGATCGGCGCCATTGTCGACGGTGTCTCGCTCTGCGATGAACTGCCGCAGCAGTCCATCGACCATCTCGGCGAATTGCTGGTCGAGCATCAGATACTGTTCTTCCGCCGGCAGCCTCTCACTCCTCAGCAGCAATGCCGCTTCGCGGCGCGCTTCGGCGAGCTTCACATTCACCCGATCTATCCCGTGCTGCCGGAGCTGCCCGAGATCATGGTCATCGACACGCATGGCGGCTTTCTGCCGGACAACGACAACTGGCACACCGACGTCACCTTCAGTGCCACACCGCCGTTGGCCGGGATCCTGGCCGCCAAGCAGCTGCCGAGCCTGGGGGGAGATACCCTGTGGTCCAGCAATCTGGCCGCCTATGAAGCTCTGTCCGCGCCGATGAAACGGCTGCTCGAGGGCTTGACCGCCGAGCACTCCGTGGTGAAATCCTTCCCGGCCGGCCGCTGGGGAGCGGACCCTGCATTCAAGGAACGCTACGATCGCGCCGTCGCGAAGCATCCGCCGGTGACTCATCCGGTGGTGCGCACGCACCCTGTCTCCGGGCGCAAAGGCCTGTTCGTCAACGAGGGCTTCACCACCCACATCCACGAACTCAGCGCGCGCGAAAGCGACGCGCTGCTGGCCTTTTTATTTGCGCATGCGGCACGGCCCGAATTCATCCTGCGTTGGCGCTGGAGCGTGGACGATGTCGCATTCTGGGATAATCGCATCACCCACCACTATGCGGTCTCGGACTATCTGCCCGAGCGGCGCGTCATGCACCGTGCGACCGTGATCGGCGACCGCCCTTTCTAAGCGCGCAGCCGCGCTGGCTTTGCGCCGAAGCGCAGCCGCGCGCAGAAAGCGGCCAGCAGTATGCAGAGGCTGATGACGCCGAAAATGAGCGGCGTGCGCTGTTCCGGAATGAACGCCATGGCGAGAACGATGCCGAGCATGCCGGCGATCGCCAGATAGGTCAGGTACGGGTAGGCCCACATGCGCATTCGGAGCCGCGCCGGATCCTCCCTTTCCAAGCGCGCACGCAGGCGCAGTTGCGAAACGGCGATCAACACGTAGACGAATATCGCCACTGTTCCGTAGGAGTTGACGAGGAACGCGAACACCGTGTCCGGCGAGACGTACGACATGATCACGGCGCCGTAGCCGAATACGGTTCCGAGCAGAATGGCGCGGGACGGCACGCCGTTGCGGCTGAGCTTGGCCAGCCCCTGCGGCGCATCGCCACGGCGGGTCAGAGCGAACAGCATTCGCGATGAGGCATACAGTCCCGAATTCAGAGCGGACAGCACCGCCGTCAGGACCACGGCGTTCATGATCTGCGCGGCGGCCCGGATGCCCATGGCGCTCAGGGCGCTGACGTACGGAGCGGAGATTGCCGCAGAGTTCCAAGGCACCAGGCAGACGACCAGGAGGATGGATCCCACGTAGAAAAACAAGGCACGCGTAATGACCCAGTTGGTCGCATCGGCCACCGCCTTTGCGGGCTCGGCTGCCTCCGCCGCGGCGATCGTGACTATTTCGGCGCCGAAGTAGAAGCCCGTGGCCGCCACGGCTCCGGTGAAAATAGGCAGTATGCCGTTGGGGGCGAAGCCACCGTGCACCGTGAGGTTCGCGACGCTGGGAGCCACGCCCGGCCACAGGCCGAGCACATACGCTCCCGCGAGCATCAAAAAGACGACGATGGCGGCGACCTTGATCGAGGCGAACCAGAACTCGAACTCGCCATACGATCTCACCGAGATGAGATTGGTCAGAGTCAGCAATAGCATCATCGACAGGCTGATGGCCCACGGCGGCGCGCCGGGGAACCAGAAACGAATCAATCCGGCCCCGGCGACGGCCTCGAGCGCCACGACGATGACCCAGAAATACCAGTACATCCAGCCGGTCACGAAACCGGCCAGCTCGCCCAGCCGCGGGCGGTCGCTCCACGCCAGGCGGGAATATTCATAGAATGATCCCACCGTGGGCAGCGCGACGGCCATTTCGCCGAGCATGCGCATCACCAGCACGACCAGCAGCCCCGTAATCACGAAGGAAATGACGGCTGCGGGTCCCGCCGCTTTGATGACCACGCCGCTGCCGACGAACAGCCCGGCGCCGATGACGCCGCCGAGAGCGATCATCGTCATGTGCCTCTGCTTCAGGCTGTGGCGCAGGCCGCTCGAAGGCTGGGGGTCGTTATTCACGGCGGCCATCATAGCGGCGAATTGCTATCGCCACCTGAGAGCCTTTAGACCTCGGCACTGTGATGTTTGAACGGT
>Ga0302314_10007540_pt1 | contig 19543 bp, 11 predicted proteins | sample III_Palsa_N2_3_FD_200533 | JGI IMG/M metagenome (GOLD analysis project Ga0302314, IMG submission 200533) | Peat permafrost microbial communities from Stordalen Mire near Abisko, Sweden - III_Palsa_N2_3 | ecosystem: Environmental > Terrestrial > Soil > Palsa > Peat permafrost | place: Sweden...
GCCCTCGACGTCCTGGCCGACCTCGACCAGCCCCTCGACCTGGTCCGATACGCGGCCGAGCCCACCGGCGGCCCTCCGGGGGACAGCCGCCCGGGCGCCGGCATCGCCCGGGCCAAGCGACTCGAACTGCTCCGGATCGCGGCGCGGGACCTACTCCAACGCGACGGCATCGAGCAGGTCGGCGCCCAGCTGTCGAGCCTGGCCAGCGGCCTACTGCATTTGGCGTGGGAGCTGAGCCGGGAGAGCGACCACTCCGAAGGTCTGGCCGTGATCGGCATGGGCAAGCTCGGCGGGGGCGAGCTCAACTACTCGAGCGACGTGGACCTCCTCCTCGTCTCACCGCCGGGCCGGGCCGACGACCCCCGCGCCTTCCTCGACCTGGCCCGCGCCGCCTGGCGGGTGGACCTGGACCTGCGACCGGAGGGCCGATCCGGGCCGCTGTCCCGCAGCCTGGCGTCCTACCAGGCCTACTGGGACCGTTGGGCGAACACGTGGGAGTTCCAGGCCCTCCTCAAGGCCCGGGCGGTGGCCGGCGACCCGACGCTCGGGGCCCAGTTCGAGCAGGAAGCGGCGGACCGGATATGGGGCCGGCCGTTCGGAGCCGAGGAACTGCGCCAGGTCCGGCAGCTCAAGGCTCGAGCCGAGCAAGAGGTGAGCCGCCAGGGATTGTCCGATCGAGAGCTGAAGCGGGGAAAGGGTGGCATCCGCGACATCGAGTTCGCCATTCAACTCCTCCAACTGGTCCACGGTCGAGCCGACCCCGATCTGCGATCGCCGTCAACACTGCCCGCCCTGCGCGCCCTGGCGGCCGGCGGTTACGTCGCTCCCGAGGACGCGACTGCCCTAGAAGCGGCGTACACGTTCCTGCGGACCGTCGAGCACCGGCTGCAGCTCTACGAGGACCAGCAGGTCCACACCGTCCCCGCCAGCGCTGAGGCCCGCATCCGCTTGGCTCGCGTTCTGGGCTACCGGGACCGGGCGTCGGCGACCGCTCTGGGCCAGTTCGACGCGGATCTTCGCCGCCATCAGGCGAAGGTCCGATGGATCCACGAGCGGCTGTTCTTCCGCCCCCTGCTCGAGTCCTTTACCTCGACGACGCCCAGCGCCCGTACCCAGCTCCTACCGCAGGAGGCGGTGGTCGATCGGCTGCGGGCGTTCGGATTCGCCGACGCCGATCGCACCTTCCAGGCGGTGCGCGAGCTGACGCGCGGCTTCTCGCGGTCCTCACAGCTGATGGCTCAGATGCTCCCGATGCTCCTCGACTGGCTGTCGGACTCTCCCGACCCGGACCTCGGACTGCTCGGCCTCCGCACCCTCACCACCGGGACCCACCGCCGTGACCAGCTCACCGCCCTGTGCCGAGAGTCCCCCGAGGCGGCTCGCCAGCTGTGCCAGCTCCTTAGCACCGGCCCCCGCTTTGCCCGGGCCTTCGAGCGACACCCCGACCTGCTGGCCGGACTCGCGACCGGCAACACCCTGGTGCATCGCACCCGCCCCGTGCTCGACGAAAGAGCGACCCGTTCGCTGGCCTGGCGCACCGGTGAAGGTGCCGTCGAACGGGGGTTGCGCCAGTTCACGCAGGCGGAGAGTCTGCGCATCGCGGCTCGCGACGTGCTCGACCTCGACGATGTCGACGCCACCGGCTTGGCCCTCTCTGATCTGGCCGAGTCGGTGGTCAATACCGCGTTACGCCTCGTGGGTCCACCTCTGCCGTTCGCGGTCGTCGGCATGGGCCGGCTCGGTGGACGCGAGCTGGCGTACACCAGCGACCTCGACCTGCTCTTCGTCTACGAGGCAGCCGCTGGTATGGGCGCGGCCGAAGCCGCAGAACAGGCCGGAACGGCGGCGACCGCGCTCGTCCGTATCCTCGGAGGCCATACCCCGGCAACCGGCCTGTACCGGGTCGACACCGCCCTGCGACCAGAAGGACGCCACGGTCGGCAGGCCCGTAGCCTCGAGGCCTACTCGGCCTACTACCAACGGTGGGCTCAGGTGTGGGAACGCCAGGCGTTGCTACGGGGCCGGATCATCGCGGGAGACGCGGATCTGGGCGGCCGGTTCGCCGCCTTGGCGGGCGAATTCGTGTGGGGGCAACCGTTAGGGCCCGCCGAGGTACTCGAGATCCGCCGCACCAAGGCCCGAATCGAGCGCGAACGAGTACCTCCCGGCGACGACCCAAAGTTCCACCTGAAGCTCGGACCGGGCTCGCTGTCGGACATCGAGTGGACCACCCAACTCCTTCAACTCCAGCATGGCGTGGCCGAGACCGGCACCGTGGCCGCCCTCAACGCACTCGCCGCGGCCGGCGCCCTGTCGGAGCCGGACCGGGTCGTGCTCGTTGACGCCTACAGCTTCTGCGAACGCACCCGCAACCGATTGGGGCTGGTGCGAGACGGGGCCAGTGACTCTCTGCCGACCACCGGACCCCAGTTGACAGTGCTGGCCCGCAGCCTGGGAACTACCGGATCGGGGCTTCGCGACGAGTACCGCCGCCACACCCGGCGGGCCCGTCGGGTCGTCGAACGGTTGTTCTTCGGCGATGTCGCGCCGGAGCGCTAAGCGCCCGCCGCAGCGGGCTGATCACTGCCGCAGTACTTGCACTTCGCGGCAGCGAGGGGCAAGTCGTCCGACAGGCAGGCCGGGCAGGTCTTGACCGGAGCGGGATCTCCGAAGACTGTCACGCCGCGGCGTGCCGAAATCGCCTTATAGGGCTGGACGATCACGTAGTAGATGACCGCCATGAAGATGACGAAGTAGACGATGTTGGAGATCAAATCGCCGATGTTGATAAACGTCGACCCGTTGCCGGACGCCCCGAGTTGTATCCCCAGTCCGACCGGGTGCTTGCCCTGGACCCGGGTCACGATGGGGGTGATGATGTCGGCGGTGAACGCTTTGATCAAGGTGCTGAAGGCCAGGGCCACGACAAAGCCGATGGCCAGCACGACGACATCCCCGCGCAACAAGAAGTTCTTGAAACCCTTGACCACCGAAATCCTCCTCGCCTAGGCCCAGCTCACCGCTCCGGGCTGATCGGACCCGCCAAGAGTACTGTGCGCCGGGGCGCCCGGCTGGACTGCGCTACAGCACCCCGACGATGAGCAGTATCGCGGCAACGATGACGACGACTGCAGCCGCGATACCGCCGAACAGGACAGGGGACGCCATCAGTTGTTGTCCCCGGGATTCGGACGCGTCGTCGGTGCGCTTGACAGCAAGGTTGCCGGCCGTGGGGAGCATCGTTTGTTCGTACACGGTCTCGGCGCGCGCCGATGCACGTTCGTAGGGTGAGGTCGCATGCCCGTCCCCTTCCGTCGGGGACGGAGGGTCGAGGAAGACCGGGCGGGCGGCCGGCTGCGGCACACTGTCACCAGGAGGGCGCAGTGGGACCAGCGGCGGATCAGGCGCGGCGGCCGCCGGCGCGTGGCGCGGACCGCGGCCCACCTGGTCCGGTGGGACAAGGTTGCGATCCGGTACGAAAGGCGCGGCCACCGACGGGCCGGTGCGAGGTGGCACCGACGCTGGGGGCAGGGGCGGAGCGGCCGGCGGCGGGAGCGGAGCGGCCAGCAGCGGGAACCGAGCGGCCGGGGGTGCTGCAGGCGGCGGAGGTGCTGCAGGCGGCGGAGGTGCTGCAGGCGGCGAGACCACAGCCGGCGGCGGGAACCGAGCGGCCGGCGGTGTGGCGGCCGGCGGATCGGCTGCGCGCGCGGGGAGCGTGGGCCTGGCAACGGCCACGTCAGGGATAGTGACCGAGGGACCGCTCGGGTACAGCCAGTCGCGCGCCGGGGGGTCTGGAGCAACGGCGGGACCGGCTGGGGTCGATGACGCGGCCGAGCCCGGCGGCGGACCGCCGGCCGGGGTCGAGGACGCCGGCGAACCGCCCTCCCCCCAAACCACGTACGGGGTCGGCGCCCAGCCGTGGAGCACCTCCACCGCGACGAGGGCATCGGCGAACTCGACGGCGGAACTCGGCCGGCCGTCAGGATCCTTGGCCAGCGCCGACTCGAGCAGGTCGGAGAGGCTGATCGGGATGGTCTCGGACCGGAGGGGGCGAACCGGATCTCGGATGATGCGGAGGATCACCGAGGCTGGAGCCTCGTTGTCGAAGGTGGCGAAAGGGGCCAGCCCACTGAGCAACTGGTACATGGTGGATGCCAGGCCGTACACGTCGGTCGCCGGCGAGAGACGGTTGCCTTCGAGGATCTCGGGAGCGGCGTGGAGGGTCGTGAAGCCGAACACGCCGGCGGTCGCCTGGGCGGACGTCTGCAGCACCGCCACCCCGAAGTCACCGAGCGCCGGCTCGCCGAACTGGGTGGAGAGGATGTTTTGTGGCTTCATATCGCGGTGGAGGAACCCGTGCCGGTGGGCCGTTTCGAGCGCGCCGGCGATCTTGATACCGATGCGGGTCACCTCCTGCGCGCCGATCGGCCCGGTCCGGCGCACCTGCTGCGCCAGGGACTCGCGGCACAACTCGAGGACGAGGACGGGACGGTGGTCCGCGGTGGAGAGCGGCCGGTACAACGTGACGATGTTGGGGTGGTCGCTGACCTTGGCGAGCGTCTGGATCTCTTGATTGAAAGTCTCCACCAGATGCGGGTGAAGGGTGTCGACCTTGAGGATCTTGAGGGCCACCAGCCGGCCCGTGTCTATCTCGGTGGCGCGGTAAACCGTCGCAAACGCCCCACCGCCGATCTCGGAAACGTCGCGATAGCCGGACAAGATCGTCCGCTCGACCGAGCGATCCTTGCGTCGCAGCACGCGGACGAACCTACCCGGGCCGGTTCTGGGTTCGGCGCCGGCTCCGATCCCTGGGCTCGGGCGATACCGATGGGCGGCGCGGCGCGGAGCCGACCGATAGTAGGGCTCTGGCCCGCTGGCGCCGGTCGAGTCCCCGGTGGACGGCCCGCCGGACAGATTCCTGGGACTCCCAGGCCCGCGCCGCGGCCGCTTGGTCAGGCGGCTCGCTGATCGAGCACACGGCCCGGTTGGCCAGCGCTCCGACCTCGCGTACCGGGGCGGTGATGTCTGGGCCGAAGTGGCGGCCGGCCTCGGTGGCGACTTCGGCGCTGGTATCGCCGGGCCGGGCGGACATGCCCGCCTGGTGCAAACCGTCGAGCAGTTCCAGCCACGCTCCGACCGCGAGTTGGGATGGCTCGCTCTGGTGACGGGCCCGCCGCCTGAGGAGCCGCCGAACTCCTGCCAGTCCGGGCCCGGCGAGGGCGGCGATGAGCAACAGGCCCGCCCCTACAGGGACGGCGGTCTTCCACCAAGCCGCGTGATGCGACTTCGGGCTCGGGATGAACACCGGCTTGGCGTGGGCATGCCCACCGTTGATCTCGCCGAGGGGCACAGCGTTGGCCTCGGGCGGCGGCAGGGTAGTGGCCGACGTCTGAACGGCTTCGGGGGGCGGCACCGACTCGGCCGTGAGGGCGTCGGGGGTGGGATCGGCAACGACCCAGCCGAGGCCGGCGACCGGGATCTCGACCCAGGTCCAGGCCTGTCGGTTGCTGATCTGGTGCACACCGGCGGCCACCGGCCCGGAGTTGGAGCCGGCCGCCATGCGGAAACCGGTGACCACACGGGCGGGCACGCCGAGGTAGCGGGCGACCATGGCATAGAGGGTGGCGAACTGTTCAGGGGTGGCGGATCGATTGACGGTGACGGCGTTGATGACCTCGGACAACGACGTCCCCCCCGTCGTCATGGCACCCACCGGTGGCGGCAGCGTGGTCGGGGTCGGCCGCTGAACCTTTCCCTTTTTCCCAACTTTGGCTGTTATTGTCGGAGGTGCAGTCGGGGTCGGCACCGAAGCCAGCGCCGGGTCGACCCGTCGTTCGTCGGCGTGCAGGCTGGTCAGAACCCCCTGGAGAAAGGCCAGCGTGGGCGCCGGGCGCTGGCCGGTGAGGTTGGCCAGGAAGCGGAGGGCGGTCGCCATAGCCGTCGAGGTATTCGGGGGCAAGAGCAGGTCGGCGGCGGAGACGGTCCCGGTCGCGGGGAGGCTCGGGGCGGCGGCGCCCCCGATGCCGTCCGCGGGCGGTATGCCGGCGAGGGTGGAGGCGGGCGCATGCGACACGACCGTGTAGGAGGTCGCGCCAGTGATCGGCTGACCCGGCAACAACATGCCCGTCGAAGCGTCCGCGACGACCGGGGCGCCGGTCACCTCGATCGGGCGGTCCAAGGCCGGCAGGAAGGGAACCGGCAGTCGGCCGTCCAGCCTGACCTGCTGCCTGACGGTCGCCGATCCTGTCACCCCGGCCGAGGCCCCGGCTGGGGCCGGGACCCGTCCGCCTGTGGGCCGGAAGGTGGCGTCGAAGCTCCATACCGCCCCGTCGTAATCGTCCAGGACGGCCATCCCCAAGTAACCCGTCGAAGGTTGATTGGTGTCGACCTGCATCACGACCTTCGCCGGGGCGAGCGGATCGCCGTCCCGCAGGGCGGCCAGGGCGTCGACAGGGTCGACGACGGCCGCGGTGACGAGGGGAGTCGCCCGATTGAGGGACGCCGGCTTGCGGGACATGGCCGGCAGGGTGGGGACCGCCACCGCGAGTCCGACGGCGACGGCCAGGGCCAGCCCGCCGGCGGCGACACCGGGACGCCAGGTCGGCGGTCGGGCGTCCGCTTCGATGCTTCGACCGACGATCGCCTGCCGCGTCCCGGCGGCGGTCATGACGTGGCGGAGCAGGGCGACGGCCACCAGGGTGACCAGTAGGACCGGCGCCCCAATCTCGTCCCCGACGGGTCTCGACGCGCTGACGGCATAGGCGATTACGAAGCAAGCCAACGGGAGGCCCAACCCCACCGCTGCCATCCCCGATGACCGCCGAGCCCTCAGAACCAGTTCCGCAGTCGCGGTCCCGCACAGCCAGGTCAACAGCAATGGGGCGGCCAGCAGCGCCCGGTCGCCGGAGACGGGCAGGATCTCGGTGACCGCCCGGTTCGGCCCATTGGCCAGACCGTGCCAGAGCGCGTCCGGGTGCAGCCCGCCGGCGGCGAACAGCAAAACGATCAGGCCCACCACCGAGGCCGCGTAAGAGACGACCGGCGGCTGACGCCAAATTCGGATCGCCAGCGACGCGATCGCCACCGACGCCACCGCCGCGATTAGCAGCAGCTCGACCGCTCCGGAGACCGCGAAGACCCGCAGCCAGGGCGTGGCGGCCACGAAGGTGGCGACGGCCAGGGCGGCGGGGACGACGGCGGCGTCGATGATTTCGAGCGAGGTAGGTCGGCCGGTCTTCCACGGCCGGCCCAGCCGCGCCGACAGCGCGTTCATTCGAGCACCCGCTTGGAGGGCCCGCTTCCCAGCTGACTCACCGAGCCACCCCGGTGTTCCACGCTTGCACCAGCTCGTCGGCGGACCCGGCCGCCACGATTGTCAATCCGGGATGGACGGGCACTCGCATGGGCCGGCTCACAATCGATGTCACGATCACCCGGTCGAAGCGGCGGCGGAGGGCGGCGATCATCGGGAGGCTGTCCGGGTCCAGGCGGCCGGTAACGACCACCAGGGCGGTACCACCCCGGTCGCGGCGCAACAGCACCAGCTGGGCGTCGAGCGACCCGCCTGGGTCGGGCTGGAGCTCGGTGAGGTAGTCGATCAGCGGTGTCGGGTCCCGGTGGGACGGGCCGCCCAGGCGATCCCCGTTGGTGACCCGCAGCTGGACCGGGGCCTTCCCCGCCGCCATGGACACGATCAGCGAAGCCGTGACGTCGATCGCCTCCTCGAACGTCTCCGCCGAGTACCGGTCCGGGTCGAGGTCGGTCAAGATCACCGTGTAGGCCTGAGCGGTGTCCACGTTGTGGCGCACGATCAACTTCCCGGCCCGGGCGGTCGAGGGCCAGTGCACGGCGCGCAGGTCGTCACCGACCACGTACTCGCGGATTCGGTGAAATGTGACCGTCCCTTGGGGGGAGGCGTCGCTCGACGGACCTTCGAGGTTGCGAGAGATCCCCGTCGGTAGCGGGTGCATGCGCAGCAACCGGGGATGGACCGCGATGCGCTGCGGCGAACCCATCCGCTGCACGGTGCGGCACAGTCCGAAGGGATCGGCCCTCGGGATCTCGACCGGCCCGATGTTGTACACACCTCGTTGCGACGTGGGAAGCCGGTAGGTTCGCAAGCCTTGCTCGCCTCGGCGCAGGCGCGGCAGCAGGGCCCGGATCGGGGTGTCGCCGAGCCGTTGCTCGATGACGACGGGGGCCACCGTGCGCCGGGACAGGTTCGTCACGTGCACCACCGCGATGGCAGGCAGGCCCTTCTCGACTCGGGGCGGCTCGACGGCCCGGTCCAACGCCAACCGGGGACGGCGCACCACGTACACGATCGAACCGGCCACGAGTACCACCATGCCGGCGCCCAGGACGACGACCGAAGGCCACCCGGCCAGCCAACCGCCGAGGGCCAGGGCCAGCCCGACCACGGCAGCACCGATCCCGAGACGGGTCATCGCACTGGCGTCGACCGCCGCCGTAGCACGGGATCGCTCAGCGGAGCAGGGTTCGGGGGACGGGAACGGCCTGCAGGGCCCGGGCGATCACGTCCTCCGCAGTGCGGCCCTGAATCTCGGCGTCGGGGCGCAGGATCACGCGGTGGGCCAGGGTGGCCTGGGCCATGGACTTGACATCCTCGGGCGTGACGTAGGAGCGGCCCGCAGCTGCCGCGACCACCCGGGCGGCGCGGAGTAAGGCCAGCCCACCACGGGGCGAAACGCCCAGGCGCACCTCCGGCAGCCCGCGGGTCTGGGAGCAGATACTGACGATGTAGTTCTCGATCGGCGCGGCCACCTCGACCGTCTGCTTGACGAACTCGACCATCTCGAGCAGCTCTTCGCCGGTCATGACCGGAGACAGCCGGGTCACGGTGGCCTCGTCTTTTTCCGTACGCAGGACCTGGGCCTCGGCCTCGGGCGCGGGATAGCCGATCTCGAGACGCATCAGAAAACGATCGAGCTGAGCCTCGGGGAGCATGTACGTGCCTTCGAGGTCGATCGGATTCTGGGTCGCGACCACCACAAAGGGGCGGGGGACGCGGTAGACGGTTGCGTCCGTGGTGACCGTCTGTTCTTGCATGACCTCCAGGAGAGCGGACTGCGTTTTCGGCGAGGCTCGGTTGATCTCGTCGCCCAGAACGATGTTGGCGAACACCGGCCCCGGTCGGAAGCTGAAGGTCGAGGTGGCCTGGTCGAACACCGACACTCCCGTTATGTCCGAGGGGAGCAGGTCGGGGGTAAATTGGATTCGGTTCCAGGTCAGGGCCACGGACGCGGCGATGGCTCGGGCGAGGGAGGTCTTGCCCACTCCGGGGACGTCCTCGATGAGCAGATGTCCTTCGGCCAGGACGCAGCTGACCGCGGCGCGGACCACCTGGTCCTTGCCGTGCATGACCCGGCTGACGTTGCCGACCAGTTGGTCGAAACGTTGCACGAAGCCGGTCATCTCCGGACTGGTGCTCAAACCACTTCCTTCCTCTGCTCCCGGTGCTTCCGCTGGTCGCCACGACGACGTCGGCCCCGCACGATCCAGCTCACGCACCATGCCACACCGGCGGCCCCGAAGACCCAATCGAGCGATTCGCGCACCTCCGGGTCACCCCGCAGGGTCGGCGTGAGCGGCCCCATCGCCCGGGTCTTGGCGGCGGCCAACACCGACGGCGGCGTGGTGCCGGCGCTGGTCCATCCGGTTCCGGGGGGGCCGGCGGGGCCGGCGGCCGTTGATTGGCCGGAGGTGGTCGTACTGGTCGAACTGGTCGGACCCGAGTCGATGGTGGTCGAACTGGTCGAACTGGTCGAACTGGTCGAACTGGTCGAACTGGTCGGCGGCACCGTGGTGGTGGTCGTAGTGGTCGTAGTGGTCGGCGCGGTAGTGGTCGTCGTGGTGGTAGTGCCCGGCGTTCCAGTTGGATTGCCCGCGTCGAAAGGCACAGTCTGGCCGAGATACATGTAGGTCACCTGGATGTCAACCTGGCCGAAATCGAGACAGGAGATCGGCAGGCCCAGGATGACTGGGAAGGTGGGGACCTGGGTTGGGGGGTACACCCACGACTCGGCGCATGGATCGCCTATCCCGAGCCCGCTGCTGGCCGTGATCGTCCAGTCTCCCCCTTGGGTTGGCTGCCCGTCGGTCGAGTCCAGTTCGATCTGCTCGGGATAGCAGACGCCCTGCTGGCAGTTGGGGGGAAACTGGTCGGTGAAGGTGTAGCCGGGTTGGGCGCCGATAGTAAACAACGACTGCAAGGGGGGTGACGAGTCGCCGTACGGATTGGGGGTGGCGCTGTCTGACACGGTCACCGAGAGGCTGCAGCTGTCGCCGCCGTACTGGATCAGGTCGAAGCTCGAGATCGTCAGAATCCCATGGGCGAGCGGACCGCCCGGGTAGGTCCCCGCCGAGCCCCCGTCGCATTGAATCGATGGGCTCGACGCGCTCATAGGGCCCGGAGGCAGCTGGGGGAACGTCAAGATGATCGTGCCCAGATTGGGATTGGCGGTGTCGGCATTCGCGCTGACCGCTACGCCCAGGCTGGTGGGCCAGCTCAGATCCTGGCTGAAGGGCGCCCCGGTCACGGTCACCGCCGCGGTCGCTTCGCCGGCGGGGTACACGCTGACGGTCGGGGTATACGGAACGCCGGCGGGCAGGCCGGGGACGGTGACCGTCAGGGCGCTTGTCGGGCCCTTAGTGATCCCGCCCACGTGGTACACGAACTCGGTGTTCTGGCTGCCGAACGCTTCCACCGGGGAGGTGCTTCCGGTCGAGACCTGAAGGGTGGCGGTGAGCGTCTGACCATTGGGACGTCCTGAGCCGGCCAGGCTGATGTCGGCGGGATTGGGTGGCCGCCACGCCTCGGTGCAGCTGCCGTCAGAGGTGGGGTTCCCGGTCAGACCCGAATCCAGCACGCCCTGCACGCTGAAGCTGAGCGAATCACCGAGCAACCCCAGGCTGTCCGCGTTGATGGTGGTGGTGGTCTCACCGGCCGGCACCTGGACGGTAGGCGGTTGTCCCACGAAGGACGACCCGCAGGCGGTGCCGATGACACTCCAGGTGTCGGCCGGCACATAGCAGGTCGCCGAGGTGCAAGGCGTCCACGACACCACCCAGTCACCTTTGCCGTCCGAGGTGGTGTGCACCGCGGTCGGCGCGTCCGGGCCGCGCGCCGCGGTCGTGAACGTCGCCGGGGTCGACGGAGTGGACTGGGCATTGATGTAGGCGGTGACGACGACCTGGTAGGTCGTCGCCGGCCGCAGCCCGTTGAACTCCAGTTGTTGCTGCCCGTTGACGACCTGGACCGGCTGGGCGGGTTGGTCGGAACTGCTGATCGCCCTCACCGTGACCGCCCACGAGTCAGGCTCACAGTCCTGCTGGTCGAGGAGTTGGTACGACCAGGCCACCAGGGCCGACTCCGATGAGGGAACCACCGAGGAGATCTGAGGTGCGTACGGCTGCTGGGTGGTGTTGGTGCAGGTCACGTTCAGGCTGACGGCCTGCGGGCCCGGGACCGGCCTCGTCGTCCCCGGCTGGTTGCGTGCCCCACCGGAATGCGGCGTCTCCTGTGTGGCGTTGAGATCGGCCGGCCCGGTGGTGCTCACTTCCATCGCCGTGCTCTTGTCCACGATCACCGGCGGACGGGTCCCGTCGGTAAAGACCACTACGGCGAGGAGGCTGGCGGGATTGTTGAAGACCACCCGCGGTCCATCCACAAGGACCTGGGCCCCCTCGAAGCTGGCCTTCTCGTGGGCGGTCCGGGCGGGGTAGGTCGACGTCCCCGCCACCGGGATCATGGCTCCCGTCGCCGGCACGATCGTCCACAGGGTGGGCTGGCCGGGCGCGGCTTGATCGAGGGTGTAGAGAAGTCCGCCCGACAGAACCGGGGTCACCGGACGCGAATCAGGACCGAAATGCTTGAGCGGCCAGGGTCCACTCACGTCGCCGGCGGTCGTCATGTCGAACACGGACCAGCCTCCTGGACCGCGGTCCAGGTAGGACAGCGTTCCTGCCGCCCCGTTGACTGGGAGGAACTCGGTGGCAGACGCCAGCCCCGGCACCGTTACGTCTTCAGCGGGGCCGGCCCCGCCCGACGGGAAGAGGCGGACGCGACCGGGCGTGACGACTCCCACCACGCCGGCCACAGCCTCGACGGCAGCCTTGGCGCACGGGGTGGGGATCGTGGCCCGTGTCGTCGACAACAGGCCGTTGTGGCCGGCGTCGACCGGTTGCAGTTGCTGTACCTGGCACGACGACCCGGACGACCCGGTTGCGACGAGCGTCCAGAGGTCGCTCCCGGAGACGGCCGAGGACCCGGGCTGGTCGGCCACTGGACCACCGAGCGCCGCGAACCCTATGGGGGTGACGGCCCGATTGGGGCCGGCGGCCGCCGGGCCCGACGTTCCGGCCGCGGCCTCGACCTTGGCGGCGGCCATCACGGTGGCCTCGTCGACCAATGACACTGTGCTGTGCGGCGCGTATCGCACGACGTAGGCCATGGCCCCGGCGGCCAGACCACTTGCCCCGGTCAATCCGGTCAGCCGGCCCAGACCGACACCTGACCCGGCCGCGTCGAGTACGTAGTTGTCTTTCCCGAGCAGATTGAACGTCCCGGACAAGCGGTTGATGAGCATGGTGCCCGCGGCGACTGGAACGGCCTGCACATCGCCGTAGCTGGTGGCTCCGACCTCGGTGTAGATCCCGTGGAGGCGCACGGTGACCTGGCCGGTCGCCACGTTGATCACCGTGAGCGGCCGCTGATCCTCGAGGACTAGCGACCCTTCGATCAGCCGAGGGTGCTGGGCCGACACCGTCTTGCCAGCCGCAGCCGACCAGAAGAGGCCGCCGAGCAACACCACGACCATAATGACGCCCGCGATGGCACCGCCCCGCCCGAAACCGGGAGCAGCCTGCGACTCTCCCGACGGCTGGCCAAAACGAACATTGGAGCTGGAACTGGGTTGAGGTGCAGTCACCGTGGTGTCACGTGGGTCAGCGAACGTAAGGCCCTCGGCGTGGAGCGCGGCCCCACGCGCGCCCGAGGTTCTTCCACGCTAGTCGGAGGGGCGGCCCGGCGCGGTGGCGCCCCGCCTTGCGCTCAGCCGGGCGTGAGGGTCGGACGCATGGCCAAGACGCTGAACATGGCCCCCGTCGGGTCCGTCACTACCGCGAAGCGACCCGGCTCGATATCGGTCGGCGGCTGCACGATCTGTCCACCGAGCAGGACGACCGCCTCGACTGCCTTGTCAGTATCCGCGACGGCGAAGTACACACCCCAGTGCGCCGGCACCTCGGCGGGCATCGTCTCCGGTTTCGGCAACATGCCGCCGACCGAGCGATCTCCCAACTTCCACTCCACGTACTGCAGGGGTGCGCCAGTCGGGGGCATCTTGTTGACGTCCCAACCGAACACCGCCGGGTAGAACGTCAGGGCGCCCTCCGCGTCGGTGGCGAGCAGCTCGGACCAGGAGTAGGTGCCGGGCTCGTTGACCAGCCCAGCCCCCTGATGGCTGTTCGGCTGCCACACCGAGAACACCGCTCCGCTCGGGTCGGCGAACACGCCCATTCGCCCGGCGTCGAGCACGTCGAACGGCGCAGCCAGCACCTGGCCGCCGTGGGCGGTGACTCGGTCCGCAACGGCATCCGCGTCGGCAGTGTTGACATACGTCGCCCACACGGGTGGGCCCGGGTTCATCTGAGGACCGAGTCCAGCCACGGGCCGGCCCCGGAGGGTGCAGATCCGGTAGCCGCCGGCTTCGTGCGGCAACTCTGGTGACTCCCACCCGAATAGCCCTGCGTAGAACGTGGCGGCTGCTTCGATGTCCCCCGTGCCCAGATCCACCCAGGACGGAACGCCTTCATCGTACTTGTCGACTTCCATCTCGCCTCCCTGATCGGCCCGATGCGATAACCCGAGCGTACGCAAAGCTGACCGCTATGAGTGCCGAACAGGTGCTTGGGCCCGGTCCCAGGCCCGCTGCAGCGTCTGGAGAAACACCTCGGACTCCTGCGCCCCGGGGACAGCAAAAGCCCGATCGAAGACGAAGAACGGCACACCCGTGGCACCCAACGCGGCGGCCTCCGCCTCATCGGCGCGAACGTCGCCGGCGAAACGGTCGCCGGCGAGCAGGGCCGACATCTCGGCGCGATCCAGACCCGCCCGCTCGCCGACCTCGAGGAGCACGTCCGGCTCGCTGACCGGCCGCCGCTCGACAAAGTACGCGTGCAGGAGGGCTTCCTTGACCCGGTCCCCCACGTCCAGCCCGGACTCGTTGGCGAGGTGGATGAGGCGATGGGCTGCGAAGGTGTTGCCACCCTGGGTCGCCGCCAGGTCGTAGTCGAGTCCATCGGCAGCAGCCAGCTCGTCGAGGCTGGTGAGGCGAGCCCGGGCGTCGTCGACGCTCATTCCGTACTTGGCCGCCAGATGCTCAGCCGTGCTCCCCGAACGGCGGAAGGGCGCGTGCGGGTCGAGTTCGAAGCTCCGCCACCGCACCTCGACCTCGTCCGCGTGCTCGAAGCCGGCCAGAGCCGCCTCGAAGCGACGCTTGCCGATGTAGCACCACGGGCAGACGATGTCGGACCAGATCTCGACTCGCATGCTCGATACAACGCACCCGCGAGGTCCTGTGTTCCGCACCCTGCCGCGCCCCGTTTGACGATCAATCGCCTTCGAGCAGCACGGCTAGGGTTCGCCTGTGCACCTGTCCGCCTTGCTGCACTGCCACGTGCTGTCGACGACCGACGAGAGCGTTGGGAAGGTCGACGACGTCATCGTTCGCCTAAGAGGTGGCGATCTGCCGCTAGTGACCGGCCTGGTGGCCAAGGTGGGCGGCCGGCGGGTGTACGTGTCGATCCGGCGCATCGCAGAGCTGAGCGAACAACGGGCGGTCTTGGCGAAAGCCAAGGTGGACCTCAGGGGCTTCGAGCGCCGCGAGGGTGAAGTGCTGCTGCGCGAGGACATCCTGGGCCACCGGCTCATCGACGTCGCCGACGTGGAGCTGGTCCGAGCGTGGGACATCGAGTTGCAGGAGACCCCGGAGGGATGGGTGGTGACGTGCCTGGACACCCGCCGCCCCGCCCGCCTCTTCGGCCTCATCCGCTCGTCCGGGGGGCATCCGTGCCAGGACTGGAAAGCCTTCGAACCGCTGATCGGCCACACCGCCAGCGTGCGGGCCAGGGCCGGCTTCCGGCGGGTCCGCCGGCTCAAGGCGGCCCAGATCGCCGACCTGCTCGAAGACGCCTCCCATGAGGAGGGCGAGGACATCCTCGACGTGGTACACGGCGACCCCGAACTCGAGGCGGACGTGTTCGAGGAGCTCGATCCCGACATCGCCAACCGCCTCTTCGAGGATATGACCGACGCTGAGGTGGCCGACGTCCTCGCCCACATGCGGGCGGACGACGCCGCGGATGCCATCGCCGAGCTGCCCCAGAGCCGACGGGTCAAGGTCCTCGACCTTCTGCCCGCCGGCGTCAGGACAAAGGTGGTCACCCTCCTCGGCTTCAACGCCACCAGCGCCGGCGGCATCATGGGCGTGGAATTCCTGGCCGTCCCCGCCGACGCCAACGTCGACGAGGCCCTGCGGCGCATCCGCCTGGCCGAGAACATCCAGCCCGAGGCGCTGCTGACGGTGCACGCGGTGGACGCCAACGACCGGCTGCGCGGCACCGTGAGCGTGATCGGGCTTCTGCACGCGGAACCCGAGACGCCGCTGCTCGACATCGTGGACACCGATCCGGTCCGGGTGAGCCCGGACACTGACGTCGTCGACGTCACCCTCCTGATGGCGGACTACAACCTCATGACGGTTCCCGTCGTCGGGCCTGACAACCAGTTGCTCGGGGTGATCACGGTCGACGACGTCCTGGAGGCGACCATCCCCGACGACTGGAGGCGCCGAGAACCGCCCTCACACCCCGAGCCGGTACACGCTGCCGACGAGCCGGAAGCCGCCCTGGGCGGCAAATCCCCCCAACCCGCCGAACCCGCCCCTCCGGGACCCACGGTATAGCCCATGACGGAGCGACTGACCGCCGGCGGCGCCGAGGGCTCCGGGGCGGCAGAGCCGTCACGCCCCGACGAGGCCACCAAGCGCCAACTAAAGGCGCCGGCCTCGGCCGTCCTCGACTCGGCCCACCTCGGCGACATCGAGGGCGCGTTCGGCCGTATTCCAGTCGACAACCTCGGCGAACGCCACAGCTGGAAGCAGCGCCTCCTCACCCTGGCCGCCATCGTCGGGCCCGGGATCATCGTCATGGTCGGCGACAACGACGCCGGCGGGGTCTCCACCTACGCCCAGGCCGGGCAGGACTACCACACCAGCCTGCTCTGGACCCTCCTCCTGCTCATCCCGGTGCTCGTCGTCAACCAGGAGATGGTCGTCCGCCTCGGGGCCGTCACCGGTGTCGGCCACGCCCGGCTCATCAACGAGCGGTTCGGCAAAGGCTGGGGCTGGTTCAGCGTGGGGGACCTCTTCGTCCTCAACTTCCTCACTATCGTCACCGAGTTCATCGGGATCTCTCTGGCCGCGTCGTACGCGGGGATCTCGGCCTACATCGCGGTGCCGACCGCCGCCGTGGCCCTGGTGGCCATCATGGCCACCGGGAGCTTCCGGAAATGGGAGCGAGCCATGTTCGCCTTCATCGCGGTGAGCTCACTCCAGATCCCCATGTTCTTCCTGTCTCATCCACATTGGGGCTCCATCGGCAAGAACTTCGTCGTCCCGAGCATCTACGGCGGACCCTCCTCCGCCGCCGTACTGCTGATCATCGCCATCGTCGGGACCACTGTCGCCCCCTGGCAGCTGTTCTTCCAGCAGTCCAACATCGTGGACAAGCGCATCACGCCCCGCTTCATCAGCTACGAGCGGGCCGACACCTTCATCGGGTCCCTGGTCGTCGTGGGCGGCGCGGCCGCCATCATGGTCACCGGCGACTACGCGGCCCGAGGCACCAAGGCCTTCGGCCACTTCACCGACGCCGCCGGGGTCGCCCACCTGCTGGCCCACCGGGGCCACGAGCTGGGGGCCATCTTCGCCATCGTCCTCTTTGACGCCAGCATCATCGGCGCCGCGGCCGTCACCCTCTCGACCAGCTACGCCTTCGGGGATGTGTTCGGGATCCGCCACTCACTGCACCGGGGCTTCATGGAAGCCAAGCAGTTCTACTTCAGCTACACGACCATGGTGGCCGTCGCGGCGGGCATCGTGCTCATCCCGGGCGCCCCCCTCGGCCTGATCACCACCAGCGTCCAGGCTCTGGCCGGCCTGCTGCTCCCCTCCGCCAGCGTCTTCCTCTTGCTGCTGTGCAATGACTCGCAGGTCCTCGGCCCGTGGGTCAACCCGAAATGGCTCAACGGGCTGGCGGCCGTCATCGTGTCCGTACTGCTCATCCTCTCGGGCACGCTCATGGCCACCACCCTCTTCCCGGACATCAACGTCACGTCGGTATTCCTCTGGCTGGCCGTGGCCCTGGTCGTCGTCGGCCTGGCGGTGGTGTTGGCACTGCGGATCCTGTCCCGCGGCCTCCCGGCCGTGGCCCCCGCTCCAACGATGAGAACGACCGAGAAGATGTCCTGGCGGATGCCGCCCCTCGCCCTCCTCACGCCCGTCAAGTGGTCCCCGGGTCTGCGGGTGGGGATCCTTTCGCTTCGTTTCTACCTCGTCGCCAGTGCCGCGCTGTTGTTGGTGAAAGCAATCCAGCTCGGCGGCGGCTGAGCTACCGGTGACACCCGAGGGAGTCGCACCAGAGGCGGGTGTTCCGGCGCGCGGGTTGCGCCGGCTCCTGATCGAACCCCGCCGCCCCGAGTCGATCCGCAACTCGCACCGGGCCCCGTGGCTGGTCGTGGCCACAGTGTGCGTCGGCGCCTTTATGGGCCAGCTCGACGCCAGCATCGTCACCCTCGCCTTCCCGACCTTGCGTCACAGCTTTCATGCCTCCCTGGCGTCGGTGCAGTGGGTCGGGCAGGCCTACCTGCTCATGCTGATAGGTCTACTCAGCGCCATCGGTTCCTACGCCGACATGATCGGGCGCAAACTCCTCTACACCTATGGCTTTCTGATCTTCATCGCCGGCTCGGCCCTGTGCGGCCTGGCGCCCAACCTCCCGGTCCTGGTGGCCTTCCGCCTCATCCAAGGCGCGGGGGCGGCCATGCTGGCGGCCAACAGCGTGGCTATCATCGTCGGCACCATCCCCAGGGGCCAGCTCGGTCGTGCCCTCGGCATCCAGGGTGCGGCCCAGGCTCTCGGCCTGGCCCTCGGACCAGCCCTGGGCGGGCTGCTGATCGACCTCGGCGGTTGGCGGCTCATCTTTCTCGTCAACGTTCCCTTCGGTCTGGTGGGCACCGTCCTGGCGTGGTTGCTCATCCCGCGCAGCCGGGACCTCGCCGAGCGCCGGACCTTCGACTGGGCCGGCTTGGCGGTGTTCCTCCCCGCCGTGTCGGCCCTGTTGCTCGCCGTCTCGTACGGAGATCGGTACGGTTGGAGTTCGCTCCTGATCGTTGGCCTCTTCATCGGGGCGGCCGCCCTGCTCGGGCTGTTCGTGACCCGCGAACGCCGGGCGACCCCGCCGATGCTCGACCTCGGCCTGTTCTCCCGGGCTTCGTTCAGCGCCGGCATCGTCGGCGGGCTCCTGTCGTACCTGGTCCTGTTCGGCACCCTGACGGTGGTGCCTTTCTTTCTGGAGGTGGCGCGCCACAAGAGCACCGCCGTGGCGGGCTCTACCTTGCTTGCCCTGCCGCTCGGGCTCGGTCTCACTGCCCCCTTCGCGGGCTGGCTAGCCGATCGTCTCGGCGCCCGCTTACTTACAGTGGGCGGCATGAGCGTCGCGGCGGCAGCCTTGGCCTGCAGTTTGCTGGCCAAAGAAGACTTCGTCCTTTATCTGGTCACCCTGGCCGCGGCTGGGATCGGGCTGGGCGCCTTCATGTCACCCAATAACGCCGCCGTCATGAGTGCGATCCCCCGCCACCAGGCCGGTATGGCGAGCGGCACCCTCAACATGACCCGCAGCCTGGGCACCTCGCTGGGGTTGGCCTTCGGGGCGCTCTTCTATACCCTTGGCGCCGGCGTCCACTCCGCCAGCCCCAACCAAGCGGCTCGCGGCTACACCGACGCGATGCTGTTCTTGGCGGGGGTGGCGGCGGTGGCGGCGGTCATCGCTGGCCTGCGCCAGGGGAGCGGTAATCGCCATCGGTGACTCCTTAGGCTCGCATGGATGCGAACCAGGCGGCACCCTCGGGCGGCAGCGTGTCGAGTTCCCGGGCCCGGTCGCCCCATGCCGTCACCATCGACATGAAGCTCATGGGGTTGTAGACGTCCTCCTCGTAGGAGAACTGGTTCCCGCCGGCGTAGTGCAGGATCGAGATGTTGGAGGCCTCGTGGACGCTGCCGTCGCCGGGATCGGTCATCCGGTTGATGACGTCGCAGACGATCCAGCCCCGGTCCTCATCGATGACGTGCCACTTCATGGGGAACGCCGGCATCGAGCTCCCCGGGAACGAGCTCATGGTTCGGGTGATCCAGGTCCGGATCTCCTCGCGGCCGTGGAACTGGCCGTACACATGCTCGATGTA
>Ga0302314_10007542_pt1 | contig 19542 bp, 18 predicted proteins | sample III_Palsa_N2_3_FD_200533 | JGI IMG/M metagenome (GOLD analysis project Ga0302314, IMG submission 200533) | Peat permafrost microbial communities from Stordalen Mire near Abisko, Sweden - III_Palsa_N2_3 | ecosystem: Environmental > Terrestrial > Soil > Palsa > Peat permafrost | place: Sweden...
TCGCCTCCACCAACCTGGTCATCGAACTCGGCGTGATCCTGGCCCTGCTGATGGGCTGGCAGTTCACCGCCGCGGAGTTCGTCGGCGGCCCGATCATGATCGTGGTCCTGGCCGTGCTCTTCCGGATCTTCCTGCGTGACAAGCTCCTACGCGAAGCACGTGACCAGGCCGAACGCGGAGCGGCGGGCTCGATGGAGGGCCACGCGGCGATGGACATGTCCGTCCAGCGCGAGGGCACCTTCACCCGGCGCCTGTTCTCAAGGCAGGGCTACACCTCGGTGGCGCACGTGTTCGTGATGGAGTGGGCCGCGATCCTGCGCGACCTGGTGATCGGCCTGCTCGTCGCCGGGGCCGTCGCCGCCTGGGTCCCCGACTCCTTCTGGCACACCTTCTTCTTCACCGGCCACCCCCTGGCGTCCAAGATCTGGGGGCCGCTGGTGGGACCACTGGTCGCCATGCTCTCGTTCGTGTGCTCCATCGGCAACGTGCCCCTGGCCGTGGTGCTGTGGAAGGGCGGCATCAGCTTCGGCGGCGTGGTCGCCTTCATCTTCGCCGACCTGCTGATCCTGCCGATCCTGGCCATCTACAAGAAGTACTACGGGTGGCGGATGACCATCTTCCTCGCCACGACCTTCTACACCGCGATGGTCATCGCCGGCTACATCGTCGAGTTCACGTTCGGCGCCCTGGGACTGATCCCCGACCAGGCCCGGGCAACGCTCCCGACCCAGGGTGTGAGCTGGAACTACACCACCTGGCTCAACATCGTCTTCCTGCTCCTGGCCGCCGCCCTGGTGCTCCGCTTCATCCGTACCGGCGGACGGGCGATGCTCGCGATGATGGGCGGCGCCCCCCAGAAGGAGCAGGCCGACATGACCATGGACACCGGTCGCCGGGATTCACCGGCCACCGGCCGCGGTGAAAGCCACCACTGAGAGGAGGACCACCGGTCCTCACCGCTGGCTGCGCTCCACGAGCGTAGACTGACAAGAGAGTTGATCTTCCTGTCCGGGTTCCCCGCAGGCAGGCACCCGCGTCGCCCCAGACTCCCGGCGGCATCCACGACCGACCGTTGGATGAATCCCGAGGAGCTGATGACGTCCATGGCATCCAGTCACCGGTGGCAGCCGCCACTTCCCGGAGCCGTCAATCGAGTTGGCCTGCTCGCTGCCCGGCAAGGGACCCGGGGCGGGCATGCTGCGGGGACGGGTGGGGAATCGACGTGGAACTGATCATCGTTCGGCACGGCGAGACCGCATGGACGCTGTCGGGCCGGCACACCGGTGCCACCGACCTTCCGCTCACCGAACACGGCCGTCTTGAGGCGGCTGCGCTGCGGCCCCTGCTCGGCCACGTCCTTTCCGGCCGCGAGCCCGTGGTCTACGCAAGCCCGCGGGAGCGTGCGGCCCAGACCTTGGCACTGGCGATGCCCGGTGCCCGGGGAATCGTGGAGCCGCTCGTCGCCGAGTACGACTACGGAACGTACGAAGGCCTGACACACGAGCAGATCTCCACGCTGCGCCCGGGGTGGAACATCTGGCGCGACGGATGCCCCGCTGGCGAGAGCACCGAGGGTGTCGGCGCGCGTGCCGACACGTTCCTGATCGGGCACGCCGAGCACACGGCCGTTCCGGTCGTCGTGGTCTCCCACGGGCATTTCTCCCGGATCCTGGCGGCACGGGCGCTGGGCCTCGCGGCAGACCACGGACGCCTGCTGGCCGCCGGCACCGCTTCGGTCTCGGTGGTCAAGGACTTCCACGGCGAACGCTGCATCGTCCTGTGGAACGCCTGCGCCGAACTCCTCGGCGCCCAGGTGACCCTTGGCCGAACCCAGACTGTCCCTGACGCCGCACCCGGGCATTGAGGCCCGACGGACATCACACCGTCCGCGAGCGTGCGCCCCTCCATCACCTGGACCGGGCCCTTGATGAGCGTCCGGACGAGCACGCATCCGGATCCTTCGTGATCGTCCTGGGGCAGTGCCGCCCCTTCCTTGGGCGGCGAGCAGGCGGCGATGGCTTCGATGCCACGGCGCGACCGCAGTACTGCTGGAGTCAGGCCGTCCGGGATCTGGGCGCACTTCAGCCTTGGTCCCGCTTGATCGGTACCCGCCACACCAGCCGGGTTCCGCGGGGGATCCCCGGGGCGACGGCAAGCGTCCCCCCGCACTGCCGGGCCCGCGCGTCGAGATCGGCCAGCCCGCTTCGGGCGCCGCCTTGCGCGATGCCGACCCCGTCATCGACCACGGTGAGGGTGAGGTCCGTGCGCGTCGCCGCGACGGTGACCTCGACCGCCCGTGCCTTGGCGTGGCGGGCCGCGTTGCTCAGCGCCTCGCCCAGCACCGCCAGCAGGCTTTCGACGAAGTCGCCGGGGACCTCGGTGTCCAGCAGGCCCTCCATCCGCAGCCCAGGTGTGCAGCCCAGGGCCGCGACCGCCCGCTCGACCGTTTCGACGATGCGGGCACGCAGGCCATGGCCGCCGGGTCCGGCATCGCGGGCGCGCAGGCCGAAGATCGTCGAACGGATGATCTTCACCGTGGCGTCCAGGTCGTCCACCGCGCGGTGGACCCGCTCCAATGCCTGCGGGTGGTCGATGAAGCGCTCGGCGCTCTGCAACGTCATACCGGTCGCGAAGAGCCGCTGGATCGCCAGGTCGTGCAGGTCGCGGGCAATTCGGTCGCGGTCCTCCAACAGTGTCATCTGCTCGGCGCCGCGACGGCGCTCGGCCAGTTCCAGGGCCAGCGCGGCCTGTCCGGCGAACCCCAGCAGGGGGCCCGCGTCTTCCGCGGTGAACTCGGTGCCACCCTCGGTGCGAGCGAGCGCCAGAACCCCGCGCACCCCGCCCTCGACCGTCCCCATCCGCACCGCGACAGCAGGCCCGAGCCTCTGCCAGCGTTCCCGGGGAGCAGTGATCCTCGCGTCCTTGTTGACTGCGGCGCTGATGATCGGCTTCCCTGAGCGCAGAGCGGCCCCGACCAAGGAACCCTCCGCCGGCAGCACCAGTCCCTGGTGGGCTTCGGCCCCCTCGCCGACGGCCACCTCGACGATCAGTTCGCCCGCACCCAAGGGCAACGCGATCACTGCCAGGTCAGCTTCGGCGATGGACCTGGCCTGTTCGGCCAGCAACTGCAGCACCTCGGCCCGGCCGGCTCCGGTGAGCAGGCTGCTGGTGATCTCGGCGCTGGCGGTCAGCCAGCGCTCGCGCTGCCGGGCCTGGCTGAACAGCCAGGCGTTGTCGACGGCCACCCCGGCCGCCACCGCCAGCGTCGCCAGGACGGCCTCGTCCTCGGCGTCGAACGGGCCGCCGCCGTGCTTCTCCGTCAGGTAGATGTTGCCGAACACCTCACCGCGCACCCGGATCGGCACACCGAGGAAGGAGTGCATCGGCGGATGGTTGGGCGGGAAGCCGAGCGAGGCCGGGTGGGTGGACAGCTCGGTCAGCCGCAGCGGGACCGGGTGGCTGATCAGCTTCCCGAGCAGGCCGTGCCCCTGCGGAGGCGTTCCGATCGCCGCCTCCTGCGCTTCATCGAGGCCGACGGTGATGAACTGGGACAGCCGCTGCCCCTCACCGATCACTCCCAACGCGCCGTACCGGGCATCCACCAGCGCCACCGCGGCCTCCACGATGTGCCGCAGCACCTGGTCGAGTTCCAGTTCCCTGCCGACCGCCAGGACCGCTTCCAGCAGGCTGTGCACCCGGTTTCTCGCGTCCCGGGCCATGTCCAGCCGCGCCTGGAGTTCACCGAGCAGCCTGTCCCGTTGAAGCGCGTCCTGCTCGCCCGCTGCCTCTTCGATCATGTGGGACTACCCGGGAACCACTGCCCGACGGTCAACGCTGACACGAAGATCGACTCCCTGGGTCGAGCGCACCCCGGGTTCCTGCTGATACGGGAGGCAGCAGAGTCGCCAGGGCTGCACTGGGTGTCCACCCCCAGCCCTGCCGCCATCCACCCGGTCCACCAGGCCGACGGGAACCAGCAGCTCCCCGGGTGCGAGGACCAGGCGGATGAGCGTGCACGCGAAGGGGTCGATGACCACGCGGGTCAGCTCACTGCAGGCGCCGTCGCTGGTGCGCTCCTCGGTGCCGATCGTGAAGGACGTGCTCTCGCCGGTCATGGGCTCGCTTCTCTTCTGTGTCGTGCGCCGTCGCCGCTGCGGCGTAGGTGCCGCAGGCCGCCGAGGCGTTCGTGGTCGGGAAGTTCCTCCTCCTGGTTCAGGCGTGCGAACAGGTCGAAGAGGGCGTTCAGGGCGTCGTCGCTGCGCAGCCGCTGTTCGATGGAGCGAAGCGCGCGGTACGTCAGCCTCGGTCTCATGTCGTCCTCCCTCTGCCGGGGCCGGGGCCCGTCGCCGGTGTCGCGGCTGCGGGAACCGGGGATCGCCTAGACGGGCACAGGATGCTGGCTGCACCATGCGCACCGGCGGCGGCCCTGCGTGCCGGATCTGTCGTTGCCGTGGTCCTTGATCTCCGTGCCGTAGGGGCAGTTGTCGTTGTCGTGGTAGATGTCCGGGTCGGCATCGGTGTGGAACGCGGTGTCCGTCGCGGGTCCGGCGGCCCGTGGTGGGGTGCCCGGTCCGTGGCTGGGCGCCGGTTCGGCTGCTTGCGGCTGTGCTGCGGTGGGCTCGGTGGTCGAACTGTCGGTGGTGGTCCGGTCCAGGATCCGGTAGGCGAGGAGTTTGATCCGGTCGGTGACCAGGAACCAGAGCAGTGCGTAGCCCCACACGAGCAGGGCGTACGTCCAGCCGAGGGGGGTCATCAGGACGCCGAAGACGGCGATCAGGGTGGCCAGGATCTGGGTGCCGAGTACGGCCAGCCACAGGATGCGGGCGGGGCGGATGGACCAGAAGGGTCCGCGGGTGCGGGTGAGGAAGATCGTCAGGTGTCCGGCGACGGACAGCATCAGGTACATCAGGGTCTGCAGTTGCGGGTGGCCCAGATGGAAGACGCTGTTGCCGAGGTAGAACAGACCGAAGGCGGCGATCGGGCCCACGACGCCAAGGACCGTGGCGACGCCCAGCACCAGGCGCATGTTCCAGGCCTCGGGGCGGTTGCGGTAGCGGACGTTGTCGTAGGCGATGGACAGGATGGCGCCGTCGTTGAGCAGCGCCAGTATGACGATCATGACGGCGGTCAGCGGGTAGAAGTTGAAGACGAGGATGGCCAGGGTGACGAACAGCAGCACGCGCAGGGTCTCGGCGATGCGGTAGATCGCGTAGCTGTTCATCCGCTGGAAGATCTTGCGGCTTTCCTTGATCGCGTCGATGATCACGGACAGGCCGGGGGTGGTCAGGACGATGTCGGCCGCCGCGCGGGCGGCGTCGGTGGCGCCGTCCACCGCGATGCCGCAGTCGGCTTTCTTCAGGGCGGGGGCGTCGTTGACGCCGTCGCCGGTCATGCCGACGATGTGGCCGCGTTTCTGCAGGACGTCGACGATGTGGAACTTGTGCTCGGGGAAGACCTGGGCGAATCCGTCGGCGTCCTCGATGGACTGCGCGGTCGCCGCGTCTTCTTCCTGTTTGACGTCGCCCAGGCCGGCGGCGTCCAGGATGCCGGTGCCCATGCCGAGTTTCTTGGCGGTCTCCTGGGCGATGGCGAGTTGGTCGCCGGTGACCATCTTGACGCTCACGCCCATGTCGTGGGCGGTGGCGATGGTGGTGGCGGCGTCCTGGCGCGGCGGGTCGGACAGAGGCAGCACACCGAGGAACTGCCAGGGTCCGTCCTGGCCCTCGGCGCGGGCCACGCCCAGGGCGCGGAAGCCGCGCGCGGCGAAGGCGTTGACGGCGCCGTCCACGGCGGTTTTGACGTCCGCGGCGTTGGCGGACAGCGCCAGGATGACCTGGGGTGCGCCCTTGGTCGTCCGGAACACGGTGCCTAGTGTGGGGTGGACGGTGGCTTCGGTGCGTTTGTGGACCGGGTCGAAGGGCTGGAAGTGGGTGACCCGGTAGCCGGTCAGGGCGTCCTTGTCGTCCAGTCCGCCCAGGACGGCCAAGTCGATGGGGTCCTCGTTTTCGGCGCGCGAGGCCAGGGCGGCTGCGAGGATGACCTGGTCGGGCGGTGTGTCGCCGGCGCTGAAGACCTCGCCCAGGGTGAGGGTGTTCTGGGTCAGGGTGCCGGTCTTGTCCGCGCACAGCACGTCCACGCCGGCCAGTTCCTCGATGGCCACCAACCGGCTGACGATCGCCTGCTTGCGGGCCAGCAGCCGGGCGCCGACGGCCATGGTCACCGACAGCACCGTCGGCATCGCCACCGGGATCGCGGCGACCGTCAGCACCAGGGCGAACTGCACGGTGGTGAACAGCGGGTCGCCGCGCAGCAGCGCCACCACGATGATCACCGTGACCAGGAGCGCGGCCAGGACGATCAGGTAGTTCCCGATCCTCAGGACGGCGCGCTGGAAGTGGCTGACCGTGTGGGCGTCCTGGACCAGCTGCGCGGTCTTGCCGAAGTAGGTGTCCACACCGGTCGCGTAGACCAGGGCGTCGCTCTCACCGCGGCGCACGATCGAGCCGGAGAACACCGCCTCGCCGGGCTGCCGGGTGGCCGGCAGTGATTCTCCGGTCAGTGCGGACTGGTCCACCTCGACCTCGTCACCGCTCAGCAGCCGGGCATCGGCCGGCACGATGTCGCCCAGCCGCACCCGGATCACGTCCCCCGGAACCAGGTCCCGTGCGGCGACACTGGTCCACGCCGCGTCGCGCTTGACCCTGGCCTTGATCGCCAGCCTGGCCTTCAGCGCGTCGATGGCGTTGCCGGCCTGGTGCTCCTCCCAGAAGCCGACCACGGCATTGGCCACCAGCAGGACCAGGATGATGAAGAAGTCCGGCCAGTGGCCGACCACGGCCGAAAGGATCACCGCGGCCTCGATCATCCACGGGATCGGGCCCCAGAAGTAGGCCAGGAACTTCAGCAGTGGGTTGGCCTTGACCTCGGCGATCTCGTTGGGCCCGTACCGGGTCAGCCGCTCGGCGGCCTCGGCCTGGCCCAGACCGGACGGGGTACTGGACAGTTTCCGTTCGACGTCCGCCAGAGGGAGGGACTTGAGGTCCTCGCCCGGGGAGGGCTCGGGGGCCGCACCGGCCCCTGTGGCCGGTGCCGCGCTGGCATCCGCTGTCATGAGTGGGTTCCGCCGATCTTCGGGTAGCTGGTGCCGGGTGCGCATACCGGGGGAAGGGTGACCCGCAGGTCAGGAAGCCCGCTCCAGGGCTGGTGTGTAGGCGCCGCGGCGCGCGGCCGCGTCGCACCGGGCGCGGTGCAGCAGGGCCTTCTGGGCGGCGGGGATCTGGGTGTCCTTGCCGTGCCAGATCTCCAGCGCCGGTTGCTGGATGGCGCGGGCGAAGGAGAACGTCAGGGGCCACGGGAGGCGGGGCCGGTCCCGCGTGTGCATGGCGTTGAGATGGGCCGTGGCCTGCTCGCCCGGCTGCCCGCCCGACAGGAACGCGATCCCCGCCACAGCGGCAGGCACCGTCCGCCGAAGGGCGTCCAGGGTGGCGTCGGCCACCGCGTCCACCGACTCCTGCTCGGGGCAGTCCGATCCCGGGAGCACCATGTTCGGCTTGAGGATCATCCCCTCCAACGAGACCCGCTGGTCGTGGAGCTGACCAAAGACCGCCCGCAGGACATCCTCGGTCACCTCGCCGCAACGCTGTAAGGTGTGCCGCCCCTCCACGAGCACCTCCGGCTCCACCATCGGCACCAGACCGGCCTCCTGGCACAGGGCGGCGTAGCGAGCCAGGGCGTGGGCGTTCGCCTGGATGCACCCCGCGCTGGGGCGGCCCTCGCCGATCGTGATCACCGCGCGCCACTTGGCGAAGCGGGCACCCAGGCTCCGGTATTCGGCCAGACGCTCCCGCAGCCCGTCCAGGCCCTCGGTGACGCTCTCGCCCGCACTCAGCGCCAGCGCATGGGTTCCGGCGTCGACTTTGATCCCGGCGAGGATCCCGGCGTCGGTCAGCAGCCGCACCAGGGGCGTCCCGTCCGGGGCGCGCTGGCGGATCGTCTCGTCGTGCAGGATCGCCGCGCTGATGAACTCGCCCAGACCCGGCGTGCTCACCAGCCACTGCCGGTAGGCGTGCCGATTCTGCGGTGTCCGGGGGATCCCGGCCTGCTCGAAGCGTTCCTCGCACGTGGGGACGGACTCGTCCATCGCCAGCAGGCCCTTGTCCCCACCGACCAGCGCCTGGGCCACGGCCACCAGCTCCTGCGCGCTCACGGCGCCGCGCCCCAGACCCAGTCGCGGATCTCGGGCAGGTCCTGCCCGTGGCTGTTGATGTAGCGGGTGTGCTCGACCAGCTTGTCCTGCATCATCTGCTTGAGGTAGTCGCCCTGTGAGCCCAGGTCCGGAACCCGGTCGATGACGTCCATGACCAGGTGGAACCGGTCCAGCCGGTTCTGCACCCGCATGTCGAAGGCGGTGGTGATGCTGCCCTCCTCGTTGTAGCCGCGCACATGCAGGTTGCGGTTGGTGCGGGCGTAGGTGAGCCGGTGGATCAGCCAGGGGTAGCCGTGGAACGCGAAGACGATGTGCTTGTCGCGGGTGAACAGCGAGTCGTAGTCCGCATGGCTGAGCCCGTGCGGGTGCTCGGTGTCGGGCTCCAGCTTCATCAGGTCCACCACGTTGACCACCCGGACCTTCAGCTGCGGCAGGTGCTCGCGCAGGATCGAGACCGTGGCCAGCACCTCCAGGGTGGGGGTGTCCCCGGCGCAGGCCAGGACCACGTCCGGCTCGGTGCCCTGGTCGTTGCTGGCCCACTGCCAGATCCCGGCGCCCTCGGTGCAGTGCACGACCGCGTCCTCCATAGACAGCCACTGCGGCATCGCGCGCTTGCCGGCCACTACGACGTTGACGTAGTTGCGGCTGCGCAGGCAGTGGTCCATCACCGACAGCAGGGTGTTGGCGTCCGGCGGCAGGTAGACCCGCACCACGTCGGCCTTCTTGTTCACCACGTGGTCCAGGAAGCCGGGGTCCTGGTGGGTGAAGCCGTTGTGGTCCTGCTGCCACACGTGTGAGGTCAGCAGGTAGTTCAGCGAGGCGATGTCGCGCCGCCAGGCTAGCTTCTTGGTGATCTTGAGCCACTTGGCGTGCTGGTTGAACATCGAGTCGACGATGTGGATGAACGCCTCGTAGCAGTTGAACAGACCGTGGCGCCCCGTCAGAAGGTATCCCTCCAGCCAGCCCTGGCACTGGTGCTCGCTCAGCATCGAGTCCAGCACCCGCCCCTGCGGTGCCAGGAATTCGTCGCCGGCCACAGTAGCGCCCTGCCACTGCCGGCTGGTCACCTCGAAGACCGCGCCCAGGAAGTTGGACAGCGTCTCGTCCGGGCCGAAGAGCCGGAAGTTGCGGTGGTCCTCGTTGAGTGCGGTCACGTCACGCAGGAATCCGCCCAGCACCAGGGTGTCCTGGGCCTCCACCGCCCCCGGGCTCTGGACGGCGACGGCGTGAGCGCGGAAGTCCGGCATCCGCAGGTCCCGCAGCAGCATGCCACCGTTGGCGTGCGGGTTCGCACCCATCCGCTGCTCACCCTTGGGAGCCAGCTCGGCCAGCTCGGGCATCAAAGCGCCGTCCTGGTCGAACAGTTCCTCGGGCCGGTAGCTGCGCATCCACTCTTCCAGCAGAGCGAGGTGCGCGGGGTGGTCGGCGTCGACCAGCAGGGGGACCTGGTGGGAGCGGAAGGTGCCCTCGATCGGGAGCCCGTCGACGACCTTGGGGCCGGTCCAGCCCTTAGGGGAACGCAGGACGATCATCGGCCAGCGCGGCCGACTGGTGTCGCCGGTGCTGCGGGCATGGTCCTGGATCTGGCGGATCCGCTCGATGGCGGCGTCCAGGGTCGTGGCCATCAGCTGGTGCATGGCCTGCGGCTCGTCGCCGGCGACCACGTACGGCTCCCAGCCGCAGCCGCGGATGAACTGCTCCAGTTCCTCATCTCCGATCCGGGCCAGGATGGTGGGGTTGCTGATCTTGTAGCCGTTCAGGTGCAGGATCGGCAGCACCGCCCCGTCGCTGACCGGGCTGAGGAACTTCGTCGACTGCCAGGACGTCGCCAGCGGCCCGGTCTCGGCCTCGCCGTCGCCCACCACGCAGGCCACCACCAGGTCGGGGTTGTCGAACGCGGCCCCGAAGGCGTGGCTGAGCGAGTAGCCCAGCTCGCCGCCCTCGTGGATCGAACCCGGGGTGGAGGGGGCGACGTGGCTGGAGATACCGCCGGGGAAGGAGAACTGTGTGAAGAGCTTCTTCATCCCGGCCTCGTCCTGGCTGACGGCGGGGTAGACCTCGCTGTAGGACCCCTCCAGGTAGGTGTTGCCCACCAGCGCGGGGCCGCCGTGACCGGGGCCGGCGACATAGAACATGTCGAGGTCGTACTTCTTGATCACCCGGTTCAGGTGCACATAGACGAAGTTCTGGCCAGGGGTCGTGCCCCAGTGGCCAACTATCAGCGGCTTGACGTCGGTGAGCTCCAGCGGGCGTTTCAGCAGCGGGTTGTCGTAGAGGTAGAGCTGGCCAACCGACAGATAGTTCGCCGCCCGCCAGTACGCGTCCATCGCCTGCAGCAGGTCCGGCGACAGGACCGGCTCGCCTGTGAGGGCGGGCTGGGAGGGGGGATTGACGTCCATGGCTCAGGACTCCTTCATGGTCATGGCCCGCGGTCCGGTTGGCTAGTGGCTGTTGAGGAGCGGGGAGCCGTTGACCGGGATGTCGTCCTTGGAGGTCTCCACGACCGGACCCCGCGCGTCGGGGGCCGAGGTGTCCGTCAGCCCCGGTAGCGCCTTGGGGACAGCGGCGGTCAGGGGCACGGCGGCGGCGGTCTCGCGCGCCAGGAAGGAGCCCAGCTCCCCGATGGTGCTCATCAGCGGGGCGGGGAAGACGACGGTGGTGTTCTTGTCGACGCCGATCTCCACCAGGCTCTGCAGGTTCCGCAGTTGGAGGGCAAGGGGGTGCTCCATCATGATGTCCGAAGCCTCGCCCAGTGCGGCGGCGGCCAGGGACTCGCCCTCGGCGTTGATGATCTTGGCGCGCTTCTCCCGCTCGGCCTCGGCCTGACGGGCCATCGCCCGCTTCATGCTGTCCGGCAGCTGGATGTCCTTCAGCTCCACCAGCGTCACCTGCACGCCCCACTCGACCGTGGCCACGTCCAGGATCTCGCGGATGTCCAGGTTGATCGCGTCGGTCTCGGACAGCGTCTCGTCCAGGGTGTGCTGTCCCACGACCTTGCGCAGCGTGGTCTGCGCGATCTGGTCGATCGCGGCGTAGACGTTCTCGATCGCCACCACCGACTTGACCGGGTCGACCACGCGGAAGTAGGCGACGGCGGAGACGTCGACGCTGACGTTGTCGCGGGTGATGATGCCCTGCGACTGGATCGGCATGGTCACGATCCGCAGCGAGACCCGGTGCAAGACGTCGATGAACGGGATGATCAAGTGCAGTCCCGGTTCCCTGGGGCCAACGACGCGGCCCAGCCGGAACAGGACGCCCTGCTCGTACTGCTTGACGATCTTCACCGCCAGCGCGAGCACGGCCAGAACGACTAGCACGACGACGATGATGATCAGGACGGGCATGGAGTGCCTCGGATCGGATGACGCGCGCGAATGTGGCGGGTCGCTACGGTCAGGTCCGCAGAATGGGCGGCCGGTCCTCCGGGCGGCTACAGGAATTCCCTGAGTTCCGCGGGGTCCAGGCGAAACGGAACGCGGGGCCCGACACCCGGAAGCTTCCAGGCGGCATAGTCCAACGCCGTACTGTCAGTCAACGCCCGCGACCAGCCGCTGTCAATGAGCATCCTCCGGGCAGGGACCACTGCCGGTGGCGCCGCAGGGCCGCCGGCAGGCCCGGGAGGACCGGGTACCGCGCTGGGTGGGCGGTCACCGCATGTGCGGGACCTGGTCGGGGTCGCGGTGGTCTTGGCCTGCCACGATGGCGACGGGGCAGGGGGCGTGGTGCAGCACGGCGTGGTTGACCGGGCCCAACTGCAGTCCCAGATGGCCTTGGCGGCGGTGGGCGCCGACCACGACTAGGTCGGCGCTGCCGGCCTGGTGGAGCAGGACCTTGGCGGCCGGGCCGTGCTCGGACTTGTGCTCCACCTGCACGCGGAACGTACCGGTGGCCCCGGGTTCCGGGGTGTCCAGCAGGTGGGCGACGTGCTTGGCTGCTGTGTTCATGAGCGCGAACGCGTCGGCGGAGTTCGAGGGCCAGGCATGGACCAGGTGCAGGTCCGCCTGCCGCAGGACCGCTTCCCGAACCGCGAACCGCGTTGCCTCAGCGGACGGGTTCGGGCCGAGACCCAGCACGACCCGGGGCCGCTGGTGGGAGGGGCACTGCCCGGGACCACGGACCACCACGACGGGGAACTCAGCTCGGGCCGCCACCCGCAGACCCACCGATCCCAGCAGCAGGCCCGCGAAGCCGCCTGCGCCGTGAGCGCCCAGCACCAGCAGCGGCGCCAGGCGCTGCAGGTCCAGCAATCCGCTCACTGGCTCATCGGGAATGACCTCGCTCTCCACCCGGAGACCGGGGCACTCGGCCTCCGCTTGCTTGGCGGCGGTGGACAGCAGGTCCTGGACCTGTGAGCGCTCCGATCCGCGCTCGCCGTCGTCTGCGACGCCCTGCTCGTAGCGTTCGCGCACACAGGCGTTGACCAGCCGCAGGCCAAGGCCGCGCCGGTGTGCCTCGTGCGCGGCCCAGTCCACGGCCAGCAGGCTTCCCGGCGAGCCGTCCACGCCCGCCACGATGGTTGCGATCTCCACGGTCTTCCTCCTGCTGCTTGCCGTTCTCGGATGCTTGGAGGTACCGCGAAGCCGGGGTCAAGGGACTGCGGAGGCTCGGTGCCAGGTGGTGCCCTGTTCGGCCAGGACTTCAGCGCCTCGACGCACTCGAACCGGGTGACGGTTGAGGGCTACCTGCGCCCAGCTCTCGGTGCTCGCCCCAGACAACGCCGCTGCCGCACTGGGAGCGCAGGAGGAGCCTTCGGCCATCCCACGGTACTGCGATCTGTCGCCGCGTGGTGGGCCCAGCCGCGCCCTGCTGGTCACCGCTAAGGACGACGCCCTACCGCCCTTCCTGCAACGCACCAACCCGCGCGGGGCCCAGCGCAACATCCTGCTCGTCCAGGGCGCCATCGTCACCGCCATCTCCGCGGTCTACCTGGTGATGAAGGACGTCAGCTCCGCGTTCTTCCTCATCTCCGCCCTGGTCGTCGGCCTCTACATGATGATGTTCGCCGCCGCGATCCACCTGCGCCGCACCCAGCCCGACCTGCCCCGCCAGTTCCGCATCCCCGGCGGCACCGCCAGCATCTGGATCGTGGCCGGCACCGGCTTCCTCGCCGTCGCCTTCGCCCTGGTCCTGGCGTTCGTACCGCCCTCGCAACTGCCGATCGGCAACCCGGCCAGCTACGTGGCCCTGGTCGCGGGGGGGCACCATCGTCTTCACCGGACTCCCACTCCTGATCTACAAACTGCGCCGCCCCGGCTGGCGCACAGCGAAATGAACCAGCCGACCAGGCCGGTCGGACAAGCGGGCAGCGGGACCGGCGACAGCCGCAGGGCTGCCGGTCCCCGGCGGCCGAGCATGCTGTGGGAGTTCACGATCTCCTCGACGGCCCTCGCCCCGGATCCCAGTCCTGCCCGGCTTACGCACCCTGAGCCGCCGAACAGGGGACACGGTTCTGCCCCGGTGTGCGCGCGGGCGCAGCGGGCACGGTAGAGAGTGAGCCGTCTGCTCCGGTCCGGACGGGACCGCCCTGGTGGGGCCGACATACGCGCAAAGGAGAAGCCCAATGATCGAGGCAGCGGATATCCGTGAGTGGCGCAACCAGGACGTCGTCGACCTCGACGGGCACAGGATCGGCTCGCTGGAGGCGATCTATGTCGACACCTCCAGCGACGAGCCGGCCATGGCCACCGTCCGGGTCGGCCTGCCCACCCGCCACCGCCTGGTCTTCGTCCCCCTGGCCGGGGCGATCGCCGGACCCGGCTATGTGAAGGTCGCCTACGACAAGGCACTGGTCAAGGACTCCCCCTCGATCGGCACCGACGACGTCCTGCCCGCCGAGGACGAGGAAGCGGTCTTCAAGCACTACGACCTCACCTACCAGCCCGGCACCGCAGGCGAGCGGCAGCTCGCCCGCCGCTGAGGCTGCCCGCACCCCTGAAGGAGGTAGGCCCGCCATGGTCGCGTTCCTGCTGGTGGTCATCGTGGCGATCGTGCTGGGCATCATCGGCGCCGTCGTCCACGGACTGCTCTACCTGCTCGCTATCGCCGTCGTGCTGTTCATCGCCGACATCGCCGTCGCGGCCGTGCGCTCAGCACGCCGCCGACGCCCCCTGCGCTGACCCCGCCCAGCCGCAGCGAAAGCATGTGCGATTCCTCCGCTCATACCCGACGGTCGTCACCATGCGTGTCAGACAGGGCTACTGTATGGAGGGAAGAGCTGAATATGCCGGTGCGATGAGGCGCGTCATGCCTCACCCCGGACCTGCCAGGGGCATAGAACGACGACGGCATTGCCCGCAGATTGCCGTGCAACCGCCTCGGCGGTGTTGTCCCAGCTGCCCCTGACCCCGGCCGCGTCGCGCACAAGACGCCAGGGAGTCCAGGGTGTTCCACAGGCAGCACACCACAGCAGCTACCCTGACGGCGCCGCCGTCCTCGGGACCGGAACACCAACGGCTGACCGTCCACCGGCACGACCGCAGACGGGGAACGCTGATCGCACTGGCCGGCGAGATCGACCTCGACTCCGCCCCCTTCGTGCACCAGGCGGTACAGGGGTGCCTGCACGCGGGGATCCGCACCATCGACCTCGACCTGAACCATGTCACCTTCTGCGACATCAGCGGCCTGAACGCCTTCCTCGACGCGACCTGGCTCACCACCGCCGCCGGAGGGCGCCTGCGCCTGGAGAACCCGTGCCCGATGCTGTCCCGCCTGCTCGCCCTCACCGGAGCCCACCTCTATCTCGCCACCCGCACCGACGGTATCCGCGACCTGCTCCAGGACGGGGCCCCGATAGACCGGGCCGTCCGCGGCCGGTTCCTGCCCCAGGCCCGCGCCGCAGGGCCGCCCGATGATCAGTGACCGCATGGCCGAAGTCCTGCTCCTCCTGCAGTCCCAGGAGGACCCCGGCGAAGTGGCGGACATCGCCGCAGCGGCAGCCGGCGCCCTGGGCGTCGACGGCCTGGCCCTGTCGCTGACCACAGCGGACGAGGACCACCACAGCGAGGTGTGGTGGTCCTCCCAGGGCCCGGCCTGCGACTTCGAGGACCTGCAGCTCACCCTCGGCCAGGGACCGGGCATCGATACGGCCAGCACCGGAGCCATGGTGTGGGTACCGGACCTGGCCACGGTCCGCGCCGACCGCTGGCCGCTGCTGTCCATGGAAGCCCCCGACCTTTCGGCCCGCGCGGTGTTCTGCTTCCCGCTGGGGATCGGCGCGATCCGCGTCGGCGTCCTGACCGCCGTACGCCGCACCCCCGGTCCCCTGACACCCGCACAGGCCGACGACGCCCTGGTGCTGGCGGCGGCCCTGACCGCCCGATGCCTGGGCCAGGGCGAACCCGGGCTGAGCGCGCTGGACCCCACCGATCCCCTGTGCACCCTGCAGCACGCCGTGGTCCACCAGGCCACCGGCATGCTCAGCGTCCAACTCTCCCTGCCCATGCCCCAAGCCCTGCTACGGCTGCGCGGGCATGCTTACAGCAGCGGACGCACCATCAACGCCACCTCCCAGGACATCGTGGACCGGCGACTTCGCCTGGACCACAACGGCAACGGCGACGGGCACCGCGGTGCCCGTCGCAGACAAGGACTGATCGCCATGCCCCGCGAACAGCAGCTCACCGAGGTCTTCGTGGAAGTCGCCGACTCCCTGATCGACGACTTCGACCTCATCGACTTCCTCCAGCAGCTCTCCGTGCGCTGCATGGAACTCCTGGACGTGGCCGCCGTCGGCATCCTGCTGGCCGACCAGCACGACCACCTCCAGGTCCTGGCCGCCTCCGACGAGCACACCCGACTCCTGGAACTCCTGGCGCTGCAGCACGACCAGGGCCCCTGCGTGGACTGCTACCGCAGCGGCACCCCGCGCACCGACATCGACCTCCACGACCCGCAGACCACCCAGCACTGGCCCCAGTTCGCCGCCGCCGCCCACAAAACCGGCTTCGTCACCGCCAACGCCATCCCGCTTCGCCTGCGCGGCAGGGTCATCGGGGTCCTGGGCCTGTTCCAGACCGCCCCCGAACCCCTCAGCGCAGCCGACGTCACCCTCGCCCAGGCCCTGGCGGACGTGGCGACCATCGCCATCCTCCAGCAGCGCACCCTGGCCCACAGCGAACTGGAACGCGGCCAACTCCAGTACGCACTCACCAGCCGCATCGTCGTTGAACAGGTCAAGGGCATCCTCGCCGAGCGCTGGCGCATCTCTGTCGACGACGCCTTCGCCGCGTTCCGCACCTACGCCCGCTCCAACCACCACCACCTCGCCAACCTCGCCCGACAGATCGCCGACGGGACATTCGACACCGACCAGATCCCCCACCAGCCCATCGCACCCCGCGGCTGACCCGGCATCGGCTCATGCGGAACGCCTTCCCGGCGGCCGCTCACCGCGGCGGGGAGCTGGTGCGGCCGGCGGCAGCGTCGGCGATGGTGGCGTGCCGCGGGAAGCGGCCCTCCAAGCGGGCGGTTTCAAGCAGCGAGGCGATGGAACGGTGGGTGTAGACCAGGCGCAGCCAGCCGCCGTCCAGGTCTGCCAGGGCGTGGGCCGCGCACAGCACGCGCAGGGCCGGGGCGTCCAGGAAGGTGGCCTGGCCCAGGTCCACGATCTGGCGGCGAACCCCGTCGCGGGCCTGCCAGCGGTCCAGGTCCAGCCGCAGCAGGGCGGTGGTGGCCAGGTCCAGTTCGCCGCGGGCGCTGACGAGGCGGTACCTCTGCACCGCGGTGGTGTCGTCGTCGGCGTCCACGGGTCTCCGGTCCTGGCTGGCCTGCACCTTGGCACGAGCAGGCGAGGCCGGGGACAGGGGCACCGCTGGCCAGACGCTATACGCATGGGCGCGGGGCGCGCACCTGGGACGCCTCCCCGCCGTCAAAGCGCGCCCATTGGTGACCGACCATGACCCCTGTCAGCCGTAACGGCACCGCATTCCGATCGTTTCAACACCGGCGCCTGACGCCGCTGCCGGACACAGACATGCGGTGCCGGGCCCACGCGCAGTGGCACACAGGCACCCCGGCGGGGCCTCCATGGCGGCCTGCCGCAGCTGGATCAGGGCCAAACGCAGGTGGTCGCGGATCCCGGGGTAGGGGTCGACCTCGCACCGCAGCGGTACAGGGCCGGGGGCCGCAGAACTTCCCGTCAACTCGCGCAGCCGCTCCAGCACGATCACCAGCTCATCGCGGATGCGCTCCAGGGACTCCCGCTGCCCGCACCCGCTGCCCTGCGGGCCGCGGGACGCGGGGATCACCGGTCCAGCTCCAGACGCAAACGAATCAGACCCTCGCGGATCCGCGATTTCGCGGTGCCCAGCGGGATGCCCAGGCTCGAAGCGACCTCGGCATGGCTGCGGCCCTCGTAGAAGGCCAACCGGATCGCCTGGCCCTGAAGCGGGGACAGCACGCCCAGGACGCGTCGAACACCCTCCTGGTCCAGTACCTGCTCCACACCCTCCACGACGCTGTCGTACGCCGGGGAGTGCGCCAGATGGGCAACACACTGCTCACGCCGGATCCGGGCGCACTGCCGCCGCACCTGGTCCACCGCGCGCCGACGCGCAATAGTCGCCGCCCACCCGTGCACGCTGCCGCAGCCCCGCTGATAGCGGCCGGCGAGGGTCCAAAGTTCGACTATCACCTCCTGCGCGACCTCCTCGGACTGGGCCCGGTCACGCAGGACGTGCTGGACCACGGCCCGGACCTGGGGAAACAGCGCCTGATACAGGTGAGTGAAGGCTTCGCGGTCGCCCCGCGCGACCGCGAGCAGACAGTGTTCGAGCCGCTCGCCCTCGCGCCGACCTGCCTCAGGGTGCGGAAGTGGAAGCGTCACGGGACTCATCGATACCCACCTCACCACACCACCGACGCCCAGCCCCGGAACGACGCCGCCCGAACGCCCGGACTGACCGCGCCGCGCTCCCGCGCAGGTCAACCCGACCGAAGGCACTCGTGTGTGCGTTCGCGCACAGCCTGTTCATGTTCCATGCAGTGCGTGACGACCGGAGCCGGGGCAGGTCACTTCCAGATCCGGAAACATCTGCCGTGCCGCTGGTTGCCAGCTGAGGTGACCCGCTGGAAACGACGGGGCAAGAGCGGCCGCGAGCCTGGGAGGCATACATGCTGGCAGAACTGCAGGAGGAGACGGCGATCGAGCGTGTCCGCGAACGGATGCACCGGCGCTACGACCAGGCAGTAGTACCCGGCGAGGTCGACCGGGTCCTGGCCGGGGCCCACCACCGGTTCGACGGGTGCCCAGTGCGCACTTTCGTACCGATCCTGGTGGAGCGCGGGGTGCGTGCCGAACTGGACCACCGGCCGCTCCGGCACAAGCAAGCGGCCGACAGGGCTTGAGCACTGTCACGGAAGCCACAGCGAGGAGAACCTCGTGGTGGTGGGGAAGCTGCCCTTCTGCACCAGCACCATCTGGCCACAGCCGTCCGAAGCCGACGATTACGACTTGGGGAGGGGCCTAGTTTCCCCCCGCTCCGCAACTGCTGACGTATCAGCGTGGAGAACGACCCCTGTAGCACGTTTCTGCAGGCCAGAGGATTATTGCCGCATGGAACCTAGGGGAATTGAACCCCGGCATGGCTGGCGAAGTAGCAAGCAACGGCCCTCGGCTGACTCCCTTAGGACGCGACCGCTCAGCGCGGAGCCCCAGCCCCGCTGACTCTTCCTCGACCGGGCGTTCGCCGGCCACGGCCGGGCTCTGCGCGCCGTCCGTGAGAGACACAGTCCTTGATCAATCCTGATGTGTACTGAATGTGTACTGCGATCGCCCGAGGAGAAGCCGGCCCGGTTCAAACTACCTGCGCTGCAATCGAGTTGGCCTGACCCAAGTGGGGGACCTCCGCCTCAAGGGGAGCGGTACTCGCCTTCAGGGCCATTGGACACCAAGAAGCTGTCCTGACCTGGGCATTTGTGTTGGCTCTGCCCACGAGTACTGCGCACAGTGGGCGTATCTCATACCCACCCGAGATGTCCGATACGCCCTGAAAAAATGTCCTACTTTGGGCCGCCTTCGGGATTCGAACCCGAGACCTACGCATTACGAGTGCGTTGCTCTGGCCAACTGAGCTAAGGCGGCGCGCCGATCTTGCGATCGGCAACGGAGGACAGTCTACACAGCTCCGGGGGCTGGTCCGATCAGGAGGCGGAGGCAGTGGCGAGCTTGGCGGCGAAGCCTATGAAGAGGGCGGCAACGCCGGTAGTAAGGCCTGCGGAGAGGCGGCGACGGCGACGGAAGGCGTTGGAGAGGTAGGTACCGGCGAGGATCAGGGTGGTCAGGTAGATCACGCTGAAGCTCTGCAGGGTGGTGCCCAGGATCGCGAAGGGGA
>Ga0302314_10007543_pt1 | contig 19542 bp, 11 predicted proteins | sample III_Palsa_N2_3_FD_200533 | JGI IMG/M metagenome (GOLD analysis project Ga0302314, IMG submission 200533) | Peat permafrost microbial communities from Stordalen Mire near Abisko, Sweden - III_Palsa_N2_3 | ecosystem: Environmental > Terrestrial > Soil > Palsa > Peat permafrost | place: Sweden...
ATTCGACGGGAATCTTCGAGAAGTGCGGGTCGGCATAGAAGCGCGCGCGGTCCGCGTAGGCAAGACGCTTCGCCTCGACCTGCACATGAATCGCGGCGGCCGATTGGAAGCCCATCGCGGACAGGTCGAACTGTTCCAGGATGTTCAGCATCTGCAGCGTCGCAAGTCCCTGGGTGTTTGCGCCCATGGCATAAACATCGACTCCTCGGTACGAGGTCACCAGCGGCTCGACCCACTCCGCGTGCTGGTCGCGCAAATCCTCGCGGCTCAGCCAGCCGCCGATCCGTCTGAAGTACGCATCGATGGTGCGCGCGATCGGCCCGTCGTAGAAGACCTCCCGCCCTCCCTCGGCAATCGCGCGGTAAGTCCGCGCGAGGTCCGGGTTACGAAAGATGTCCCCTTCGCGCGGTGCCCGTCCGCCCGGCGCGTAGGTGTGCATGGCGTTCGCACATTCCTCCACCCCCGAACCGGGCTGAACGAACGTCTCGAGATCCCGGCCGAAGTGGTAGCCGATGATCTGCGGCAATGGCGCGCCTGCCTCGCAAAAATGAATGGCGGCATCGAAGAGCGACCGCCATTCGAGAATCCCGTGCGCCCGATGCAGCGTCCACCAGGCATCCAATGCGCCGGGCGTCGACACGGAAATCGCTCCATACGCGGGGATGATGCCGCCTGCCGCGCGCGCACGCACCGTCTCGAGACTCAAGGAGCGCGGCGATCGGCCGGAGCCCGCGAGTCCCGTGAGCTTCGCGCGAGCAGGATCCCACAGAAGCACATAGCAATCGCCGCCGAGTCCCGACCCGGTGGGCTCCAGAAATCCGAGGCACGCGGCCGCCGCAATCGCGGCATCGGCGGCCGACCCCCCGCGCTTCAAAGTCTCGATCGCGGTCAAGGTTGCAAGCGGATGCGCCGTCCCGGCGGCGCCCGAATGCCCGAGCGCCGCCGAGCGCGACGCGAAGCTTGCGCCCGCGGGGCGATCTCCCGCGCGCACATCGAAACGTTCGAGGCGCTCAGCGCCCGCCGGCTGATGAGTGGATGCGTCATGCGAGGACATCAGCACGCGCTCATCGATTGAACATAGTCGCGCACGATTGAACATTCGCATTGAACATCACGCGCCCGAATGTGAGGGAAACCCCCCGCCCCGGGACGGCGCGAGCGGCATGCGCGGATGGTGGTTGGATAGTGTGAAGCGGTTAACGCCGCGAGCCTTCGTCGCGGAATAAGTTGGTGCTCATTCGACGTCCGATCGACTCGGCGGCTGCCGTTTTTTTGGGGTGGATAGCAATGCGATTCGTCCATCGTTCAGTCCTCATCGGCACAGCCGCGATCGTGCTTCTGTCGGGCTGCGATTTCTCCTCACCCTGGGGAAGCAGCAGCGGCGGCTCAGAGTACGGCGCCACCAGCGTCTCGGGCAATAGCGGCGGCGGCACAGGCGGCACGGGCACGGGCGGGGGCGGTAAGGGTCCGGTCGGCGGCGTCGGCGGCGAAGGCGGAACTCAGGGCCAGGACGACACGGTGATCGCCGCGGCGAGCACTACGCTGATGTCGGTCGCCGTCGGCACCAGCCAAACCCTCAGTGTGACTTTCAACTCGAGCGACGGACTCGCCACGACGGGCTTCGGAATTTCCGGAAGCTTGGGCGCGCTGCTGCCGGCGGGCTGGAGCGGGCCGGCGGCGTTCACCTGTCCCCTGGTCTCCACGGGCAGCGGCTGCGTCCTGAACCTCACCTATGCACCCACCGCCGCCGACTCGGGCACGCTCACGCTCAACTACATCTACGTGGACAACGCAGGCCTCTCGAAAGTGCCGGGTGGGACGATCAGCATTCCCTATCAGGCCATCTCCGCCAACAACGTGATCGCCACGGCGTCTCCTTCCGGTCAGGTCAACGCCGCCGTCGGCGGCGGCATGCAGTCGGTCAGCGTGACTTTCACGACGGATACCGGCAACGCAACGCTCGACGCAGCCGCCAGCAACTTGAGCGTCACCACCGATCTCACCAGCCTGCCGTCCGGCTGGAGCAGTGTGGCGCCGAGCTTCTCCTGCGCGCTGGTGAGCTCGGGCAACGGCTGCCAACTGGTGCTGAGCTATGCGCCGACCGCCGCGGGCCACGGTACGCTCACGCTGAACTACGGGTACACCGACGACACCGGCGCGAGCCGTACGGGCTCGGTGCAGATTCCGTACTCCAATACCTCGGTTAACACGGTCGCCGCCACCTCCTCGCCCGCCGGACAGATCACTGCCGCCATCAAAGGCGGCAGCCAAGCGGTCGCCATCACGTTCGACACCGACGATGGGAAGGGGGCGTCCAATCTCTTCGTGACGACGGCCCTTAACAAGCTGCCGGCCGGCTGGAGCAGCCGCACCTCGAGCTTCCAGTGCGGCGCCGTGAGCACGGGCAACGGCTGTCAGTTGACGCTCACCTATGCTCCCACCGCGCTCGCGAACGGCACGCTTAGCTTGAATTACGCCTACGACGACGACGCCGGTACGACACAGACGGGCACGTTCGATTTGCCGTACGAAGCGACCACCAACGACAACGTGACCGCCACGCCCTCGCCTTCCGGCCAGATCAATGGGGTCATCGGCCTGAGTACGCAGAACGTCGCGGTCGTGTTCACGACCGACGACGGGCGCCTCGCGACGGACCTTACGGTCACGAGCAGCCTCACCGCTCTGCCGGCGGGCTGGAGCAGCAGCGCGAGCCCCTTCTCGTGCGCGACTTTGAGCAGCGGCAACGGCTGTCAGCTGAATCTCGCGTACAGTCCGCAGGCCGTCGCCGCCGGTACGCTGACGCTGAACTACAGCTACAAGAACAACGCGAACCAGGTGAAGACCGGTTCGTTCGCCATTCCGTACCGCGCGACCACCAACGACACCATCGTCGGAACACCGAGCCAAAACCCGCTTGCCGTGATCACCGGCACGAGCACCCCGGTGACGGTCACGTTCGCCACCGACGACGGCTATCCCGCCAGCACTCTCGCCATCACTTCGGGCTTGACCTCGCTGCCCGCCGGCTGGAGCAGCTCGGCGACGACCTTCAGCTGCACGACGGTGAGCGATGGCACGGTGTGTCAGTTGCCGCTCACTTATGCGCCCACCGCCCTCGACAGCGGCACGCTCAGCCTGGGCTTCAGCTATTCGAACGACGCCGGCATCGCCAAGACGGGCACCGTGAACATCGCGTATCGTGCCAATTCGAACGATACCGTCGGGGGGACCGTGAGCCCAGCGCCAGCGCCAATCGTCGTGCCAGTCAACTCCAGCCAGGCGGTGAGCGTGACTTTCGTGACCAGCGATGCCGCACCGGCAACCCTCTTGTCGGTGACCTCGGGCCTAGGCTCTCTGCCCACCGGTTGGTCGGGCCCCGGCACCTTCAGCTGCGCGACGGTGAGCGACGGCACGCCTTGTCAGCTCGGCTTGACTTACGCGCCCCTGGCGCCGATAGGCAGCAGCAGCTTCCAGTTGGTTTACGGCTATACCAACAACGCGGGCACGGCCATGACAGGTACGGTGACCGTGAGCTACACCGCGCCCTAGCCGGCCGGCCAAGCGCCTCAGCACGGCGGCGCGTACGCCGAGACCTCGGGACCGTGTATCAGTGCCGGACCGCCTGGCCCGGGACTTCGAGGTAGCTGTCGTTGAACCAGCGCACCTTGAGGGGCACGCGGCCGTCGGCCATCGACTCCTCGCTCACATCGCCGCCCGTTCCATAGTTGATCTCCCGGTCGGGACGCTTGCTGACGCGCAACACCATCACCAGCCGGCTGCCCTTCTCGAGCTGCCGGCTGGTCATTCTTTCGGCGGTGAACTCGACCGTTTGGCGCTCGCCCGCTTTCAGCAGATGCCGATGGATGCGGTCCGCCGCGTAGCTCAGCCGCAGCTCGTAAGCGGGATTGAACAGCCGCAGATACTCGCCGTCGGATCTGAGCTCGTACATCGCGATATTCAGATCCATGTCCATCTTGTTCACCTCGAAGTCGAGGCGCCCCTTGACCAGACCGCTCACGCGCGTTGCCCTCGGCAGCGGGTCGCTTTGATAAAGCACCGCGTTGTGCGTAACCAAATTCCGGGTGATCAAATCGGTCGGCGGCAGCCAACCTGCATCCGAGCGATCCTTGAAGCGGATCGTCTGCGCGATGGCCGCGAGCTTCGCGCTCTTGCGCCTCGCCAGCCGGTGGTTACCAGCTCCGGCCAGTCCCGAGGCGTCCAGATAGTAGCGCTGTGAATCCGCTGCCAACGCCTCGAAGGACGGCGCATGTTGCCATTCGTTGGCGCCCATGACTTCGTAATTGATGCGGCCGCTCAGTTGTTGAGGCAATTGAGCTCCTTTCAGGGCGTGATCCAGCCACTCATATCGAAGCTCGCGCAAATCGAGGCGCGCCGCCGGATCGATCGCATAGTCGCGCAGCACGGGCGAGGTGAGTGAGCCGTGCTGGATGACGCTGTCGTCATAGGGGCCGATCAGCAGCGTGTGGTCCGCGTGCGGGTTGTAGCGTAGGTGCTGCGAGAAGTAATAGAGTGCCGCCGGCGCGGCGTCGTCGAAATAACCCGACGTCGTGAGAATCGGGATGTCGAGGTGCGCGAATTGCTCTCGAAACGGCACCAGGGTCTGCCAGAACCTGTCGTAGCTCGGGTGGTTCAGCCAGCGGATGAAGATCGGATTGGGCTTTCCGAAGATCCGCCCCAGGTCCCGATACGGGCGCCCGCTGCGATACCACTTCTCATTGAGCGCGCGCCACGGCGCGTCATCCGCGAAACTCGCATCAAGCGCAGGGTCGGTGTTGGTTGCTTGCAGCGACCAACGATACGCCGAATTCTCGAATATCCCGCCCACCATCGGCATGTCGATGCCCGGCGCGAGGGGGGCGGAGGTCGCAATGGCCTTGAGCGCCGCGGGCGCACGCGCGGCCGCGGCCCAGGCGGTGAACCCTGAATACCCTTCGCCGACCATCGCCACACGTCCATCGCTCCAGGGCTGCTGGGTGATCCAGAGAATGAGCGCACGCGCCTCCTCGCCATCGTGCTGATAGGGCACGAAGGGAATGGAGCGATCCCGCTCCATGTAGGCGGCGACGCCGGCATAGCCGTGCGCCGCGTATTCCTTGGCGAAATTACGCGATGGATCGATCGACAGCTCGAGGAGCGCCGCGAGCGGCCCGGCGGCGCTCTTCGGCCGGACCACCCGGACGTGGAGCGTCGGCCGCCATGGTACGGGGATCAGGATCTCCTCGTCGGTCACGTAGCGCCGGGCTTCGTCCTTGGCCTCTAGCGAGGCAACCAGCGGAGAGATTTCCCGATAGGCCTGATAGGCGAGATACGCCCCGACGAGCTTCACCGCGTCCGCTTGATTGATGGTGTCCGTCGGCCGCTGCTGGAGGAGCAGCGACTGGAAATCCGCCTCTTGCGGGGATGACCGCAGCCATTCCTCCACCGCATACGCATCGTGGTCGCTCATGCGGCCAATCGACTCGTCGTAAGTTCTTTGAAACGCCTCGGGAAATGCGAGGTGATCTTCCGTCTCGAGGGATTTGGCGTGCGCGTAGACGTCGTAGATCGTTCCGCGGCCGACCGGACGACCCAAGTCCGCACGCTTGCGCCGCTCGCGCAACGACTCGCGCGAGGCGTCCGCGGCCACGTAATCGCCCGCCACCATTTGCAGGGCCGAGAGATTCGCGAGGTAGCGGTCTTGATCGGACTCCTGATACACGGGCAGCAGCCGTTCGGCCAGGTCGCGCATGACCCCCGGTGTGGCGGCATCGCTCGCCGAAGCCGGTGCTTGAAATTCCATATCCTGCGCGCTCGACCACGACGGCCCTGCGCAGCAGAGCACCAGCGCCGTCATCAGCGGCCACAAGCCTCTCATCGCCCGGGTTCCTTCGACACCGGCGCAGGGCGCGTTGCGCGCGGCGCCTTGACCAGATGCACGACCGTCGAAAACAGCGGATGGGCTTCCCCCGGACCCCCGATATGAATGATGCCGGTCTGCGCGAGTTCCTTGGTGAACACATCCATCACCAGCTCGAGCACGTCATCGTCGAGCGTGCCGAACGTGCCGTCGATCAAAACCCAGGGAGGGTTTTGCAGCAGGATGCGGGCGAACACCAGGCAGAGTTGCTCGTCCTGGCTGAGCTCGCGGTCCCAGCGGTGCGTCTCGTCGAGCAACCGCACGAGTCGCTCGACACCGAGCCGGTAGAGCACGCGCGCGTAGCCCGCTTGGCTGAAGCTCTCCGCCTTTTGCGGGTAGGCGAGTACTTCGCGCAAGGTGCCCCGCGGCAGATACGGAGTGCCGCGCGGCAGATAGAAGATCTGCTCCCCCTCCGGACGAATCACCTGGCCGCTCCCCCAGGGCCATAATCCGGCCAGCGCGCGGAACAGCTGCGTCTGGCCCGGCCCCGGCGCGCCGAGAATCACGGCGCGCTCGCCCGCCTTCACGACCACTTGCCGCTCGCGCAGGCGGTCGGCATTCGCCGATGACACGATCTCGAGATCCTCGATGGTGATCGCGCCCGCCGGGCCCCCCGCATAGTTGATGCGGCTCTCGAAGCCGCGTGGCTCGCAGATGCCGAGGAGCGCCTGGCGAAAGCTAGCGACCCGCAGCAAGGTCGCGCGCCAGTCGGCGATGGCGCTGAAATTGTCGATGAACCAGCGTAGCGAGGACTGTGCCTGCGTAAAGGCGCCCGCCGCCATCATCAGGCCGCCGAAGGAGATTTTCCCCATGAAATAGAGCGGTGCGGCGACCAGGATGGGCGCGACGATGGTGACCCAGCCGAACCCCGCCGTCACCCAGGTGAGATTGGTGTGGCCCCACACGATGCGCCGCGTGGCGGCGAGTACGTTGCGCAAGTTGAGCTCGATGCGGCGCTTCTCGTCCGTTTCTCCTTGCGCGAGCGAAATCGCATCGACGTGCTCGTTGACGCGCACCAGCGAGAATCGCAGATCCGCCTCGCGCGCATAACGCTCGGCGTTGCGGGCCACGAGGCCGCGCCCCACCCAGAAGCTCATGAACGATCCCGCGCTCGCGTAGATGACCGCGGCCCACAGCATGAAGCCGGGGACGGCAAAGTCCCGCTCGCCGATGCGAAAGCTGAACCCGCTCGAGAGACCCCAAAGCACCCCGGCGAACGTCGCAAACAGGATCGAGGCCTGCAGAAGACCGACGCCGAGATCGGCCGACAGCTCGGTGAGACGCCGTGCATCCTCGTGCATGCGTTGGTCGGGGTTCACGCCGATGGATCCGGCATTGGCCAGCCAGAACGCGCGGCGCGGCTGCATCCAGTCGCCGAGCAGGCTATGCACCAGACCTTCGCGCAGCTTCAGCTCCAGTGTCTCCACCAGCCAGCGCTGCAGCACGTTGAGCACCAGTAAAAACGCGGCAATCGCGAAGAACACGCCGAGCTGGAACAGGAACTCCCGCAGGTCGCGGCGCGACATGGCGTCGAAGAACGGCTTGTTCCATCGGTTGATGCGGATCTGCCCATAAGCGGTGGCAATCACGATTGCGACCAGGAAGACGATCAGAATCACCAAGGATCTGCCGGCCGGCGAGGAGAAGATCGCGCGTGAGAGCGAGCCCGCTTGATGCAGCAAGCCGGTTTGCGCGGTCTCGCTCTCCGAGTCGCCGGAGGTCCGGGTGGGCTCTTCCGTCACGCCCGGAACTCGCAGATCACTTCCGCGGGCGTTTGCGCAACGGCGACGGAACCGTCCGCGCTCGGTGCGACGACGGTGCCATTGATGGTCGCGCCGCGCAGCGCCTCGCGATGCGGCGGGCGCAGAATCAGCGGCGCATCGATCTTGGCGGGGATGTCGAAGCGCAGCGTCCGCTCATCGATTCGCCGCAACGAATAGCTCAACGGGCCGTAAAGCGTCGGCATCGCTCTGACCTCGACCCCCGCGCCCTCGAGCCATTCCGCCGAGAGGCCCGCCGCCAGCACGAGGCTCCGTCGGGACTCGAGTTCGTAGGCGAAGAGACTGCGCAAGGCAAGCACGTACTCCGCGGCGATCCAGGTGTGCGGCAGATCACCCACGTGCGCGGGCGCCTTGTGGTCGCGCCAGGCAATCTCCGGCCACTGGTTCCAGGGCGGCGGGCGGCGGTCAGACAGAAAGAAACGCAACAGCTCGAGCGCCGCCTCGCGCCGTCCGAGCCGCACCAGAGCCCCGATGATGCGGATCTCGTACGGCGTGTAGTTGGCCGCCGGCACCTCGCCCGAGCGCCTTGCCCGCCAATCGGCCAGATACTTGTCGAACGTGTGCTCGAGCGCGGCGCGATCGAGTCCGTCCGGCACGTCGAAGAGATAGAGTGCGTTCGCCGTGGCCGTCGGATCGAAATCGGCCCATTCGGCGCTGCCCGGGATGAAATCGAGGCCGCGGCGCGCGCGCGTGGACTCGATCGAGGCGAACAGCGACTGCGCGATACGCGCCGCGAGCGCCGTTGATCGCGCGGCGGTGTCGTTGCGGCCGAGAGCGCGCGCGAGCTCCGCCGCGTCGCTCACGCCTCGAAGCGCCCAGAAACCGTCCCAATAGGAATGCACCGGCTGCGCCAGATAGCCCTCGTGGCTCACCGAAATCGGCAACAGGCCGCCAGGTTCCAGCAAGCCCTCGATGCATGCAAGCGCACGCTCCACGAACGTCCAGCTTTCCTCGAGCAGAGTCCTGTCGCCCGTGAAGCGGTAATGATCGGCGATGAGAGCGATCAGCTCGCCGTGACTGTCGTGCTCGACCAGCCAGTCCGGACCTTGGCTATCCACGCAACACGGCACGAAGCCGTCGGCGCGCTGATACGGCGCGTACCAGCGAATGAACTCCGCGACTTCCTCGGCATGCCCCATGCGCAGCAACGCCGCACTCATCATCGCGCCGTCCCTGATCCATGAGCGCGTGTAGCGCCGCGGCCCGGGCTGCAAGGCTGAGCCTGAGCGGGTGATGAGGATGTGAGTGGTTGCGGTAAGGGCCGCCTCCACGGCGGACCGGCACCAGCCGCTGCCCGACCACTGCTCCGCGCGGATCCGGGATTTCCAGTCGAAAACCGCCTCTCCCGGCGACGCGCGCGTCTCGGCGGCCCGGCATTCGAGGATTCGCTCGACACTCTTTTGCGGCTCGACGCTGAAGGCGAACTCGAACGCGCCCGAGGCGAAGCCGAATGCATCCTCGACGTCGCTGTGCGGCGGGAGCACTCCTGCGGCGAGGCTTGCGGCGATGGGGCCTTCATCGAAGGCCATCGCGCCGAAGCCGGTCGGCGCGGTCGTGGCGGCGATGCAAGTGCGCTCATCGACGCGCAGGCTCTCTCCATCCCAGGCGAGACGCCGCACGCGGCTCACACCGCCTACGTTACGGAAACTCTGCCAGGGCGGCGTTACTTGAAAGGGACGCAACAGCACGAACAAACGTACCGTCATGGCGCTCTGCGAGCGGCTCTCCAGACGATAACGGATGCGCAACGTGCCGCTCACGGTGGCCTCGGCGGCGATCGACAGGCACCAGTCGCGAGCGTCCCAGGTCACGGTCGGCACCGGCACCCAGCGATCCTCGAGCGCCTGCCGCGCCTCGACGTCGGCCCACGTGAACAACCGCCCTGCGATGAAAAGCATTGGCTCGAGGGAGAAGGACGCGTGGCGCGCTTCCACCATGCCGTCAGTATTCATGAGCGCGCACTCGGTGCCGTGCGAGGTGCCGATGGGCGTCCATTCGGTCTGTTCGCGATGCAGCCAGCGCGGATGCGAGCCGCGCGCCTCGGCAGCCGCGAGGGCATACCAGAAGGCCTCGATCGAGCGCGAGAACTCGAAAGGCTCGAGCTCGAGCGCTGCGCCGGCGCTCGGCGCCGCTATCTCCAGACGCAGGAAGCGGGTCGATAGCCCGGGCAGGTACACGTAGCTGCGTTTGCCCCCCGCATGCGCCGCCGCGTAGACGGTTTTCCAGCGCTTGCCGGCGAGCGAGGCGCGCACGCGATAGCCGTTTGCCGGCGCCTGCTCCAGCCAATCGATGATCAAACCGCCGAGCGTGCGCCGGGCGCTCAAGTCGACGGCGATCCAGGGCTTTCGATCCTCGCTCCGCGGTTTCCAGCCGCGCCCCGTCAGCGCGTCCTCGGCCCCGTATCCGGGCTGTGCACTCGAGGCGCTCGCGCTCGGCGGCTGCGCCGGCAAAAGATCGCGCACCTCGAGGTCGGCGATGAAGATGCGGCCGGCACCGCCCTCGCCCGCCACGACGGCGAGCTCGATGAAGCCGAGCCGCGAGAGCACACCGCCGCTCGCGGGCCCCCACGCAAAATCGATGTCCCGGCTCTGCACCACGAAGCGCTTCCATCTCCGCGGCAGTGAGAGGTCCTTGAACACGTGCCGCCAGACGTTCTGCCCGCTCGGGTCGATCAGCTTGAGCTCGAAGTCGTTGACCGCGCCGTGACCGCGCAGCCGGAAGTGCACCGCATATTCCGCCGGCATGACCTGTCCGACGGCGCGGCGCGCGACGACGAAGCCCTTGCCGCCTTTGAAATCGAAGTCCATCTGGAGCGCCGGACCCGCGGGCGTCGGCACCACGCCGAGCACGAGCTCCGCGTTACCGGAGGCGGTGGACTGCCATTCCGTGAGCGGCACGGAAACGGCGGTAACGGCCACTACGCGGCGCTACCCATGTCGACGAGCTGAATGCGCCGATCCGCCGTGGCCGATTCGAAATCGTCGCAAAGAATGGTGAGATCCTGCTTGTCCTGCGCGATCACGGCGCTGATCAAGCAGGCGCGGTTACGGCCGCGCCGCTTGGCCTCGTAGAGCGCCTTGTCGATCAGGCCGATGGCGCTTTCGAGCGAAATCTCCAGATCCGAACCCTCCATCGGAAAACACGCATAGCCGATGGAAATCGTGCACTTGATCGCCTGGCCATTCCAGAGCACGGGGTCGCGGCGCACGGCCTGCAGCAATCTTTCCACGGTTCGATCGGCCTGCTCGGGCGTGATCGGGTCGAGAACCGCCAAAAACTCCTCTCCGCCCCAGCGCACCAGCTTGTCGCTCTCCCGCAGGGCTGCCGAGAGACGATGGCTCACGGTCGCGAGCACGGCGTCGCCCGCGGGATGTCCTTGCGTGTCATTGATGCGTTTGAAGTGATCGAGATCGGCGAGCAGCACACAGCCGCCGATCGGGCGCGTGCCCTCGACGCTCAGAACGTGCTCATTGAAGTAGCGCCGATTGCGCAGCCCCGTCAGCGCATCGCGCTCGCTGTTGAAGCGCAGCCGATCGTTGGCTCTGCGCACCCGCGCAAAGGCCCATCCCAGGGCACCGCAGATGCACGTCACGAACAGGGCACCCGCCAGAATGAACTGCTGGCGCAGAGTCTGCGTACGCATTTCCGCGGCTTTGAGCGCGTTATCCCGCCGCAGCAGCTCGAGTTCCCGCGCGCGCCGCTCATCGTCGAACTTGGCGGACAGCTCGAGGAATGCACGCTGCCGGGCGCTGGTCATTATCTTCGAGCCCATCTCGTCATAGCGATGATAGACCTGGATCGCCATCATCAGATACCCGGCCCGCTCCAAGGAGTTGGCGTACTCGCGCAGCAGATCTTGTGCATCGAGGAGGTTGTCGCCGGCGACGGCTTCTGCAATCGCGCCCTCTGCCAGTTTCTCGCCCGCCTTGATGTCGCCGAGGCCGATGTAAGCCAGGCCCTCGTTGAAGGAGGCGATCGTCGTTTCGCCGCTGGTCAGCACTTCGGCCGCGATCGGCAGCGCCTGTTTGGAGTACTTGAGCGATTCGGCGTAGTCATGCGATTTCAGATACGAGTCCGACAGATTCACCGACGCACGCGCCAGCCACTTGTCGCTTCCCGAGAGCTTCGCATGCTCGAGTGCCGCGAGACTCGCGCCGCGCTCCGCGGAGCGATTTCCCTTGCGATCGGCGATGTCCGAGGTACGGATCTCGACCTCGCACAGGGCCGTCTCATCGCCCAGGCTGAGCGCGAGGCTGCGGGCGCTCTCGACTTCCTCCGAGGCGCGATCGAAGTTGCCGGTATTCGTGTAGATGCGCGAAAGCCAGAGCAGCGCATGGAGCGTGCGCTGCTCATCGTGCATGTCGCGCGCGAGGTCGAGTCCCTCCTCGAGGAACGGCAACGCCGAGTCCGCCTGGCCAAGAGTGCGCAGCGTATTGCCACGGAGGATCGATACCCGGTAGGCCTCGGAGTCCGAGGCAATCGACTTCATGTCGATGTGGTTCAGCTCCGCACTGGCCGCCGCGTATTGCTCGTGCTGATAGAGCGAATACGCCTTGACGTAATGCTCCGCGACGGACGCGGACTGATCCCCGTCCTCGGCCAGCGACTTGAGACGAGCGAGCGTCGCATCGACATCGGCCTCGCGGCGGACATCGGCATACACCATGCCGCGCACTTCGAGGAACTGCACATCCGAGTCCCGTACCTTGCCGAGCGCGGGCCCCTCGATCATTTTCGCGGCGCGCTGCGGGTCGGACCAATCGAGCATCTCGATGCGATCCGCAAATGACTGGTCCGCGGCATGGCCCGAGACGGCTGCGCCCCACGCCAATATCCCGATCAGTGCGGATTGTCTAAATCGCCCCATTACCGCTCACACCAAGACTGCAGTGCAGCACTCCACCCGCATAATTGTGGTCACGACGTGGGGGCCCTTGGCGTGATGGACGTCATTGGCTGGAGTTTTGGAGGCTTGAGCCCTCGGGTATCGCTCCAGGATGTGATTGGAATCATAATCTAACGGATAAAGCACCCATAATTCCATGGAGCCTACCATGAGCCAGCGCGTCATCCCCTTGTTCCTCGCTCTCGCCGCCGCAACCGCCGCCCAGGCCGATGAGCCCGTCGGCGATCAACGGGGCGTCGGGCTCATGCAGAAGTACCATTGCCAGCAATGTCACACCATGGACAAGAACCTCTCGGGGCCCTCGTTTCACGCCATCGCCAAGCACTATGCCAGCGACCCGAACGCGCGCGAGGAGATTGCCGCGAGCATCTTGAACGGCAGCTCGGGCGCGTGGGGGCCTTTGCCGATGCCGCCGGTGTCGGTTTCCGACGAGGATCTGAAGCCGTTGGTCGACTGGATCCTGTCGCTGACCAGCGGTTGATGGCACGCCCGGTCACGGTGGCCTGCGTCGGGTCGAGCAGCACGGCGGGAAAAGGCCAGGCATTCAACTGGATCATCGAGCTCGAACAGCGGCCGCAGAACCAGCGCTTCGCGTTCCGCAACTTCGGCATCGGCGGCGATCTGTCCTTCAATGTCCTCGAGCGATTGCCTCAGGTGCTCGACTGCCGTCCCAGGATCGCGGTGGTGGCGATCGGCAACAACGACGTCTTGGCGCTCGCCTCGCCGAAGGCACGGCGTTTCTACCGCATCGTCAAGCGGCTGCCGCATAACCCCTCCGCGGCATGGTTTCGGGAGAATCTCGGCGCCATCGCCCGGGGTCTGAAAGATTCGGGACGCGCAACGGTCGCGCTCTGTTCCTTGCCGCCCATGGGCGAGGATCAGACCTCCTCGGAGCCTTTTCAGCGTGAGCTCAATCGCCGCAGCGGCCAGTTGAACGCGATGATCAAGGACATCGCCCAAGAGGAAAGCGTGGGCTATATCGGCCTGAATGAGGCGATGAGCGCGCAGCTGTCCGGATCCCCGCGCCGGGCACTCACGGGCTTTCGATTTCTACCCTTTTACCGCGATGCATTTCGCACCCTGGCGCTGCGCAAGACGCCTGACCAGGTGGCGAGCTTGAATGGCTGGTGCTTTCACAGCGATGGCATCCACTTGAACAGCCGCGGAGGCCTGATCCTCGCCGATCTGGTGCAGGCCTTCATCGATGAGGTCATGGGGGTCATGCCAATTGAGCATACGCACATGTGATGTAGGCCATTTATTAGGGGCTGCCGGTGCGCTATGCTGCTAGGCGGCATGAAGGCCACAACGAACGCCGCAACTCCTTCCAAACGACTGCAATTCGAGCCGCAGACGCTTGCAGTCGCCGCCGCCATCTACGGCGGGTTCGGCCTTGTGACCTGGTACTTTCATTCCCTGCCGCTCTGGGTAGCGCTGCCGCTCGGCGCGGTTCTGATCGCCTGGCACGGGTCCCTGCAGCACGAGACGATCCACCGTCACCCCTTCGCCTCCCGGCGCCTCAATGCATTCTTGGGCGGAGTCCCGCTCTCCCTGTTCATACCGTACTCTCTCTATCGGCGCACCCACCTCTGGCACCACCGTTTTGGCGGACGGATCCTGACCGATCCGCTGGTCGATCCGGAGACATTTTACTTAACGCAAGGGGCTATGGCGAAGGCCAGCTCGCCGGTACGCATCCTACGCCGTGCCAATACCACGCTCCTGGGGCGCCTCATCCTCGGGCCCTTCATCGCGACCGGTACCTTTCTGGTCGGACCCGCTCGCAGCCTCGCCTTGGGTGAGGGCCGGGAATGGCGCATCTGGGCGGCCCACGGCGTCGCCGTGACGACGGTCCTGCTCTGGGTCGTCGGAATCTGCCGGATCAATGTGTTCGTGTACATTGCCTGCTTCGTTTACCCCGGTCAGGCGCTCACCCTGCTGCGGTCCTTTGCCGAGCATCGCGCGAGCGCCGAGCCCGCGCAACGCACAGCGGTGGTCGAGGCGAACCCCCTGCTGTCGCTCATCTTCCTCTACAACAATCTGCACGTCGTGCACCACGACCGCCCGGCGCTGCCTTGGTACAAGCTGCCGGCAGCCTGGCGGAAGCTGCAAGCCGATGGCGGAGATGCATCCGCGCGCACGGCCGGTATGGTCTACGCGGGCGGGTACCGCGAAGTGGTCAGGCGCTATTTTCTGCGGCCGGTGATCGACGTCGAGCACCCCCCTCTTTCGCCGGCGATGGAGCAGCCTCCTCCCTCCGTCAAGCACGCGACTGTCACCGCAGCCGGCACGGCCGCCACGGGCTAATGTCCTCGCGAAGGCCCGTCGCCCAACGGATCGCCGGGCGACGCATCGCCGCGCTTCCGATGTATGACTTTCCACCGCTGCAGGCGGCGACCGACGAGTTCTGGTCGGCCATCGCCGCACGCCTACGGGCGGCGGGCGTTGCCGACGTCCCGGCGGCACTCACCCGCGACATGAGCCACATCGAGACCTGGCGGGATCCCCGGCTCCTGTTCGGGCAGGCGTGCCAATACCCTCTCGCGAAATCCTGGCACGACGGGGTGCGGCTCGTGGCCATTCCCGCGTACGCGGCGCCCGGCTGTGAGAGGAGCCGCTACCGAAGCGCCATTATCGTCAGAGCCTCAGACCCTGCGGGTGGACTCGCGGACCTTCGCGGCCGGCGCTGTGCGGTCAACGAGCCCGATTCGAACAGCGGCTCGAATCTGTTGCGCGCCGCCATCGCCCCGCTCGCCGATGGGGGTCGGTTCTTCTCGTCGGTCGAGCTCACCGGCGGACACCTGAGGAGCGCATCGTCGGTCGCCTCGGGCAATGCCGATGTGGCGGCCATCGATTGCGTGACTTACGCGCACATTGGGCGGCTCCATCCGGAGCTCGCGGCGCGCCTGCGAATCCTCGATTGGACTCCGTCGAGCCCCGGGCTGCCGTACATCACCGCGCGCGCCACCGACTCGATGACCGTCGCGGCACTGCGAAGCGCGCTCGGCGAAGTGCAATCGGAGCCTGCGCTCGCGACGGTGCGCGCCGATCTCCTGCAGAGCGGGATCGATTTCGCGGTCGACGAGAGTTACGCCGAGGTGCTGCGGCTCGAAGCTGATGCGCTCGCCCGCGGTTATCCGCAGCTGGCCTGACCGACCCGGCGGCCACGCACGACGATGCGGCGCCCGCGCACGATGCGATGGCCGCCCGAGCCGGCGCCGCGCACCTCTACATGCGCATGCGCTCGCCGGACGGGTCGAACGAGGGCTCGGCGAGAATGGTCGCCGCGCGCCGATCGCCGAGGATCTCGATTTCAAACGCCTGCTCGGCAGTCTCGCCCGCGAGCGAGGCCGGTACGTAGCCCTGCGCGAGCGAGCGCTCGACCCAGTGACCGTAGCCGCCGGAGGTGACCCAGCCGATCACTTTGCCGCCGTGCCAGATCGGCTCATCGCCGAGCACGTCGGCATCGGCCGCCTCGACCGCGAAACTCACGCGCCGCAGGGCACCGCCGCTCTCCTTCTCACGCAGCGCCGCCTCGCGCCCGATGAAGTCGGGCTTGCCGAGATCGACGAAGCGCTCCAGGCCCGCCTCGAACGGCCCATAGATCGGGCGCAGCTCGCGATACCAGGTCGGGAAGTTCTTTTCCAATCGCAGACACAGAAGCGCACGCATGCCGAAGAGCGTGAGCCCGAGCGGACGGCCCGCCCCGCGAATCTCGGCGTAGAGCCGTCGCAAGTACTCGGGTCGCACCCAGATCTCGTAGCCGAGATCGCCGGTGTAGCTCACCCGATTGACCATGGCGGGCACGTTCGCGATGTCCATCGCACGATGATCCATGAATTTGAACGCGGCGCCCGAGACGTCCTCGTCGGTGAGCTGCGCGAGCAGCTCGCGCGAGCGAGGGCCGGCGACCGACAGGCCGACGAGGTCGAGATCGAAGCGTCGCAGGCGCACCGAGCCGTCCGCGGGCAGCTGCGACTCGAACCAGCGCATGTGATAGATCTGCGCCTGGGAGGAGCCCCACATCAGAAACCGCTCGGGGCCCGCGCAAGCCATGGTGAAGTCCCCGATCAGTTTGCCCCCCGGGTTCAGCATCGGCGTGAGCACCAGCCTGCCGACACGCGGCATGCGATTCGTCATCAACCGCGACAGGAACCCGCCAGCCCCCGGTCCTGAAATCTCGTATTTCGCGAAATTCGCGATCTCCGTGACGCCGACGGCCTCGCGCACGCCGCGGCATTCGGCCTTGACGTGCCGGAAGTCGTTCGAGCGGTGGAACGAGACGACGTCGCGCGGCTCGACCCCTCGCGGTGCGAACCAGAGCGGCGTCTCGAGTCCCCAGCTGTCGCCCATGACGGCACCCTCGGCGAGGAGCACGTCGTACAGCGCGGTCGTCTGCTGCGGACGGGCGGCCGGGAGCTCCTCGTTCGGAAAGCGGATGGAGAAGCGCCGCGAATAATTCTCGCGCACCTTCTCATTCGTGTAGCGGCGGGTCGCCCACTCGCCGTAGCGCGCAACGTCCATGGCCCACACGTCGAAGCCCGGATCGCCGTTGACCATCCACTGCGAGAGCGCGAGCCCGACGCCGCCGCCCTGGCTGAAGCCCGCCATGACGGCGCAGGCGCACCAGAATCCGGGCAGACCCTGCACCGGCCCGACGAGCGGATTGCCGTCGGGGGAGAAGGTGAACGGCCCGTTGATGATGCGCTTGATGCCGGCGTGCTCCATCGCCGGGAAATGCTTGAAGCCGACTTCGAGCGAGGGAGTTATACGGTCGAGATCCGGGGCAAGGAGCTCCGAGCCGAAGTCCCACGGTGTCGTGCGCGGCTGCCAGGGCACACAGGCCTTCTCATAAGTGCCGAGGACCATGCCGTTGTGCTCCTGCCGCATGTAGATCTCGGCCTTGAAGTCGATGGCATGAGGGAGCTCGCGACCTCGCGCGCGGTTGAACTCGATGACCTCCGGCATGTCGTCGGTCACGAGATACATGTGCTCCATGGCGAGCACCGGCAGCTCGATACCGACCATCCGGCCAACCTCGCGCGCCCAGAGGCCGCCCGCATTGACCACGTGCTCGGCGTTAATGGTGCCCGCGGTGGTGGCGACATCCCAGGTTCCGTCACTACGGCGCGCGAGGGCGGTGACGCGGGTCTGCAAATGGATTTCTGCCCCGCCGATGCGGGCGGACTTCGCATAAGCATGCGTCGTACCATAGGGGTCGAGGTTACCGTCCGCGGCGTCGAGCATCGCACCGACGAAATACTTCTCCTCGATGAGCGGCAAGAGCTGCTTCGCCTCGCTCGGCGTCAGGAGCGAGGTCTCGAGTCCCAGATAGCGAGCGCGGCCGTGCGCCATCTTGAGCCACTCCATGCGCTCGGGCGTATCGGCAAGCAGCAATCCCCCGGAGCGGTGCAGACCGCAGGACTGGCCCGAAATGCGCTCGAGCTCATCGTAAAGCCCGATGGTGTATCCCTGGAGCTTGGCGACGTTGGGATCGCCGTTGAGTGTGTGAAAGCCGCCGGCGGCATGCCAAGTCGAGCCGCTGGTGAGCTGATCGCGCTCGAGCAGAACGACGTCCTTCCAGCCCGCCTTCGTGAGGTGGTAGAGCACGCTGCAGCCGACGACGCCTCCGCCGATCACGGCGACCCGGGTATGTGATTTCATCTATCGAAACTCCTGGATAATCATTGCGTAGTGCGCGAATCGGACCAGCCGGCGGCCGCGGATTCGACGCCGACCTGGTAACCATGAGGCAGCGCCGTATCGATGAGCACGTCCCAGATGGAGGCGGCGAATGTCCCGAGCACGTATAACTCGAAGCGCTCGCGCCCGCGCCGATCGAGAAGCACGCCCGTGTGATGGAAGCCGGTCTGTGCAAAATGACCCGCCGGAAATTGCGTCAAATCCAAATCGAGGGCCACTTGATGCGCGAGCACATCGCCCGCCGCAGCACCTTCGAGCCGCAGGCAAATCCGCGCGCCCGACAGCCCCGTGACCGTACCCGAATCCGGCGGCACGGCCTGCTCGAGCGCCCGCCCCGTACCCTCTTCGAGCGATATCACCCAGTACTGGTCGGCGGCGATCCGGTACAGGCGATGGGGACCGCTCACCGTCACCTCCCCATTCGAATCGGGGAGTACCGAGCCGGTGATCGAGCGGACGAGCGGCGAGAGCGCGCTCGCGCCGTCCCGAAACATCCCGAGCTGCGTCAGATACCAGCCCCGGATCTCCGTGATGCGCAGGGCGCGCCCGCCATCGGCCCCGTCGCGTCCACCCACGGCCAGACCTCCCTCGAGCGGCGAACGACTCTCAAACATGCAGCCGCTCCCCGGCCGGATCGATGAACACCGGCTGCACGATTCGCGCCCGCACGGTCTCGCCCTTCAGCGGATAGGCGCAGAGAATCTCCTCGCCGACGTGCTCGAGGCCGCCCTGATAACGCCCCAGGGCGATGTACTTGTCGAGGACGGTCGACCAGGTGACCGAGGTGATGTACCCGCGTCCGTGGCCGGCGATCGCATCGCCACGCGCGAATAAAATCGCGCCACCTCGAAGTCTCGCCTGCGGCTCGAGCAACTCCAGACCGACCAGACTCCAGCGCTCCGCGGCACGCAGATCGGGCCGCTCGCGCAGCTCGCGGCCGACGTAGGCCTTGCCGCTCGCGGCCATCTTGCCGAGGCCGAGATCGTCGAGGGTGTTGCGGTGATCGAGCTCGAGGCCGGCCACGTGACCCTTCTCGATGCGCAGCGAGGCGAGCGCTTCGAGACCGTAGGGCTTGAGACCGAGCGGCGCGGCGCGCGCGAGCAGCAGCTCCCAGAGCGCGACACCCCGGTCCGCCGGTGCGTACAGCTCATAGGCGAGCTCGCCCGAGAAGCTCAGCCGCAAGAGCCGCAGCCGCACCCCGTCGATCTCCACTTCCCGAGCGCCCATGTGCG
>Ga0302314_10007544_pt1 | contig 19542 bp, 12 predicted proteins | sample III_Palsa_N2_3_FD_200533 | JGI IMG/M metagenome (GOLD analysis project Ga0302314, IMG submission 200533) | Peat permafrost microbial communities from Stordalen Mire near Abisko, Sweden - III_Palsa_N2_3 | ecosystem: Environmental > Terrestrial > Soil > Palsa > Peat permafrost | place: Sweden...
TGGGTAATGCCCCCCTGTGACACATCTCCGAGAATGCCGTCATTGCCACGGGTAACGGCCAAACGGCCCCGGCCGGGGCCTCCAGGCCTCCCGGGCCGGCCCGGGAGGCGCAATCAGGGAGACGTACGGCCGGGTGGCTGGCCGCTAGCGTCGATGGTGCAGGCCAGCCGGTAATTTCTACCGCGATTTCCCGAGGATGCTTTGATGGTCGTCAGCCACCCACCGTCCAGGACAGAACTCGCGCGTCGCGCGTCTGACCTGGTGCCGCTGCTCCAGAAGAACGCGCTGTGGACGGAGGACAACAGGCGCCTCCCGGCAGAGACCATCGACGCTCTTGCCGATGCGGGCCTCATGAGGATGCGGATCCCCGCTCGCTACGGGGGCTATGAATCAAAGATGAGCACCGTGGTCGACGTTGTATCAGAACTCGCGCGAGGGGACGGGTCGACCTCGTGGACGGTCGCGGTCTGGGCGATCAGCAGCTGGATGGTCGGCCTTTTCCCGGACGATGTCCAGGATGAGGTATTCGCGGATCCTGACGTTCGGATTAGCGGGATCCTCAGCCCGCGCGCTGTCGCGATCCCCGCCGCGGGCGGGGTCATTCTCAACGGCAGGTGGTCGTTCAACACAGGAGCTCAGCAAAGTCAGTGGAACACCAACGCGGCGGTACTTTCGACGGCCAGCGGCGAGGAGCCGATCATGACTGTCATTCCGCTCGTGGATCTGGAGATCATCGACGACTGGTATGCCGCGGGCCTGCGGGGCACGGGCAGCGTCACGACGGTGGCGCGGGATCTCTTCGTCCCCGACCAGCGCGTGCTGCCCATGGGACCCGTGATTCAGGGGGTGCACCGCTCGACGGCGAATGCCGGCTCGTCCATTTACCAGGGTCCCTTCATGCCGACCGTCTGCGCGACCGTCAGCGCGACTGCGCTTGGCTTGGCCAAAGCGGCCAGGGATGCATTCTTCGAGCGGCTGCCCGGCCGGAAGATTACCTACACCGAGGACGCGGACCATAGCCAGGCGCCCCTCACTCACCTGCAGGTAGGTGAGGCGACGGTGAAGATTGACGAAGCGGAGTTCCATGCTTACCGCGCCGCGCGCATGGTGGACGACAAGGGCCCGGACGGCAGGCCGTGGACACTGGAAGAACGTGCCCAGAGCCGTCTTGACATGAGTGCTGTGTGCCAGTGCGCCAAGGAGGCCGTGGACATTCTCAGCTCGGCCACGGGCGCGTCGTCCGTCTACTCGCACGTCCCGATGCAGCGCATTGAGCGCGACGCTCGGGCTCTTAACCTGATCGCTCTTATGCACCCGGATACAAATCTTGAACTTTACGGACGGATTCTCTGCGGCCTGCCGCCGAACACCAGTTACGTCTAACCCGGCTGCTCCCTCACCGGAGCACCGCAAGCAAGGAGCAAGACATGCCGACCACCCTAGGCTCGTTGCGTAGCCTGGTCCTGAGCCCTTCGCTCGCCGAGGTCAGCTTCGCCGGACGAGGCTTCGCGGTCACCCCGTCAGAGGCCACCCGGCGGCTCGAAACGGTGCCTCAGGCGGTCGTCTGCGGTTTTGAGTGGGGCATCGACGCCCGCAGCCAGTGGGAGGTCGAGCGCCGCCTCAGCATGGTCGATCCCGAGCTGCGCGGCTTCGCCTGCGAAGGGGTGACGATGGCCTACACGATTCTCGACGCCGCGGGCCCGCGCCGCGGCCAGCGCGCCCAGACGCTGCTGCGCGGGTCCGGGCAGCCCCACATCTTTCTCGCCTACATCGGCATCGGCTTCGCGATGGCGCGGCTCCCTCGGCCGCTCTGGAAGAAGGTCATGCCCGACCTCAGTGGGTCCCCGTACTACCCGGTGATGAGCTGGCTGGCCGTGGACGGATACGGCTTCGACCGCGCCTACTTCGATACCAAGCGCTGGGTGGCGGAGCAGAAGGTGCCGGCCGCCTACCCGTGGGAAGGCTCGCCCGACTACTTTCTCCGTGCGGCGGACCAGGGGGTCGGCCGCGCACTGTGGTTCATTCACGGTGGCCATGTGCCCGATGTCGCCGCCACCGTCGCGGGCTTCGCCAGCCGCAGGCAGCCGGACCTGTGGAGCGGAGTGGGGCTGGCCGCGACCTTCGCCGGCGGCTGCGGGACAGCCGCGCTGGCCACCTTGCGCGACGGGGCCGGGCCGCACCGGCCCGAGCTGGCCCAGGGGGCGGTGTTCGCGGCCAAGGCGCGCAGCTACTCGGGCTTCGTGCCCGCTCATACCGAGGCAGCGACCCAAGCGCTCGCGGGCATGTCCGTTCCGGCCGCCGTCGAGCTCGCCGACGGCGCCGCCGAGCAAGCCCGTGCGCCGGGCTCGGTTCCGGCGTACGAGCTGTGGCGCCAGGGGGTACGCGCTCACTGCGCCGCGGCCCGGGGGGACACGGCGCAGCTGCTTACGTAACGCGGGCTTCATTCATGAGCCAGGTGAGCACTTCGGAAGAAGCCGATATCGGCTGGCTCAGCTAGCTTTCAATTGGGTAATTCCCTTAGATAATAGGCCCGGATCGAGTGTCTGGAGAATGACATGGCTTATTCTTGGCGGGCTGTCCGCCGCGCCATCCTGACACCTAACGTGTCGGCGACACGGCTCGATGTGCGTGGCTTTCATGAGAAAAGCCCGGCCGCCCGCGAGCTGCTTGAGACCATTGGCGCGACATTTCTCCGAGGTTACGGAGCCGCCGTTGAAGCGCGGTCACTAGCCGACGCGCAGAGCCGGATCGAGGAGGTTCCTGCTCGGTTCCGCGGATTCGCCTACGAGGGCGCCGCGATGGGATACACGGTCCTCGACGGGCTGCCGCTCAGCGGCAGGCGCCGGCTTCCCTCCTTCCTCGCCGGGCCAGGCAAGAACCATATCTACATGGCGTACGTCGGGATTGGCTGGGCGATGGCCCGGCTTCCCCGGTTCCGCTGGTCGAAGCTCGAAGCGCCAGATCCGCTGCTGCAATGGCTCGTGCTTGATGGCTACGGCTTTCATCAAGCCTACTTCGATACCGCGCATTATGTCGGCGAGCAATTCCAGGACCCGGCGTTTCCCTGGCCAGCCGACGATCCAGGCCACTACGCCGGTCGCGCCATCGATCAAGGCATCGGGCGCGCGATGTGGTTCGTCGGGGGGACCGACACCGACCTAGTCGCCACGATGATCGAGAAGTTCCCCGAGCATCGCCGCGCGGACCTCTACAGCGGTGCGGGACTGGCTGTCACCTACGCTGGCGGGGCGGACGAGCAGGAACTGCGGGCGTTCTGGGACCGCGCCGGGGAGCACCGCGCGCAGGTCGCGCTGGGCTGCGCGTTCGCGGCGGAAGCCCGGCTGCTGGCCGGCCTCGTGGTCCCGCATGTGGACCTCGCCACGGCGGTGTTCTGCGACATGACGCCGGCTGAGGCGGCGCGCGTCTGCGCCGACCAGCGGCCGCCGGACGGCGCGGCCCGGCCAGCGGCCATCAGGACCGCCGACCAGAGTATGACGCCGGCCTACGAACTGTGGCGGCAGCGCGTCGCCGCGGAGCTCACCTCCCGCGGAAGGTGCTAAATCGTAATGGGTGCGGCCGGATTGCGCTCGCAGCGGGAAATGAAAGGCGGTTCAGGCCATGAAGAACTACTACGAATATCTGCACACGGTGGGCTTTGAGGAGACTAGCCTCGTCGGAAACGTGTACTACGTCAACTACCTGCGCTGGCAGGGACGGTGCCGGGAATTGTTCCTGAAGGAGCGGGCCCCCGAGGTGCTGGAAGACCTGAAATCGGATCTGAAGCTCTTCACGCTGAAGGTCGATTGCGAGTTCTTCGTCGAGATCACTGCCTTTGATGATCTTTCCATCAGGATGCGCCTAACCGATCTCGCCCAGACACAGGTCGAGTTCGGATTTGACTACGTGCTGCTTGCGCCGGACGACACCGAGAGGCTTGTCGCCAGAGGCCGGCAGCGGGTGGCGTGCATGCGCGGGCCTAGTAACAACACGATTCCGACCCGCGTGCCCGAGGTACTTGCGACGGCACTGGAGCCGTACGTAACTGCGGGACGGCGAGGATGACGTGGATTCGGACTGGATAGCGCCATCGTCCGAAATGGCGGACCTGAAGCTGCTGCGCCGGACGTTCGGGATGTTTGCTTCCGGCGTCAGCGTGGTGACCGTCGGCGGCACGGCGCCCCACGCCATGACCGCGACTTCCTTTACGTGGGTCTCGCTCGATCCGCCGCTCATACTGATCTGCGTGGGCCGCAGCGCGACGATGCACCGGAGCCTGAGCGTCGGCTTCTTCGGCGTGTCCGTCCTGGCCTCAACCCAGGAGCAGGTGGCGCGCCAATTCGCGAGCACCTGGCGCCCGCTCGGGTCGCCCCAGTTCGACGGGGTTGACTACCAGCCCGGCCGGCTGACCGGCGTGCCGCTGATCGGGGGCGCCCTCACTCGTTTCGAATGCGAGCTCTGGAGCACATGCGAGGGCGGAGATCACACGATCTTCATCGGCAGGGTGCTGTCCCTTGACCCGCCGGGCGAGGACGGTGCCCTGCTCTTCTTCCGTGGTCACTTCCACGAGCTCACCCTGGAGAGGACCGCGACGCCGATATGACAGCAGTGGAGAGTACCTCCCCGGAAACCCGCTCGGCCGGAACCTGGCGAGTACCACCGCGGACCGCGATGATCGGCCTGCTCAAGATGCTCGCCGTCGATCGGCTGGGATTGATGACCGCGGCGGCCCGCTACGGTGACGCCGTCCAGCTCTCCGTCGGCCCCAAGAAGCTGTACTTCCTCAATGACCCCGGCTGCGCCAAGCACGTGCTGGCTGATAACAGCGCCAATTATCACAAGGGCATCGGGCTCGTGCAGGCCCGTCGGGCGCTCGGTGACGGGCTGCTGACCAGTGACGGCCCGCTCTGGCAAGAGCAGCGCAAGGCGGTCCAGCCCGCGTTCGCGCACAAGCGCGTCGCCGCGCAGGCGCCCGCCATCGCGCAGGAGGCGGCGAAGCTGATCACCAGGCTGAGCGCACACGCGGGCGGGGAACCCGTCGACATCGTGGCTGAGATGACTGGCCTCACCCTCGGGGTCCTCGGCCGGTCCCTGCTCGATGCGGATCTCAGCGGCTACGAGTCGGTGGGCCACGCATTCGAGGCCGTGCAGGACCAGGCGATGTTCGAGATGGTGTCGCAGGGGATGGTCCCGATGTGGGTGCCGTTGCCCAAGCAGCGCAGGTTCCGCCGGGCCCGCCAGGAACTGCGGCAGGTCGTGGACGAGCTGGTGGCCGAACGGTCCGCCCAGACCACCACCGGGGACGACGCGCTATCCCGGCTCATGGTCTCCACTGGCCGGGAGGCCGATCCCCTGGTGGGCCGCCAGCGCCTGCGGGACGAAGTGATCACGCTGCTTCTTGCCGGGCACGAGACGACGGCCAGCACGCTCGGATGGACCTTTTTCCTGCTCGACCGGCACCCGGAGGTGCTGGAGCGGCTGCGCGCGGAGGCGGTCGAGGTGCTGGGGGACCGGCGCCCGGTCGCCGAGGACGTGCCGCGGCTGGCGTATACGGCGATGGTCGTGCAGGAGGTCATCCGGCTGTACCCGCCGGTGTGGATCCTCCCCCGCCAGGCTCAGCAGGATGACGAGGTCGGCGGTTACCACGTGCCCGCCGGGGCTGACGTCCTGATCTGCCCGTACACGTTGCACCGGCACCCGGGGCTGTGGGACGCACCGGAGCGATTTGATCCCGAGCGCTTCAGCCCGGCCCGCTCCGGGGACCTGCCCCGGTACGGGTACATCCCGTTCGGGGCCGGCCCTCGATTCTGCGTCGGTAGTCATCTCGGCACGATGGAAGCCATCTTCGTGATCGCTATGGTGGCCAGGGACCTCCGGCTGACCAAGGTGCCCGGCTACGAGGTGGTGCCCGAGCCCATGCTGTCCCTGCGCATTCGCGGCGGGCTACCCATGACGGTGTCCGCGGCCGCGTCGGCGGGTTCGCCGGGCGGACCCTGACCAGAGCGGTGGCGCTCGTGTTAACAGGTCTCCCGCCGGGGCAGCCCGGCGGGAGACCATTCGCTTGCGGACCCGAGTTGGCTCAAACTAGTGCGCACCTCGACTGCCGCGGGTGATGGCGCAAAGGGCCTGGCGGAGGTCGTCGGGGAGGGGTCAGCGGCGGTAATGGTCTGCCGTCCGGCTGCCAGCGCCGCGAAGACAACGGTCAGGTGGGCCTCGATGGAGGTCGCGGTGCACGCCCCAACTCAGGTGTTAACAGGTCTCCCGCCGGGGCAGCCCGGCGGGAGACCATTCGCTTGCGGACCGTCGGCGCACCCGGGACACCGGCGCCCCGGCGGGGGGCTCAGCCGACGGGTCCTTCGGCCAGGATCGCGAACACCACAGGGACCTTGTCGTCGCGCAGCGTCGTGATGAGCGTCGCGATCCGCAGGGGACCGGAGGTGAAGACGGTCCAGGGGCTCTGGGCCCCCGGCATCAGGGTGAGCGGGACAAGCGGCGGGAGGCCGACTTTCTGCAGGCACTCGATGCCGGTCCACACGCGGGTGCAGGCGATGTCCAGGCTCTCCCCGAGCTCCCCGGCGGTCAGTGCGGCGAGCGGAGCGTGGGAGCCGAGCAGGTCATCCCACTCAGTCCGCGATCGCGTGACGACCGACTCGATGTCACAGCCCAGCGTCCCCGTGCTCGCGACGCAGAGCGTCACGCCCGGACCGTGGGAGGCGGAGATCCGCGAATCCCCGTCAATCTCCGGGCGCCCGTCCTGGCGGTACCGGATCTCGACCTCGTGGCCTAGGACCCGGCCGGCGGCCGCGGCGGTCCTGGCCCGCCGCTGCCCGGCCCGGTCGACGCCGTCCGCCTCATAGGGCTCCACGACGACCGCGACCGGCGGGCCGCCGATCACGCGCTCGAGCGTCCGCTCGATGTAGGGACCCAGCAGCGGCGCCACCCAGGGCCCGCGCCCGTCGGCTTGGCGCACGGCCCGCAGCCGCAGGCCTTCCCAGCGCTCGACGACCGCGCCGGCGCCGGTCCGCACGGCGATGTCGTACACATAGGTGTCGCCGTCATGAGACCGTTCGTTCGCGCAGAAGCGTAGTTCCCCGGCTGCGGCCAGCGCCGCGCCGCCCGGATAGACCTTCTCAATCCCGACCGGCAGGAGCGTGGCGTCCGGAATGCACACCTGGGTACCGTGCATCAGCGCGTCGCGCATGCCCGGGTCGCCCAGCAGCAGAGTTGTCGGCAGGAAGCCGGCGAACCAGTCCGTCGCGTCGGTGGCGCTTACATCCGCGTCGACGTTGCGTGCGGCGGCCTGGTGATACCGTCGCAGCCGCTGGAACCGCGGGCCCTGGAACAGGATGTCCCCGTACAGGTCGCTGGCTGGGTCCAACGGCGCTAGCGGCAGGCCGTCGGCAATCTGATCAGGCGGGCCTGCCGCGGCCGTCTGCCCGGTAAACCGCAGCCGAGCCCGGAAATGCTCGGCGGCGAAGCCCGTCTCCGCGCTGCGGATGGTCACCTCGACGGTGTGGTCGTCGGTGACGACTGCGGCGATCCGGATGGTGGTGCTGCCGTCAGGCGGTATCACGATGGGCCGCAGGAACTCCGCCTGCTCGATCACCGGCAGGCCGTCCTCTCCGCTGACCGCCTGGGCGACCTGGGCCATGGCCTCCAGGCCGAAAACCGCCGGGAACAGCAGGTTACCGTCCAGAAGATGATCGGCGAGGTAGAGATCCGTGCCGACGCTCAGCTCGGCCTCGGTGACCAGCTCCACCCCGTGATAGCGGACCAGCGGCTTGTCCACGAAGCGCAGCAGCGGCAGCGGCGGCAGCTGATGGCGGATGGTATCGATGGACCCGGTGCGCCCGCTGATCTGCACGACGGTCGGCACGTCGCAATCGGTGATCAGGCGCCGCATGATCGGCACGCCCTGGTCGGGTGTGATCGGCGTGATCCCGTCGCGGGACAGCGCCTCGACGACTTCAAGCCGCTCGCCCATGCCGACCCCGGACCAGACCGACCACTCGGTGCACAGGCAGCGGCAGTCGGGGTACTTCCCGGCCACCTCCTCGGTAAGGTCGGCCAGCCACTCGTTGACGGTCGCGTAGTGCGCCTCGCCCCGCAGGCCGGCCCGGCCGATGATGCTGCCGAACGTGACGAGCAGCCGCAGCCGGCCGGGATCGATCGCGTCGAGTACCACCCGCAGGCCGTCGACCTTGGGGGCGAAGGTACGCCGGAATGCGTCCATGTCCAGATTGATCAGCGCGTCAGGCTCGTTGCGGCCCGCGCCGTGCAGCAGCGCCGTGACCGGCCCTAGCGCCTCGGCTATCTCGGCGATGGCGCTGCGCACCGCCTCCGGATCCGTGACGTCGGCGCGGACGTAGCGCGCGGTCACGCCGCTATCGGCCATCCGCTTCAAGTTTGCCGCGAGCTCGGGGTCCTCGGCGGGGTCCGAGCGTCCCATGACGGCCAGCCTGGCTCCGCTGTCCAAGACCACCGCCAGCGCACATTCGGCGGTGATGCCCTTGCCGCCCCCGGTCACCAGCAGCACGTCACTGGCATCAAGCGGCTGCTCGACCCGAGCCGGCCGCACCGGCAGCGCCCGGAGTACCGGGACCCGCCGGACGCCACCGTCGTCGTAATACGCATCGGCGAAGTCTTCCGTGGCCGCTACCTCGGCGACGACCCAGTCGACCGCCATGGCGGTCTGCGGGACGTGCGCGATGGTGACGCGCAGGTGCGGCGACTCCAGGTGGAGCGTCTTGGCCAGGCCGGCCGCGCCGCGGCCGTGCTGAACGAGGACGAACCGGGTACCTGGCTCCCTGCGCGTGGCCTCCTGCGCGCCCAGCAGCGCCGGTTCTAGCTGCTCCTGGGTGCAGTCCGGCGGCAGGTAGACGAGCACCCCGTCACCGATACCGGCGTGCTCGAGGGCCTCGTGCAGCTGATCGGCGAGTGGCTGGCCGCCGACCGTATAGAGCTGCCAGCTCCCGTCCGCCTCAGTCGCGAGTCGCGCCGGCCGCGGCAGCTCCTCGAAGTCGATGACGAAGCTCCGGGCCCACCCCGCGGCGCCGTCCACGGTCGGCGCGACGCCGGAGTCGGAGTCCTGCCCAGTCTCTTTCTGACTGTCGAGCGCGTCAGCCAGTTCCTGCACGCTCGCCATGGCCACGTTGGACAGCGACTGGGGTGCTTCGATGCCCATGCTCTCAGCGGCCTTGTTCATGATCTGCCCGACGGTGATCGAGCTCAGATGCAGATCGTCCAGCAGCCGGCTGGTGTCCAGGACCAGAGAAACCGGCAGTTCAGCGCGCGCGGCCGCCAGTGTGCGCAGCATAACGGAGGTGGTTTCCGCGGACTCGTCGGTCTCCGCGGGCTCCGCGGTCTCCGCGGTCTCCGCGGTCTCCGCCGCGGTCGGGCCGCCAGTGCCGGTGACCTGAACCTGGGGAGCCTGCTCGCAGGGACTCGCGAAGAAGCTGAACTGGGCGCCGATCTCCAGTGGCCGGGTGAACCGATCCTGGAACAGCACCTTGCGCAGGACGGGAACCCCGGCGGCGAACGCCGCGCCCACCACCCCAAGCAGGCCGCCCAGCGACTGGCTGTCGGTGTCCAGCGCGACAGCCGGAACGTCCGTCACCGCGGCGAGCATTCCGCTCAGCACCTGGCCAGGGCCGACTTCCACGAAGAGGTTGACGTCCTTGGCCGCCAGCTCCGCGGCCTGGGCGAACAGGACCGGGGCGGTGATCTGCTGGCGCAGCAGCGCCGGGATGTCGGTGTCCGGTGCCAGCGCCGCCCCGGTGATCGTGGAGATGACCTGGCGCTCGATCGGGCCGAAGCCGTCGCTGCCGAGCTGGTCGCCGAAGGCGTCAGCCGCCGCGGCGACCAGCGGCGAGTGAAAGGCGTGCGACACGGGCAGGCGCGTATACGTCATATCCTCCTGGGCGGCCTTCTCGCCGAAGGCCTCGATCGCGGCCACGGGACCCGCGATCACGGTGCTCGCGGGCCCGTTGTACCCGGCGATCACGATGGGCAGGTCGGCCGCCAGGGCGGTGACCTTGTCCGGGCTCGCTCCGACGCTGGCCATGGTGCCCGAGTCGCTGTGCTCGGTCATGACCTGGCCGCGCAGGCTCGCCACCCGCAGGAGCGTCTCCTCCGATAGCGCCCCGGCCCAGTGCAGCGCCGAGATCTCTCCCAGGCTGTGGCCGACGGCGGCGCTCGCCTCCACGCCGAGGGCGGCCATGGCGCGCAGGCCGGCCATCGAGCCGGTGACGATACGCGGCTGGGCGACCGCGGTCGCCACCATGTCGCCCTCGGTGGGCAGCGACGCCGTGGCGTACATGTCCGCGACCGTGGCGGACCACCGGCTCAGCGCGCCGCCGTTGGTGCCGGAGCCTGACCCCTGCCCGGGGAAGAGGAAGCCGACCCGCCCTGGGCCGTCTACCCAGCCGAGGAAGCTGCGGCTATCCGCCGCGAACAGGGTCGTCTGGCCCGCGTCGAGGGCCGCGGCCACCTCGCTGAGCCGCCGTTCCGCGTCCTCGGGGGAGGAGACGATGACGGCGGCCCGGTACGGCAGGTCGCGCAGCTCGCCCTCGGCCGTGACCGCCAGGTCGCCGAGCTGGGCGTACGAAAGGACCGGCACGAATTCGATGAGCCGGGTCAGGCGTTCGCGCAGTTCCTCCGGCGACGCGGCGTCGACGAGGAGCAGCTCTAGGTCCTGAACCGAGCGCGCGACGGTCGCGGTGCGCTCGTCGAGCGGGCCGCGGGGCCGCACGTCGGCCTCTTCAAGCACCAGGTGGGTATTGATGCCGCCGAAGCCCATCGCCGTGACAGCGGCGCGGACGGGCACGCCGGCGGGCCATGGTTCGGCCTGGCGCAGGACCCGCAGTCCGGTGGGCTCCTCGGTGAGCACCGGGTGGGGGTCGACGCAGCCCGTGGTCGGCGGCAGCACCTGCTCGTGGACGGCCAGCACGGCCTTGATCAGGCCGGCTACCCCCGCCGCGGCCTTGGTGTGCCCGATCATGCCCTTGATCGTGGTGAGCGCGGCCGGCGCCCCGGCGGGGTCAGCGGCCAGCCTGGCCTGGGACAGCGCCTTGAGCTCGGTTGCGTCGCCGACCTCCGTGCCGGTGCCGTGCCCTTCGAACAGCCCCACCGTCTCGATGCCGAAGCCCGCCCGCGCATAGGCGCGGCTCATCGCGAGCTGGTACCCGCCGATCTCGGGACGGGTGATCCCGCCCTTTCCGTCTGAGGAGATGCCCCATCCCGCGACCGTGGCGTAGATCCGGTGTTCTCCCTCTTTCGCGTCCGCCTCGCGCATCAGGACGACCATGCCGCATCCCTCGCCCGGCCAGAAACCGTTGGAGTCGCGATCGTAGACCTTCATCTCGCCCGTGGCCAGGGCTCCTGTCTTAGCGAAGCCCACGATCTCGAATGGGTCGATGGACAGGTCTACGCCGCCGGCGATGGCGACGTCGATATCGCCCTCCAGGAGCGACTTGCAGCCCGTCACCACCGATAGCAGCGATGAGGAGCACGCTCCGTCGACGGTATAGCCGCCCCCGTTGAGGTTGAAGTAATTGCAGATCCGGCCGGCGATGGTGTTGGACAGGGCGCCGGCCAGCGAATCCTCGTTGATCGCGGGGAAGGGGCTCTTGTAGGCGGCCTCAAGGTCATCGAGGAACGGCGCGAGCTGGTCGTCCTCCCAGCCCTGGTCTTTCAGCGCGGCCGCCACCCGGTGGCTGACGTACGGCCAGCGCAGCCGCATGCCGTTGGCGCGGGTGAATTCCCCGGTGAGGGTATTGCCCACCACCACCCCGGTGCGCTCGAGGGGCAGTCCGTCACCCATCGGGAAACCGGCGTCGGCGAGCGCCAGCGCCGCCGTATCGAGCGCGAGCCAGTGGGTGAGATCGGTCGAGCGGTAGGTACTGCCGGCGATCTTGTAGCCGATACGGTCGAACTCGTACCCCTCGATGACCGCCGCGTTGCGGGAGTAGAAGCGATCCGGGGCGGCCGGATCGGCATCCCAGTAGTCTGCCAGCCTCATGCGCTCGTCGGGCAGCCGCCGGAAGGCTCGGCGGCCGGCCACGGCGTTGTCCCACAGCTCGCTCGGCGAGACGGCGTCGGGGTAGCGGCATGCCATGCCGACGATCGCGATTCTGGTCATCTTCGCACAGCCCTTTCGCTGAACTTGGCCGTCAGGCGGCTGAGAGCTTCGCCTGAGCCTTGTTAGCCCAAGGATGGTCCCCGCTCCTTCATTCGTCCTCTTCTAAAATGCGTATTTCGGCACCCGCATATGCGGCGGCAGGACAGCACGTTATGAGACGCGCCAGTAATGACGCGTGCCGGACGATGGGAAACCCGGGCCCGGCGGGCGGGCCTGCTGCGCTGGCCGGCAATTCCGTACCTCGTAGGAGGAGAGATCATGCCTGATGGGGTTGTGGCCAATAATGCTCGGTGGACCTTCCACCATCCTCGCGCCTTCTGGTTCGGCGCCGTGGTATCCACCGCCGGAGTGCTGCTGCACCTTCCGATGTACATCGATGCTCGTGCCATGGGGTATCGCATGGTCGGGATGCCTGCCGACCCCGAGATGATCATCGGCATGATCCTGATCGGGATCGGGCTCGTCTCGTCGTTCTACGGGCTGCTCCCGCCGCGCGTCGCCGCTATCCGGCAGCATTCGGCCCGGGTCCGCGTCCGGGCGCTCGATGATGCTCCCATTAAATCCCAGCATGTCGCCTTGCTGATCGTGATGGCCATTGCCGTCCTGATCGACAATATGAAGCCGATTACCCTGGGATTCGTCGCCCCCGGCATGGCCAAGGAGTACGGACTGAAATCGCCGCTCAACCCGCTGGGCCACGTACCTGTGGCGCTGCTTCCGCTCGCCGGGATTGTCGGCACGGTGATCGGCGCGTTCATCTGGGGCTCGCTCGCGGATCGTATCGGCCGGCGGCCCGCCATCCTGTTCGCCAGCATGCTGTTCGTCACCACCTCGATTTGCGGCGCCATGCCCGAGTTCAGCTGGAACCTGGTGATGTGCTTCTTCATGGGCATCGCCGCGGGCGGCCTGCTGCCGATTGCCTTCGCGCTTATCGCGGAGACTATCCCGGCGCGTCACCGTAGCTGGCTCATGGTGCTGGTCGGCGGCAACGTCGCCGGCGCGTACGTGATCACGAGCTGGCTGGCCGCGGAGCTCACGCCGACGTTCAGCTGGCGGATCATGTGGCTGATCGGCATACCCACGGGCTTGCTGCTCATCCTCCTCAACCGCTGGATACCGGAGTCGCCCCGCTACCTGCTGGCGGTCGGCCGCACCAAGGCCGCCGAGCAGGTGATGCTCCGCTACGGGGCGGCCGTGGTCTCCGGCCCCGAGTTCCCCGCGGAAGGCCCCGCCGGACAGGTCGGCCATAGCTTCGCGGCGCTGTTTCGCCGCCCGTTCACCGGTGCGGCCACCGCGATAACCATCCTGGCCATCGGCGCGGGACTGGTGACCTATGGCTTTCAGCTCTGGATACCGACGAACCTGCAGCACCTGGGCTTCACGGCCGTGAGCACGGACTACATCTCGTGCTGTCAGCGGTGAGCGCCGTCGCCCTGTTCGCCTTCGTGGTCGGGGGCGACAGCCTGGCCCGTTACCACCACCTGCTGCTGTCCGCGCTACTGGTGATTCCCATCGCTGGCATCAGCTCCCTGGTCGCGGTCGCGGCGGCTTACAGTTCCGAGATCTACCCGACCTCCATACGCTCGCGGGGCGTGGGGCTGTCGGCCGGGATGACCAAGGTGGGAGGGGTACTCATCATCGGGGTGGTGGCGGCGGCCGCGACGGTTCCCTCGATCGCGGTGACCGCGCTGATCGGCGCTGTCCCGCTGGTCGTGGCGGTGGTCATCTTCTGTTACGCAGGCCCGGAGACAAACCGGCGCCGGCTTGAGGAGATCACCCGCGGGGAGTTCGCGCTCTCTGCGCCTGCGCCTCCGCCTCCGCCCGTGTCCGCGCCCCGGTCCGCCGCTTAGCTCAGCCTCAATCGCCTCGACCCGGGCGAACCCTAGTCTGCTACGGCCCTGACTCCGCGGGCGGCCTCGCCGGCATCGGCGCGGACCGTGTCGTCCCCGAGGCGCACCTGGACGCTGCCTCGCACGACCCGGAAGTACTCGACTTGGCTGGAATGCAAGTGCGGCCCGGGGCCGCTGCCGACATCGGCCAGCGTGATCAGGAATTCAGCGTGCTCACCGTTCTCGTCGGGGCGGTGCAGGATCTGCATCGACTCGCCGCTGAGCGGGCACAGCAGATCGTCGGGCCCGGATCGCATGTCAGGCAGCCTACCAGCGCCGATGTTCTGGTAACAGGTCCGATTGCCGCATCGCCGACCGGGCGGGCAGCCAGAAACCGCCGCCAGGCCCGGCGCGAAAACCCGGGCCGGCGGCGGTCTCGGCATCTCAGGCACCGGGACTGGCCACCTCGCGTTTACGCCCGGTAGTACCGCACGGCCCGCAGCGCCGGGCGCGGGTCGCGGATGGCGTAACCGTCCAGCGCCAGCCGTAGGGACTCAGGCACGCTCACCGGGCCGGTATGTCCGTTGATGCCGCGCATGCACACGACGCGCTGGCTGCCTCTGGCCACTACCTCGTCGGTCCCCTGAAAGATACGCACATAGTCGAAGGCGAAGCTGATCTGCGTTTCGGTCATGCTGGCCAGCCGCATCCTGATCGACAGCTCGTCGCCGGCGCAGACCTGCGCCGGGAATTCGCACTCGGATTTGAGCGTGAACAGCCGGAGGCCGTGCTGCAGCTGGTCGAGCACATCCCGGGCGTGCTCAAGCAGAAACAATTCCCGGCACCTGGCCTGCCACCGGATATAGTTAACCCGGTAGACGGTGCCGACGAAATTTGTTTCCTCGATTCCGATCACATGACGATATTCGTAATACTGGCCCGTTGCCGGCTGGCAGCCGATCATTAGCTGATACCTTCCCCGGGCGCTAGCGTGCCCATCCGTGTCGACATATTGCCCACCGGGGCGGCCGGCATATTGCCTACGGGGGCGGCCGGCATATTGTCCACGGGGGCGATGGGCTCCGCCGGGACGGCCCGCTGCTCGCTCCTCTTCTTCCGCAGGTACACGGCCCACCAGCCGACCCCGCGGGCAGCGCAGACAATCGTGGTCGCGAAGAACAGCGTATACACGATGTTGAATTCCATCAGCACCGCGTAGACCACCGCAATGCTGCTCCCGAACATGAACTGAGCGCGCGGCGACTGCGGCGTGGTTCCCGGGTCGGATACCATGTAATTAGTAAAGAGTATGAACGCGACGCCGGCCATGACGCCGAGTGCGGTATTAAGCTGCACACCCCAGAGCCAGTGGCGGATGAGGGCCTGGATGATAAACGCGCCAAGCCAGCCGATGATGAGCGGAGTCTTGCGGGTGAGCATCGCATTGATGATGGTCCCCGCAATGAGAATGACCAGCGGGATAAAAAGCTTGAAGAAGGTGTTAGCCCACTCGGTGAACTGGTAGGGCGGCGCGATGCTCACCCACGAGCCGAGGGCCAGCAGTGTCACCGAGATGCCGAGGTTGGACGGGTTCATGAAGTGGCGGACGCGCCCGTTGATAGGCGCCAGCAGAAAGTGCTTCTGGCTCACCGCGATGATGACAGCCAGCATGATCGGCCAGAACTGATTGTTAGCGTAGAGCAGCATGTTGCACGCCAGTGCCGTGATGTGAGCCGGCAGCAGGTATGTCAAAAAGCCGCGCGTGCCCCCGCCCAGGAACCGGGGCTTACGGTGCTGGGCCCAGGCACTGACGGCCTCAAGCCCGAGGTCGGTCGCGTAGGCAGTGGCTACCGCCAGGAACGGCCACAGCCACGGCTGCTCGAAACCGAGTACGGTGTAGCCGATGATGTTGAACACGCTGATCGAAATCGCGAAGTTACGCAAGGCCAGGTAACGGACGTCTTTAGTCTTGACCTTGCTGGCGGTGGCCGGTGCCGGCTGAGCCGGGACGCTGGCGGTCGGCTGAATAGTCGCGGTCATTGGACTGGTGCCTCCTTGACCGTGCTGGTGAGGAAGAGAGTGTGGGTGCCGGGAGTGAGCTGGATGGTCTGCTGGCGGAGGACGCCGGCCACGTCGCGCCAGTGCAGGTGCACGGTGACGGGGCCGTTATAGGCGCCGAGGCCGAAGTAGACCTCGAAGCTCCGCTTGCCGCCCTGGCCGCTGCCTCCGTCAAGCTGCGAGATCTGGGTATGGCCGTCTGGCGTGACAATCTGTACGGTCGCCCCGTAGGCCGGGGTGCCGGCGCCTTCCAGGCCCTGGCCGGCCTTGCCGCCGCCGGTGCTCGGCCGGTAAAGCTCCAGGCCCAGGTAGTGGCCCAGGTGCGGGGCGTCGTTCGCGTAGAAGGCGGGCGGCCCCCACTGGCGGGCGACCGCGAAGTCGAGCGCCCCGTCGCCGCGGGTGTCGGCGACGGCGATGCCCCGGGTCGGGGTCTGGTCGCACAGGCCGAGTTGCTGGCTGATGTTCACGTAGTTGCTCCCGGTGGTCGGGGCGTAGAAGGCGAGGCACTGATGCCCGGACACGTCATCGCCGGGCTCGACGATCGGCCAGTCCGCGGGATTGCTGAGCAGGTCGTCGTTGTTCATCGCCATTTCCTGCAGCCAGGGCCACCGGTTGATCTTTCCCTGGACGAACCCGTCGGTCTGGACGACGTCCAGGTTGCCGCTGTTCAGGAAGTCCCCCATCTTTACGTCCCAGGCCCAGCCCGTCCAGGCCATCCCGAGCTGCTCGGCGTCCTGGGTGAACGGCGCGATGCCATGGGTGAGGTCTTGCTTCATCGCGGCATCGTTGCTCGCCTGATTCATCCAGACCATGTTGCTTTCCTCAAGCCCGAACGCGGTCGTAATGTTGCTCACCATCATGTCGAACTTGCCGTTGCTTGACAGGTCGCCGAAGTCGACGCCCATTCCCTTGAACGAGTCCCTGCCGAGCACGAAGGACTTGGGTGTGGTGGGCGCCCGCTGTCCGATCGCGGTGGTAAATCTGATGTGGCCGGGCGTGGAGACGTTGTAGAGAAGATGGTCAGGCCCGAAGTCATTCGCAATGTAGATGTCGGGCAGCCCGTCACCGGTCAGGTCGGCGTTCGCGGCGGCGAGGGTCCACCCTGTCGAGTCGGCGTAGGGAATGGCATCCGGCTCCAGGACGTAATGCGCAGTCGGATGCGCGCCCGACGTGCCGCCGACCCAGCGGTAGACGTAATCGCCGCCGCCGTTCTGCGCGTCAGACAACGACGAGTTCATCTGGACGTTGTTCAGGCCATGCGGGTTGAGCACGGCGGAGTCGGGGAAATAGTTGCCGATGAAGATATCCGGGTGACCCGTGCCGCCAAAATCGCCGATGGTCACGGCGTTGGTATTCCAGTCGGGGCCGTTGTAGGTGCCGCCCGATGAGCCTGGCAGCAGCTCGGTGGGCTGATAGGCGCTGGCCGACGGGTGGGTGGCGTTAGAGCGCGCCAGGAACATGATCGGGGTGCGGCCCCAGTAATAGACGAGAAAATCCATGCGTCCGTCCCCGTTGAAGTCGCCAGCGGCGCAGCCCATCGGCGCCATCGACGAATCCATGGGCAGCGGCGAGGCGTTGAGGGCGAAAGGCGTAAATCTGTCGGCCGCGGGCGCGGTCGGTGCGTACGTCACGATCACGTCATTAGTGCGGGGATCGACGATGCACATTCCATCGTCACGGCCATGGCCGGTAACATCGGTGAGCGCGATACCGGCGCCCACCGAGGAGATCCACGACACGATGTGCTGGTAGGCGGGATTGACCTGCCGGATGGACTGGGTCGGCTTGTACCCCGGCGGCATGGCGATCGGCATCTGGGTGAACTTGTACTGCGACGCCACTTGTTTGATTTGCCCCGCCGTGGCCGTCGGCAGCTTTGCCAGGCCAAACGCCACGCCAATGAGCGCTATCGCTAGTACCGATGGCACGAGCCTGCGTGCCCTGGTACGAGAAGCTGACGGCGTTTCCATCACAAGACTGGCCCCTAACATGCTGTTTTAACGCGGATTGAACAGGACGCCCATAGTGGGCTCGACGCACGTCCGCAGTCGCCAGGCGTCTGGGGCGCCCTGCCGGGCTACGTCAATTTCCGGTGTCTGGGCCGTATATGTCCCAGCATGGAAGCGAGCGGCCCTGACTCCCATCTCCGCCATTGCTCCATTGGCCTGGCGACCGCTGAACTGACTGCTGACACGCCCTTATTAGGGGTACACATTCACCGGGAGTGGCGGCTGGGGACCGGCTTCCTTATGTGTCCTGCCCCTGTTTGCGTGATGGCCTTGCCGGGTGAGGTCATGGCTCCTGCCCGCGTGTCAGCGGCGGGATGCGGCCATTCCAGGGTGAACGCGATGTCCGGGAGCAGTCCGGCTCAGGTCCCGGCGGGAGCGCTCCGGCTGACCCTGGCGTAGCGGCCGATGACCGGAGCCGGCGCGATCCGGTTAGATGTAATCGGTGTTCGGCGGCAGGCCGCAGAGAATCCGCCCGTAGAGCTCGAGGTTGGTATCCGGGTGCATGATGGCGTGCAGGTTAAGGGTCTGCACGTCACGTTCGATGCGCTGCATCGGGACGCTGGAGTAGATGGAGGATCCACCGCTGGCCGTGTTGAGGATGTCCACGGCCTCCTTGGCGCGCTGGCAGACCGCTCCCATGTGGAGGCGCGCCCGGGCGCGCTCCTCTAGCGTCCACGGGTTGTCGCCCGAGCGGTCGCTGTCCACCATGCTCGCGGCCCGGTAGGCGTGGAACCCGGCCTCGTCGATCTTCACCGTCGCCTGGCCGACCTGCAGGTGCGTGATGGGCGCCTGGCTCTGGTTCTCGTACTCGGTGTAGGTGATCTTCCGGCCGGGCAGTCGCTCGAAGAAGGCGTCCATGGCCGCCTTGGCCAGGCCGACCGCGGTTGCGCCAAGTGTCGTGCAGGCGGTCGGCATGAAGGGAGCCTGGTAGATGGGGGCGCCGGCATTCGCCGTCGACCGGTGCATTCCCTGCAGCGCGGGACCCATGGGCATCACGCGCTCATCCGGGACGAACAGGTCGCTGGCGACGGTCGTGACGCTGCCGGTGCCGCGCAAGCCCGCTGTATACCAGTCGTCGATAATCTCCAGATCCGATAGCGGAATGACCGTCATGATCGGCTCGAATCCGCTGTCGGTCTGCCGCACCGCCGCGTTCGTGTTCCACTTACTCTGCTGGGATCCGGTGTTGAATGACCACTTGCCGTTGATAGTGACGCCGCCCTTGGCGGGAGTCGCGACGGCGCTGGCGCTGATGATCCCGGCGATCCGGACGTCGGGGTCCGCGAATACCTCATCTTGCACCTGGTCAGGGAAGAGACCGACCATCCAGCTGCTGATCGCCCACACGGCGAGAGTCCACGCGGTCGACCCGTCACCTCGGGCCAGCTCCGATAGCACGTCGACCACGGTTCTCATGTCGGATTCGTAGCCCCCGTAGCGGGCCGGAATCCGCATCCTCAGGAACCCCGCTTCGGTGATAGCGTCGATCGATTCTTCCGGGAGACGCCTG
>Ga0302314_10007546_pt1 | contig 19541 bp, 14 predicted proteins | sample III_Palsa_N2_3_FD_200533 | JGI IMG/M metagenome (GOLD analysis project Ga0302314, IMG submission 200533) | Peat permafrost microbial communities from Stordalen Mire near Abisko, Sweden - III_Palsa_N2_3 | ecosystem: Environmental > Terrestrial > Soil > Palsa > Peat permafrost | place: Sweden...
CCGGCGCTGGCGAGCCGCTCGATCTCGGCCGGGACGATCACTCCGCCGCCGCCGCCGAAGATCTTGACGTGCCCGGCGCCGACCTGCCTGAGGCGCTGGGCCAGGTACTCGAAGTACTCGATATGGCCGCCCTGGTAGGAGCTGACCGCGACGCCCTGTGCGTCCTCCTCGATCACCGCGCTGACGACCTCGTCCACCGAGCGGTCATGACCGAGGTGGACAACCTCCGCGCCCTGCGCCTGAAGGATCCGCCGCATGATGTTGATCGCCGCGTCGTGCCCGTCGAACAGTGCGGTCGCGGTGACGAAGCGCACCGGTTGCGCGGGCACGTGCAGGTCACTTGGTGCGGCTGACACAACTACTCCCACTGTTGGGCGTTTTAATATTGGTCGCTCAATATTTTGACATTAAAATTTAATGTGTCGCCCTGTCAAGGGCGGTGCGGGAAAGAGTCCGTTGGCTTCTTGCTGTTATCTATAGGACGTGTTATCGCTGAAGATCTGGCCGGTGATGGGCGGTCAGATCTTCAGCGTTAAAGTGTGGCATCCTTTCGCCCCACGCTTCTTGCTGTTATCCATGATTGGGCGGCAGGGCGGGCAGGCGGGGGAGCTCGGCGAGAACCTCGCGAGCGATCGCGTCCGGCCGGCGGCCGGCGGTGTCGATGGTGAGGGCCGACAGATCCTCGTAGACGGGCAGCCGCCTCTTATACAGCTCGTCGAGATCGGGGCGGTGCAGCATCGGCCGGTACTCATCGCCCCGGACACGGGACATGGCTTCGTCGTAGCCGATGCGGAGGTAGATGACCCGGGCACTGCGCAGCACCGCGCGGGTCCTCGGGTCCTCAACGGCGCCGCCGCCAAGCGCGATGACCGCCTCCTGGCCGCGGACGAGATCGGCGACCGTGGCATGCTCGATCTCGCGGAAGTAGGTCTCGCCTTCGGTCAGGAAGATGTCGCGGATGTTGCGGCCGAGGCGCTGCTCGATCAGCACGTCGCTGTCCACGAAGGGCTGGCCTAGTCGTTCCGCGATAATGTGCCCCACCGTGGTCTTGCCGGCCCCCATGAAGCCGACGAGCACCGCCACCATTAAGCCCTCCCGCTGCTGTCGCCTGCTCCGATGCTGCTGTCGCCTGCCCCGATGCTATCGGTCAGCCGGGCTCTGGCGGGGCGGTGAGATAGCTACCCACTCCGCGAGGCGCCCGAGGCGTTCCTGGCGTCTCGCGGAGTGCCTGGCAAGACCTGGGATCAGGGTCACCGCCTGACGCATCACCCGGTGCCGATGACAGCGGTGGATCCGGGATCCGTAAGCGGGCGGGTGCTTGATGGTCCCGCGACCCGGTTACCTCGGCGACCTCGGGAACTTCGGCAGCCTCGATGGCCAGGTTGGGCAGGATGCGGTCGAGCCAGCGGGGCAGTGCCCAGTTGGCCGGGCCGGTGAGGTGCATCAGGGCGGGGACGAGCAGGCTGCGGATGAGCAGGGCGTCGACGAGGATGGAGAAGCCGAGACCGAAGCCGAACTCGGCCAGTTCCCTGGCGCCGAACATGAACGATCCGAAGACCAGGATCATGATGCCGGCCGCGGCCGCGATGACCGGGCCGCTCTTGGCCTGCCCGATGGTGACCGCCAGGTGGTTGCGCCTGGCGGCTGGGGCGCTGGCGCAGGCGCTGAGATTCCATTCCTCCTGGATCCGGCCGACCAGGTACACCTCGTAGTCCATGGACAGGCCGAAGAGCACGGAGAAGATGAGGACGGGGAGGAAGGCGTCGACCGGGCCGGTGCCCGACAGGTGCAGGAGCGAGCTGCCCCAGCCCCAGCTGAAGACCGCGTTCATCGCGCCGAGCGCGGCGCCGACCGACAGCAGGTTCATGACCGAGGCGACCAGCGGGATGAGCAGGCTGCGGAATACCGCCATGAGGAGTACGAACGCGAGGAGCACGACGATGGCGATGAACAGCGGCAGCTTGTCGGTGAGCACGTGGGCGAAGTCGATGTTGGTCGCCGTCACCCCGCCGACGTGGACGGCCAGGCTGGTGCCGTCGGCGGCCCGCGGGATCAGGTGATCACGCAGGTCGTTCACCAGGCTGACGGTCTGCTCGGCCTGGGGGCTCGTCGTGGGATAGACGGTGGCGAGCAGCACCTTCCCGTTCGGCGAGGTCACCGCCGGTGTCACCGACGCCACCCCGGGCGTGTGCGCGGCGACGGCCAGGAGATGATCGAAGGCCGTGACGTCACGGGGCGAGCCGGCCTTGGCGGCCAGTTCGAGCGGTCCGTTGAAACCGGGTCCGAACCCCTGGGCAAGCGCGGTGTAGGCCTGGTGGGTGGTCAAGCTCGCCGGGTCGGTGCTCGCGTCGGAGGTGCCGAGACGCAGGCCGAAGATTGGCAGCGCGATCGCGACCACCGCGGCGAGAGAGCCAAGCGCGACGAGGATCTTGCGGGCTTCGACGAGCCGGGCCCAGCGGAGCCAGAAGCCGTTCACCGTCGGGCTCGCTTGCCGTCCGGTGGCCCGGGCGGCTCGTTCCCGCCTTGACAGGGCACGCGGGCCGAGGAAGCCGAGCAGGGCCGGCAGCAGCGTCAAGGCGGTGGCCACGGTCAGCGCCACCGCGATGGCCGCGGAGACCGACACACCGTAGAGGAAGCTGACGCCAAGGAGGAGCTGGCCGAGCAGGGCGATGCAGACGGTCAGGCCGGCCAGCAGCACCGTCCGGCCGGATGTCGCCACGGCCAGGGCGGCGGCATCGGCGTAGGACCTGCCTTCCTTGACCGCGCTGCGGTAGCGGCTGATGATGAACAGCCCGTAGTCCACGCCGACGCCGAGGCCGATCAGGACGGCCAGCTCGGTGGACACACTGGAGATGCTCATCTCGTGGCTGAGCAGTCCGATGACCGAGTTGCCCAGGACCAGTGCCAGGCCCGCGCCTAGCAGGGGCAGCAGCGCGGCGAGCACCGCCCCGCCGAAGATGATCAGCAGGATGACCAGCGCGGCGAGCACGCCGACGCCGACGGTGAACCCGGGGCTCGGCCGTTCTGAGTTGGTGATGGACTGGCCGCTGAGCGAGATGTGCACGGTCGCGCTGTCGGCGGATTCCGCCGCCTTGATCAGGTTGCCGGCGTCCGCGGTGGTCACCTGGGCACCCTGCTTATCCCAGGTCACCACCGCGAAGGCAACGGTGCCGTCCTGGCTGATCAGCCCGCCCCCGGCGTGCGCCGCGCCCGCCCTGGCATAGGGACTGGCGACGGACTCCACGCCCGGCACCGCGGCGACCCTGGCAAGCGCGGACGTGACCTCGGTCCGCACCTGGGCGGACCGGATGGTGGCGCCGTGGGTGGCCTGGATCACGACCTGATCGCCCTCACCGGACGCGGACGGGAAGTTCTGCGTCAGCAGATTGACCGCCGCCTGCGAATCGGTGCTCGGCAGGCTGAAGCTCCCGCCGAAAGCGCTGCCCTCCTGCGCGGCGAACCCGACCACCGCGACCGTGGCGAGCAGCCACAGGCCCACCACCCATTTGCGGTGCTTAAAGCACCAGCGAGCTAGCTTGGACATGGAAAAGCCTCCGTGCTACGGACTCCGGGAGCGTCTTTCGCACCCAAGATCAACGCTGCCGGTGTCCGCCCGCCGCCACGAGGGAGCACTCTCCCGAACGGGGGGTGTAGCGGGCTGCACCCCCGCAGGGGAGCCCGGTCTCCCGCGCGCGTGTCCCCGGTGGTCTTAGCCTGGTCACATGTGGGAGACGGTGCGACAGGCGGCGCGGGCCACGGTCCAGCTTGCGCTGGCCGCTGGGCTTGCCCTGGTCTCCTGCCTGTTCATCACCGTCTTGCTGATCACGGCGACCGGCACGGTCGCCGTGATAGGTGCCTGGCTGCTGCCAGAGACCGTGCTGCTGATCCGCCGCATCGCCGGGGCGAAACGGAGCATGGCGGCCCGATGGTCGGGCCAGGAAATTCCCGAGGCCTACCAGCCGATCACGGGGACGCTCCGCGACCGGCTGCGCACCGCGATCCGCGACCCAAGCACGTTCGGCGACTTCCGCTGGATGGTCGCCGACTACGGTTACGGCTGTCTCGTGCTTCTTGCGCTGCCGCTATGGTTGGCCGGACTGCCCGCCGACGGGGTGTGGTGCGGGCTGCTTGGCCGCAGGCCGGTGGTGCTGCCGCTGATCAGCCGGCTCGCGGACCTGGACGCCGCCTGGTCGGCCGCGCTGCTCAAGCCGTCACCGAAGGCGCGGCTCACCGCCCGTGTCGAGCAGCTGACCCAGACCCGGGCGGGCGCCATCGCCGCACACGGCGCCGAGCTGCGCCGCATCGAGCGGGACCTGCACGACGGCGCACAGGCGCGGCTTGTCTCGCTGTCCATGCGGATCGGACTGGCGAAACGCGCGTTCGACCGCGACCCGCAGGCCGCACGGCGGCTCCTCGACGAGGCCCAGGAGCACGCGGAAGAGGCGCTGGCCGAGCTGCGGCACGTGGTGCGCGGCATCCATCCGCCGATCCTCACCGACCGAGGTCTTGCTGGCGCGGTCCGGGCGCTCGCCGCGAGCAGCGGTCTTGAGGTCACCGTGCGGGCGGACGACCTTGACGAGGGGCCCCGCGCGCCGGCGGCGGTTGAGGCGGCCGCGTACTTCGTCGTGGCCGAGACGCTGACCAATGCGGCCAGGCACAGTGGATCCCCGCGGGCCGAGGTCTGGCTTACCCGCGCCCGCACCGGCGTGCGGGTGGTCGTGCGCGACGAGGGCAAAGGCGGAGCCGAGATGACCACCGGCGATGTGGGGGGGACGGGGCTGCCCGGCATGCGCCGCCGGGTCGCCGCGCTCGACGGTACCTTCACCGTGACAAGCCCCGCAGGGGGCCCGACCGTGATCGAAGTGGAGCTGCCGTGCGTGTGGTGATCGCCGAGGACAACGCCCTGCTGCGGGAGGGGCTCGTGCTGCTGCTCACCACGGCCGGGCACGAGGTGGTGGCCGTGGCCGTCGCCGAGCCCGAGATCCTCCCTGCGCTGCTCGAGCACCGCCCCGACATCGCCGTGCTCGATGTCCGGATGCCGCCGGGCTTTCGCGATGAGGGCCTGCGCACGGCGCTCGAAGCTCGCCGCCGGATCCCCGGACTGCCGGTGCTCGTGCTCTCCCAGTATGTCGAGGAGTCGTACGCCGCCGAGCTGCTCGGCGGCGGAGCGAGCGGGATCGGCTACCTGCTCAAGGACCGGGTCGGGCGGGTTGAGGAGTTCCTTGAGGCACTCGACCGGGTCGCGGCCGGTGGTACCGCGCTCGACCCCGAGGTGGTGACCGAGCTCCTCAGCCGCCGGCGCAGCACGCCGCTCGACTCGCTGACCCCCCGCGAGCGCGAGGTCCTCGCGCTGATGGCCGAGGGCCTCGACAACACGACCATCGCCGCCACCCTCGTCATCACCGAACGAGCGGTCAGCAAGCACATCGGCAACGTGTTCCTGAAGCTGGGACTGCCGACCACCGACACCGGGCACCGCAGAGTGCTTGCCGTCCTCGCTCACCTGAACAACTCGTAGGGACGCCTGCCGGCAGAGCCGTTATTCCGCCGGGGTGCCCGGGGATTCGAAGAGGCGGCGGAGCGCGGGCAGCAGCGTGTCGAGGTCCTGGCTGGCGCGGAACGCGACGACGGTGGTGCCGTCGCGGGCGCCCGACGCTGCCGCGGGAGTCGCGAAGACGCTGATCACCTGGCGCATCCCCGCCTCGAACTCGCGGAGCGGTTCGGGAGATTCGGCGCGGAGCCAGCGCCGCAGGACGTGGTTGTGTGCCGCGACGACCGCTGCCGCCATGAGCTCGGCGCGCAGCGAGGCCGGCTCGGCCTCCTCGCCCATCCGGTCCGCGATGAACTCGCGGAACAGCCGCTGGTAGCGCGCCACGCTCGCGATCTCCCTGTCGCGCAGGGCGGGTACCGCGCTGGTGAGCGCGTACCGGCGGCGCGCGACGTCGCCTTCTTCCAGGTAGTGCAGCAGGACAAGGCGTACGGCATCGGAGACGGCGGCCAGCGCGGTGTGGTGAGTCGAGGTATGCAGGCGATCCCTGACGAGCCCGAGAAGCCGGTCATGGTCGGGAAAGATGACGTCTTCCTTGGAGCGGTAGTACCGGAAGAAGGTCGTTCGCCCCAGCGCCGCCCGGTCGGTGATCGCGTCCACGGTGGTCTGCTCGTACCCCCGCTCGTCGAACAGGTCAAACGCGGCCTGTGCGAGCCGGTCCCGAGGCGATGACTTGCTCATGAGCGCTTTCCACCTGATCTCCTCGGCGAATGCCACTTGTGACGATTGATGGTACTGCGTACCATCAACACAGTACTGCGTTCCATTCACCGGGGGAAGGGCAGGGATCGCTGGTGGACGTCGCGGGCACCACCGCCATCTCCAAGGGTAACCCGGACACCTGGGAGGAGCTGACTGATGGCTGAGCGCATTGAGATCACCGCGGCGATGGGTGAGCGGTATGTCGAGATCTTGACGCCGCGGGCGCTGGAGCTGCTTGTGCTGCTGCATGAGGCGCTGGGTGAGCGGCGGGCGGAGCTGCTGGCGGCCAGGCGCCGCCGCCAGGCCCAGCTGTCGGGCGGGGCGATGCTGGACTTCCTGCCCGAGACCGCCGCCGTCCGCGCCGACGCCTCCTGGCAGGTCGCACCGCCGGCCCCGGGCCTGGCCGACCGGCGGGTCGAGATCACCGGGCCGACCGACAAGAAGATGACGGTCAACGCGCTCAACTCCGGCGCCAGCGTCTGGCTGGCCGACTTCGAGGACGCCAGCACCCCGCTGTGGGAGAACATGATCGACGGGCAGCTCAACCTCAAGGACGCCCTCGACCGCACCATCGACTTCACCGCCCCCGACGGCAAGGCCTACGCGCTGCGGCCCGACGAGGACCTCGCCACCATCGTCGTGCGGCCCCGCGGCTGGCACCTGGACGAGAAGCACATCCTCATCGGCGGGCGCCGCGCCTCGGCCAGCCTCACCGACTTCGCCCTCTACCTCACCGCCTGCGCCCAGCGGCAGCTCGACAAGGGCAAGGGCCCCTACTTCTACCTGCCCAAGATGGAATCCCACCTCGAGGCCCGCCTCTGGAACGACGCGTTCCTCCTCGCCCAGGATCACCTGTCCATCCCGCGCGGCACCATCCGCGCCACCGTCCTCATCGAGACGATCCCCGCCGCGTTCGAGATGGACGAGATCCTCTACGAGCTCCGCGGCCACTCCGCCGGCCTCAACGCCGGCCGGTGGGACTACCTGTTCTCCGTCATCAAGAAATTCCGCACCCGCGGCCGCGACTTCATGCTCCCCGAGCGCAACGCCGTGACGATGACCGCCCCGGCCATGCGCGCCTACACCGAGCTGCTCGTGCAGACCTGCCACAAGCGCGGCGCCCACGCCATGGGCGGCATGGCCGCCTTCATCCCCTCCCGCCGCGACCCCGCCGTCAACCAGACCGCCCTCGCGAAGGTACGCGAGGACAAGACCCGCGAGGCCGCCGACGGCTTCGACGGCTCCTGGGTCGCCCACCCCGACCTCGTCCCCGTCTGCGCCGAAGCCTTCGACCGGGTCCTGGGGACCAGGCCCAACCAGCTCGCCAGGCAGCGGCCCGACGTCACCGTCACCGCCGAAGACCTCCTCGCCTTCGCCAAGACCCCCGGCGGCATCACCGAGGCCGGCCTGCGCAACAACATCAGCGTCGCCCTCCAGTACCTCGCCGCCTGGCTGGGCGGCACCGGCGCGGTCGCGATCTTCAACCTCATGGAGGACGCCGCGACCGCCGAGATCTCCCGGTCCCAGATCTGGCAGTGGATCCACAACGACGTCACCCTCGACGACGGCCCCCTCGTGACAAAGGACGTGGTGGAGCGCATCATCGATGAAGAACTCGCGAAAATCAGCGAAGCGTCCGCAGACGCGTTCAACGCGGCCAGGTACGGCCAGGCCGTCGCCCTGTTCACCGAGGTCGCACTCGCCGACACCTTCACCGAGTTCCTCACGCTACCAGCCTACGAACGCATGCCGTAGATACGCAGGAAGGGGGCGCGGTCGCATGACGGATACCGCGCTGACCGAGATGATGACGGCCGATGGCGGCGAGGGAGGCGTCGCACGAGCGACGGCGCTCGTCGGTCGGATGCAAGAGATCTGCGGACCGACCAACGTCCTGACCGACCCGCTTGAGCTGCGCACCTACGAATGCGACGGGCTGACATCGCACCGCGCCACGCCGGCCGTCGTGGTGCTGCCGTCAACGGCGGACGAGGTGGCATCCGTGGTGCGGACGTGCGCCGACGCGGGGGTGCCGTTCGTGGCGCGCGGCAGCGGCACCGGCCTGTCCGGCGGTGCCGTGCCGCATCACGAGGGCGTGCTGATCGTCTTGTCGCGGATGCGGGCAATCCTGGAGGTCGATCCCGTTTCCCGGCGCGCGGTCGTCGAGCCAGGGGTGACGAACCTGGCGGTGACGGAGGCCGTGCGCCAATACGGCCTGTTCTACGCGCCCGACCCGTCGAGCCAGGTCGTCTGCTCGGTCGGCGGGAACGTCGCGGAGAACTCCGGCGGTGCCCACTGCCTCAAGCACGGGTTCACCGTCAACCACGTGCTCGGGCTCGAGATCGTCACGCCGGCCGGCAAGCTGACCTGGCTCGGTGACGGCACCGGCGTCGGCAACGGCTACGACCTGCTCGGCGCCTTCACCGGTTCTGAAGGCACGCTCGGCATCGTCACCAAGATCGTCGTCAAGCTCACCCCGGCACCTGAGGTGGTCCACCTGGTGCTGGCCGGCTACGAGTCCCTTGAGGCCGGCGGGCGCGCGGTCACCGACATCATCGCGGCGGGGATCGTGCCTGCCGCGATCGAGATGATGGACGCGCTGTCCATCGAGGCGGCCGAGGCCGCGGTGCACTGCAACTACCCGGCAGGTGCCGCCGCGGTCCTGCTTGTGGAGCTCGACGGCCCGGCCGCCGAGGTCGAGGCCGAACTGGCGACCGTACAGGCGATCTGCGAGCGAGCCGGCGCCAAGGAGATCAGGGCCGCCGACGACCCCGTGCAGCGGGCGGGTATCTGGGCCGGCCGCAAATCGGCGTTCGCCGCGGTCGGCCGCCTCGCGCCCGCCTATATCGTGCAGGACGGCGTGGTGCCGCGAACCGCGCTCGGCGACGTGCTCGCCACGATCTCTGCTCTGTCGGCCGAGGCCGGCATCCGGGTGGCGAACGTCTTCCACGCCGGAGACGGGAACCTGCACCCGCTGGTGCTCTACAACGACGCAGTGCCTGGTGAGACGGAAGCGGCGGAGGTGCTGTCGGGCGCGATCCTCGACACGTGCATCGCCCACGGCGGGTCGATCACCGGCGAGCACGGCGTGGGGTTGGATAAATCCCGATATATGCCGAAAATGTTCAGCGAGTCCGATCTCGACACGATGCAGCTGGTCCGCTGCGCCTTCGACCCGGCGTCGCTGTGCAACCCGGGCAAGATCTTCCCCACCCCGAGGCTGTGCGGGGAGGTCCCTGGTCACCGCCGCGGTCCGCGCCCCGCCGCGCCCGGCGGCATGGAGATTTTCTAATGCCAGCATCCAGAACGGACCCGGCCGCCTCTCCCCCGCCCACCCAACTTTTCATCCCAGATGACGACCGGCCGCGACTTTGCACACTTCCCGCATCCACATACCGGGGCGAATCGGACCGGAAAACGGTCACAGGGTGTGCAAAGTCGACGGGAGGGGCCCGTGCGACGCACGGGAACGGGCACCACAGATGAAAAGTCGCAGATGGGGGGACGCTGTGACGAGTGAGGTTGCGGTGATCCGGGAGGCTCTCACGGCGGCCTGCGGCGAGACCCGCGAGGGTAGGCCAGCCGACGCGATCGGCGGGGCTGGCGGGGATAGTGGTGCCGGCGGGGATAGTGGTGCCGGCGGTTGGATCGTGCCTGCGGTTGTGGCGTTGCCGGGGTCTACGGAGGAAGCGGCCGCGGTTATGCGGGTGGCGGCCGAGCATGAGCTTGCCGTCGTGGTGTGCGGGGCTGGGGGGCGGCTCGGGTGGGGCGGGGGCCGGGTTGGGTGGGGTGTGCCGGCGACCCGGTGCGATCTGCTGATCGACATGTCGCGGATGGGTGCGGTGGCCGAGCACTCGTCGGGGGACCTGGTGGCGCGCGTCCAGGCGGGCGCGCGGATGGGTGACGTGGCAGCGGTCCTCGCGGAGGCCGGGCAGGAGATCGCGCTCGACGTGCCGGACGGCGCGACGGTCGGCGGAGTGGTGGCATCCGGCCTTGCCGGACCGCGTCGGCTGCGCTACGGGACACCGCGCGACCTGCTGATCGGGATCACGATTGTCCGGGCGGACGGGACGGTGGCCAGGTCGGGCGGGAAGGTGGTCAAGAACGTCGCCGGCTACGACCTTGGCAAGCTGCTCGCCGGGTCCGCAGGGACGCTCGCCCTGATCACGGAGGCGACGTTCCGGCTGCACCCACTGCCCGCCGCGCGGGCCTATGTCACCGCCGAGTATGTCGCCGCGGGAGTCGCGTGCGACGCGGTCGCCACGGCGGCGAACTCGCCGCTTGTCGCCTCCGCCGTCGAGCTCAGCCGACCTGAGCCCGATGGGCCGCTCCGGGTTGGCGTGCTACTTGAAGGGTCGGCCGACGGGGTGGCGGCGCGCGCCACGCGAATGGCGGCACTCCTCGGAGCGGCCGAAATATCGGCGTCGCCGCCGTCCTGGTGGCCCGGGCCGCCCGAGGCCGGCGACGGGGAGACTTTGGTCCAGGTGTCCTTCTGGGTGTCTGCGCTGCCTCGGGTGCTCGACGCCATCGACGCGGCGGCCCGCGATTCCGGGCTGTCCCCCGCTATCGCGGGCTCGGCCGGCGCGGGCGTGCTCTACCTGCGGCTCGGCGAAGGAGAAAACATCACACGGTTCATTAACGTGCTGCGGTCGGCGCTTGCGGGTGAGCGCGGCGCGGTTGTCGTGCTTGCGGCGCCGACCACGGTGCGGGAGGCGCTCGCGGGGGAAGGCGGGATGGCGGGGACCGTTCCGGCGCTTGCCCTGATGCGTGCCGTAAAGGACCAGTTCGACCCGGGCCACCGGATGGCGCCCGGCCGGTTCCCCGAAGTGATGTAAGGACCCTTGATGAGCTACGACGAGTTGCGGGAATCGGTTGCGGGTCATGGGGCGGAAGGGGCGGAGCAACGGGTCCGTTCGGTGGCTAAGGATTGTGTGCATTGTGGTTTTTGCTTGCCTGCGTGTCCTACGTACCAGCTGTGGGGCGAGGAGATGGACTCCCCGCGCGGGCGTATCCACCTGGTGACCCAGCTGCTCGACGGGGCGCCGCTGACCGCCGCGACGGCCGGACACTTCGACCGGTGCCTCGGCTGCATGGCGTGCATGACCGCCTGCCCGTCCGGGGTGCAGTACGACCAGATCATCGAGGCGGCACGGGAGTGGACCGAGGCGGCTGGAGGCGGTATGGGCGGTGCTGCGGGCGGGGGGCCGTCCGGCGCGGGTGACGCTGGGCGGGCCGGGGGCAGTGCCGCGGGCGCGCCCGGGGGTTCCGAGCCGGAGGCGCGGCGTTCACTGCCCGACCGGCTGACCCGGGCGGCGATCTTCGCGCTGTTCCCCTACCCACGCCGGCTGCGCGTCGCGCTCGCGCCGCTGCGACTGGCCCAGCGGACGGGGGCGGATCGGCTGCTCGCCCGCAGCGGCCTGGTCGCCGCACTGTCACCCGCCGCCGACCAGGCGCTTCGGCTCGCGCCGCCGGCCGGCCAGCCGCAGCCGCCCGGTCGGCTGCCCTCGCGGGTAGCGGCGCGCGGCCCGCGGCGTGCCGTGGTCGGGATGCTGACCGGCTGCGTGCAGTCGGTGTTCTTCCCCGGCGTCAACGCGGCGACCGCGCGGGTCCTCGCGGCCGAGGGGTGCGATGTGATCATCCCGCGGTCACAGGGGTGCTGCGGTGCGCTATCGCTGCACTCCGGGCGTTCCGCCGAGGCGGTGCGGTTCGCGCGGCAGACCATCGAGACGTTCGAGGCGGCGGGGGTGGACGCGATCGTCGTCAACTCGGCCGGGTGCGGGTCGGCGATGAAGGAGTACTCGCGGCTGTTCGAGCACCTTGCCGAGGAGGGCGGCGACGAGTCGGACGCGGCGTCCTGGGCTAATCGGGCGGCGGCGCTGTCGGCGAAGGTGCGGGACTTGGCCGAGTTCCTCGACACGCTTGGACCGGTCGCGGAGCGGCACCCGGTTCCTGTGCGGGCGGCATACCACGACGCATGCCATCTCGGGCACGCGCAGCGCATCACCGCCGCGCCGCGCCCGCTGCTGCGCGCGATCCCCGAACTCGAACTGGTCGAGCTGCGCGACGCGGGGGTCTGCTGCGGGTCGGCGGGCGTCTACAACCTGCTGCAGCCGGAGGCGGCGGCCGCGCTTGGGTCGCGCAAGGCCGACTCGGTGGTCGACTCGGGCGCGGCACTGCTCATCTCCGCCAACCCAGGCTGCACGCTGCAGATCTCCACGGCGCTCGCGCAACGGGGCGTTTCGATACGAGCGGCGCACACCGCCGAGATCCTGGACGCCTCGATCAATGGCGTCCGGCTCGTCTGACCGGGCACGGCGCGTCAGGGAGCGGGGGCGTCAGGGAGCGGGGAAGGTCAAGATGGAGGGATCCGCGCCCGGCTGCGTGCTGCCGGTGCCTGTGACGGTGCCGTCGGAGACGGCCAGCGCGGTTATCTGCCCGACTCTGGTGGCCGTGGTGGCGGCCGACCAGCCTAGACCGTCCGGCGAAGTCCAGGTGACGGAGCGCTGCGCGCCTGTTGGACCGGCTTGGCCGGCCGCGATGAACTTGTTGTCCTCGGTGGTCAGCGCCGTGACCACGCCGAGACCGCCGGGGGCGGGGAGGGTGATCTCTCGCCAGTGGGCGCCGCCATCGGTGGAGGTCACGGCGAGCGGGATGTTCCCCGCCCTGGTGGTCGCGAATCCCGTGGCCACGATGGTGTTACCGCTCGTCACGACCTGGCGGAGCGTGGCGCTTTGCCCGCCGGACGGCGCGGATGCGTTGATGAGAACCCAATGGGTCCCGTCGGACGAGGTCCAGATCGACGCGAAGGCGCCATGCGAGCCGACCGCGACGAAACCGGCCGGCGACGCGGCGACGGCGTTCGCGGTGCTCGCCGTCAGGCGGCCGTCGAGCCCGCCGTTGTCGCCCTTAACCCATATCCGCAGGTCGGCGGACCACCAGAGCGTCGCGAAACTCCGGCCGCCGATCATCTGCCTGCCCACGACCGCGTAGCCAAGTGGTCCGGCCGCCGCCGCGTAGAACTGGACATCGGGGCCGGCGACACTCGCGAGTGTGGTCACCGGATGCCAGGTCACGCCGTCTGTGGAGGCGAAGACAAGCACCGCGCCCGAGCTGCCCTCGGCCGTGGACCCGACGGCGATCCAGCCGGCCGATCCGTGCGCCACCGCGGTTAGGGTGCCGGTACCTGGGATCGCGCCGAGGACGGCGGCCGACACCAGCGTCCAGGAGTCGCCGGATCGCCGCCAGATCGCCGGGTGGCCATCCGCGGCTCCGACCGCCAGGCTGACGCCCGAGGCCGACCATATCGAGTCGGCGGCCACGGCGCCGTGCTGGCCCGGGTAGCCCGCCAGGGTAACGCCGGTCACGCCCGTGCCGCCCTGAGCATTGCCGCCGTCAGCGCTACCGGAAGCGGCTTGAGACGCGGCGGGCAGGCTTCCGTTGTTCGCCCGGACGGCGAGCATCTCGTTGGCCCTGCCCGTCAGTATCATCAGGGCACCCGCCCCCACGGTGACGATGACCGCGGCCGGCACGCCGATCGTGGCGACCTGCCACCCCCGGCGGCGCAGGCTCGTCGTGCCCTGCCATGGCGCGGACCAGTGCCTGCGCGGGGCCGCGGCCTGCCTGACCGATCCCTGCCAGGCCCTGAACAGCTCGTCTGACTCGCCGAGCGGACGCGTTGCCCCCGCTCGCATGGGCGGCGCCATCTCCGCGACCGGCGCGCCTAGCGGCATTCCCCCGAATGCCGGAGGTCTCGGGTCCGTTGGCGACTGAATCGGGAACGCGCCGGTGCCGTCCATGGGCCAGGCCTGGCCGGGGAAGCCGCCCGTCGGGTAGTCGTTCCAGCCGGTGTTCGACCGCCTGATCCGCCCGGTGGGGCCAATCGGCCCGACTGGCCCGACCGGCCCGACTGGCCCGGGTTGCTGCCACGCCTCGTCCTGCCACGCCTCGTCCTGCCACGCCTCGTCCTGCCACGCCTCGTCCTGCCTGGCTGGCTCCTGCCACGCCGCATCTGGCCGGACCGGCGCATGGGGGGCGGGCCGGAAACCCGCCGCGTGCGGGAACTGCGCCGGCTCCGGCCTGGTGGCATGCGGTGCGGCGGCATGCGGCGGTGCGACGGCATATGGCGCGGCGGCACCAGGTGCGGCGGCACCCGGAGCGGCCGCTGCCTCGAACCCGCCGTCAACGGGCTCGTCCCAGCTATCGTCGGCTGACCTGTTCCAGCCTTCATCCGCGTCATCATCCGCGGGCTCATCCCAGTCATAGTCGGCTGGCTCATCCAGGTCTTCGACGGGCGCAATCCAGTCTTCGACGGGCTCGTTCCAGTCTTCGGCGGGCTGGTTCCATGCCTCTGCGGGCTCGTCACCGCCTTGGATGAGCTCACCGGCGGAGTCCGCAGGCCCGGCCAGGACGGGCCCGTAGCCGACGGGATGCGTCTCGGCTTGGGCGGGGGCGACGGAGTCCCAGCTAATTCCGGACTCCTGCCACACCTGCTGGGCAAGCTGCCAGCCGGATCGTCGCTCGGGGCCGGGCAGCCCGGGAACCGCGCCTTTCGGCGCGGCCAGCCCGGGACCGCCCGCCCGTCCGCGCAGTGCCTCGGTCGGGCCGACCACGGGGACCTGCGACGGTTCTGTCCGGGACGCCCATGGCCAGATCGAGGGCAGCTGGTGCACCGCGGTCGGCTGCGGGTCCGTGTACCAGGAGCCTTCCTGGGCATAGGCGGCCTGGGCGTAGCCGGGCGGCTCGGCAGTTTCATCCGAGCGGGCTGGTTCCATACCGTGCCGGAACGGGGGGGCCGCTTCCCCGCCGGTCGGCTGGAACCAGCCCGCCGGGCTTACAGCGCCAGGCTGCTGCGGCTGCCGCGTTGGCTGCCGCGTTGGCCGGGCGCTGGCCTTTCCGGAATCAGACGCCATCATGGATTCTTCCCATGTGCGGGCGTCATATCCGGACATGTTTCGCTGGTCGTGCCGAGCATTTCGCGCGGACTCCGCTCGAGGCCTGTGGCCATTCGCTGGAGTGATGGCATCAGTCATCGATTACTCCGAGTCCTCACAAAACTACTCTCCGTAACAGTCCCAGACGCAACCCTTGCGCCTGCAGCCCCTATCGGCCGACCCTTCGCTTTCGACAGTAACGGGGGGAGCGCCAAATACCAAGACTTTGCGGCTAAAAAAATTACTACTAGTTCTTCAGTCATCACTATGTGTGATTTTGAGGAAGATCCTTCAATCGAGTGAGTTATTCAATGCGCCTCACGAGTTTCATAGAACATCTTCATTCCCACTAACCCCACAAGTAACGATCTTCCGGCGGCCTTATCGTGTGGCGGCGACTCCAATTCACTTGCTAGCCATAAATGTGTTGCCAGCGCGTAGGTTGACAATCGCCACACAGGCCCCGGTGGCGGAATCTCGCGGCACGACCGCGTGGACATCGGCCCGCCTGGCACCCGACTCACCGGTGCTCCGGTGCTCCGGTGCTCCGGTGCTCCTGTTTTCTGCGGATCCCCGGGACTCCGGGATGCCGGGACGCCGCGCGACCGGCGGCATCCCGGACGGCGGTCATGGGCCGGGGCATGCAGTCCTGAAATTTCCTGTTTTATGGGCATAGGCCAGGCAACGTTTCGATCTTCAGTTACGCGTCCATAGGATGTGGTACTGATCAGAAATCGATAGTGCTGAAGGTTTGACCGGTTATGGCCGGTCAAACCTTCAGCACTAATTCGATCTTGGTGTGTTTATCCGGATAAGTCCGGCAGGACGGCGTCTCTGATCCGGCAGATAGCGTCTCCAAGCCCGGTAGCACTGCTCTCCTGGCGACCGGCGCCTACTTGAGGCTACGACCCGTGCTTGAGGCTATTTGCCTATCTGGGCCGCTACCGCGACCGGCCAGGTTGCCTCCGCCCAGACGGTGCGACCGCCGCCTGGCGCCCTATGGTGGCCCCAACGGCTCGCGAGGGCGGCGACAAGCGCTAGGCCCCGGCCGCCCTCAGCCAGGTCGTCGGCGTCCCGCACCGATGGCTCGCACGGGCTGCCCGCGTCGGTCACCGCGATAAGCGCCACGCCGTCCGCGGGCCTGATCACCTCGACCGCGAACATGCCACCCGAGCCGGACGCGGTGTGCGCGATGGCGTTGGCCGCCAGCTCGGACACGCAGGCAAGCAGCGTCTCTCGGGCCGGACAGCCGACAAGCATGCGCGCCACGAACGCCCGTGCCTCAGACACCCGGCAGGGCTCGCCGACAAATACCCTCAGACCCAGGTCCGGACCAGACCGGATACCGCGAGGCAGCGGAAATGCTGCGCCCACCTCGATCACCCCTCGTAATCATCTTGGTTGCGGCCCGTATGCAACACTGTACTTCTAGTAACGAGAAATCGGAACTATCGGTTCATTCCACCTGACCCGCTACTTTCCGTGGCCTGCGCCTGAAGATCGGGTCAGCAGAATGCACCGGTTGCGACCGTGCCCTCTTCATGATCGCTCAAACGCCGCCGACCAACGGGGTGGCTAAATGCCGCGAACGGAGGCCACGTCGGCGGCGGAGGCCTCACGGGTCGAGGCGGCGGGGATGCCGGCGCACTCGAAGTCGGTGACGTAGCTGTAGGCGGCGTCGGCCGGGGAGGCGGCCGGGGAGGCGGCCGCGTTCAGGCGCGCGCGATAAGTAGCCAGGAGACGACGAGCGGACGTTCCGGTACGGTGGCCATCCATGGGCCGGCTCACGATTCGAGGGACCAGCGTTGACCTACCCCATTTTACCGACGAGGCGGATCTTAACCAGATATCTTCGCTTGGCTCCGCAGGCAATTCTGTTTACGGCTTCGATTTTGGCGACGCCAGCGTGCGTGCCCTTGAATTGCGGGACGCCAGTCTCCAGTATGGCACGATCCACTCGATACGAGCCGAGTCCGCCAGCCTGACGGGAAACCAAGTCCGCTCCGTTGAATTCACCGGCTGCGAGCTGAACTCGCTCCATTGGGCCCGCGGTAAGGTCACGCGGACCAGGTTCAACGCTTGCAAGCTACTTGGCGCCCAGTTCAAGGACGTGGCACTTGAACACGTGGTATTCGCCGACTGCGAAATGGATTATGCCGTGTTTAATCAGGTTAGAACCTCGGGTCCGGTGCTTTTCACGCATTGCTCCCTGCGAGAAGCCGACTTCACTGCCTGCAACTTGACAGGGGCGCTGTTTGAGGAGTGCGACCTATTCCAGACGAACTTCGGCCGGGGCAGGTATGTCAGGTGTGATCTTCGCGGCAACGACCTGTCGATGGCGAAGGGCGTACATCACCTGGAGCGCGCTGTCCTGTACCGCTTCCAGCTGATGCAGCTCGCGCAGGCACTAGCCACGGAGCTCGACGTCACCTTTGGCGATGACTGAGGCGGTGACAGCCGGAGCTGGCTGGAAACGCGAAGTTACGGGACCGTTCGGACCGCCGCTTCGAGCAGGGCGCGGGCGGTCAGGTCCGCGCCGACGGCGAGCCAGCTGACTCGGGGGTCTCTCCTGAACCAGGATTCCTGGCGGCGGGCGAAGCGGCGGGTGGCGCGGACCGTCTCCTCGCGGGCCTGCTCGAGCGACAGGTCGCCGTCGAGGTGGCGCAGCACCTGCTGGTAGCCGAGCGCGCGGGAGGCGGTCTTGCCGTCGCGCAGGCCCGCGAGGTTCGCCACCTCGGCCTCGAACCCGGTTGACCACATTCGGTCCACCCGCGCCTCGATGCGCCGGTCGAGTTCGGGCCGGTCGACGTGCAGGCCGATCTGGACCGCGGGCCGCCCCGCGTCGTAGGCGGGCATCGTGGCGCTGAACGGGCGGCCGGACATTTCGATCACTTCGAGGGCGCGCACGATCCGCCGGCCGTTCGAGGGGAGGATCGCGGTCGCCGCGACCGGATCGGCCTCCTTGAGCCGCTGATAGAGCGGCATCGTGCCGCCGGTGGCGAGCTCGGCCTCGAGTCGCTGGCGAATCTCCTCGTCCGTGCCGGGGAAGTCCAGGTCGCCGAGCGCGGCCCTGACGTACAGGCCCGAGCCGCCGACGAGGACGGGGACCTTGCCGCGGCGCTCGATATCGGCGATGGCCGCCGTCGCGAGGTCCTGGTACTCGGCGACGCTCGCGGTCTTGGTGACGTCCCAGACGTCGAGCAGATGGTGCGGGACGCCCCGGCGCTCGGCCGCGGTCAGCTTGGCGGTGCCGATGTCCATGGACCGGTAGAGCTGCATGGAGTCGGCGTTGATCACCTCGCCATCCAGGGCAAGCGCGAGGTCCACCGCCAGGTCGGACTTGCCGGTAGCGGTGGGGCCGACGATCGCGATTAGCACGCTAACCGCGGACGGCGGGCATGCCGAGCAGCACAGGGGCCGGGGCAGCCCCGGCCCGGGCACCAGTTCCCGGGTCCCCGGGTCCGGCTCCGGTCTCGGTTCCGGCCTCGGCGGGCGCGGCCGCCGCCGCGCGCGTGCGGGCCTCCCACGCGTCGCCGGCCCGGGTACGGCGGACTTCTAGCGGGGCACCATCGGCGATCAGATGGTGCGGCGCGGCGTGGGTGATGCGGGTGGTGACGATGTCGCCGGGCCTGGGCACCACGCTAGAAGCGCTAGAAGCGCTAGAAGCGCTTGAGGCGTCAGACTCGTGCACGGCGGGGACGAAGTGGACGAGGCGATTGTCTCGCGCACGGCCGGACATGCGGTGGGTCGCGGCGTCCTTGCGGCCCTCCCCCTCGGCGACGAGAACCTCGACCGTGGCGCCGTCCTGCTTCTCGTTCTCCTCCGTCGAGATCTCCTCGATCAGCGCGACGAGCCGGTCGTATCTTTCCTGCACCACGTCGGCCGGCACCTGGCCGTCCATGGTCGCGGCGGGCGTGCCCGCGCGGATCGAGTACTTGAACGTGAAGGCGGACGCGAACCTGGCCTGCGCCGCGACATCGAGCGTGTCAAGGAAGTCGGCCTCGGTCTCGCCGGGGAAGCCGACGATGATGTCGGTGGTGATCGCCGCGTGCGGCAGCCGCGCGCGGACGTTCTCAAGGATCGCCAGGTAGCGGTCGCGGCGGTAGGCGCGGCGCATCGCCTTGAGTATCGCGTCGGAGCCGGACTGGAGCGGCATGTGCAGGCTCGGCATTACGTTGGGGGTTTCCGCCATCGCGGAGATCACATCGTCGGTGAAGTCGCGCGGGTGCGGCGAGGTGAAGCGGACCCGCTCAAGGCCCTCGATCTCCCCGCAGGCGCGCAGCAGCTTGCCGAAGGCCAGCCGGTCACCGAACTCCGCGCCGTAGGAGTTCACGTTCTGGCCGAGCAGTGTCACCTCGATG
>Ga0302314_10007549_pt1 | contig 19534 bp, 18 predicted proteins | sample III_Palsa_N2_3_FD_200533 | JGI IMG/M metagenome (GOLD analysis project Ga0302314, IMG submission 200533) | Peat permafrost microbial communities from Stordalen Mire near Abisko, Sweden - III_Palsa_N2_3 | ecosystem: Environmental > Terrestrial > Soil > Palsa > Peat permafrost | place: Sweden...
ATTTCAGCGTTTCTATCGCTGTTCAGGATCGGTTCGGACGATCTCAGGCACCGGCATTGGTCTCTCCGTTGTCAGGCGCATCACGGAAGCACATCAGGGCCGCACCTGGGTCAATAGCGATCCTGTGAGTGGAACAACCTTCGTGATTACACTGCCCCACATAGCAAGGGAGGAATAGACGTGGAACAGAAAAACAGGGTGCTCGTGGTCGAGGATGACGCAGGCATCCGCCAGAGCCTGTTCGAGACCCTCGGCGCATTGGGGTTCGCAGTCGGAGAAGCCAACAACGGAGAAGAGGCGCTACAACGCCTTCGCATGGTCAATTATCATGCCGTCCTGCTCGACATCAACATGCCTGGCATGGGCGGTAAGGAAACATGCCGCAGGATCAGCCAAAGCTATCCTCACCTTCCGATCATCATGCTGACAGTTCGAGATGAGGAAGACGACATCGTAGAGGCGCTCGATGCGGGGGCATCGGACTATGTCACGAAACCCTTTCAGATCCGCGAGCTGACGGCAAGGCTGCGTGCGATCATCCGTCGTCACGATGCCGCGCCCTCAGGACCAGACATGGTCACTGTTGTCGGCGACATCACGCTCGACGCCGACCGCCGCCGAGTCGAGAAGAGTGGAGAGGAAATACACCTCGCTCCAAAAGAATATGAGACGTTGCGCTATCTGATGGAGCATGCTGGCCGCCCGGTGCGTCATGACCGCCTGCTCATGTCGATATGGGGTCCGACCTACGGCAGCGAGCGCGAGTATTTGCGAGTCGTCATCAACCAGCTACGAAAGAAAATTGAAGACGACCCTGCACGTCCCGTCTATATCCTGACCGAGACCCATATTGGATATCGGTTCCGCGAAGAATAGCGACCTCGAAGCGAAGTAAGATTTTTACATTGCCGTTGCGGAATGCGCAGGCTCTACACGTTCAGCAACTAATATGGATGCAATCTCAGAACGGCTTGCGTCTGAACTCCTGCATCGGCACATTCGGCCGCATCGTGGATCCCAGGAAGATGACATCGAAGTCATTGCCGGGGCTCACTCAATTGGAAGCACACTGCTGAAGTTCAACGGCCAAGAACTCTTATCGCAACGAAGAATCACCCGGGCGTACGTTCGCCAGAAACTCATCCACCTCGCTCGCCCTGGGCATAGAAGCCTGCGCTCCCGCACGAGTCACCGAAATCGCAGCCGCCGCAGAAGCGTATCTCGCGCTCTCGATAAGGTCACGCCCACTCAAAAGCCCCACTGCAAAGGCTCCATTGAAGGTGTCCCCCGCGGCAACAGAATCGACAGCACTCACCGCAAACGCCGGAACGGCATAGCGGCTTCCATCACGCAAAGCGATGTAGGTTCCCTTCTCACCTCGCTTCAAAACCACTCCCTCCATTCCCTGCGACAAGAGTTCCTCAGCAACAGCGCGCGGCTCCATCGTCTGTGTCTCGCGGATATAAGACATCGCTTCCGTCTCATTCGGCGTCACCCACGCACACCTTCGCAGAAGTCCCTTCGGAAGCTCTCTCGCAGGCGCCGGATCAAGCATCAGCGGCACGCCTTCCTCCTCACATATCTCTGCCAGCCGAACAATCGTCTCCACAGGAATCTCCAGCTGCGCCAGCACCATCCCTGCGTTACGGAGCACGCCTCTCTTCGACGCTACAAACTCCGGTGTCACCGCAGCATTCGCCCCAGGCACCACAACAATCGAGTTCTCCCCCTGCGCCCCCACCGTAATCACCGCAACCCCTGACTCCCCTTCCTGAATCTCCACATCCGCAACCTCGACCCCATTCCCCCTCAGCCCCGCCAGCGATTCTCTGCCAAAATCATCGCGTCCCACCTTCCCGATCATCTTCACCGGATAACCCAGCCGTGCCGCCGCAACCGCCTGATTCGCACCCTTCCCTCCCTGATACGTTCTGAAGCTGCCACCTGTAATCGTCTCGCCTCTGCCCGGCAACCGCACCGCCGTTACGACAAGATCCGTATTGATACTCCCGACGACAACAATCGGCCCCCGTGCATTCAACATCATTTGCCTCTCTCCCCCACAACCGCAGGCGTCGTCATCAGCTTCAGATACTCCGCCTGAAACTGCGCCGCATCGACCTCCATATTCACATCCACCATCTGCAGCGGCAACGCTGGCTTCACCGCCTCCGACCACGTCAGCGTATCCCCATACGAGTGCCCATGATTGATATCGACATCCATATAAACCCTCTTCTCCGCCCGAACCATCCTTGGCTCAATCCACGCAAGCGCCGCCAGCTCATCCCAAAGATAAGGACTGGTCGCCTCATACTTATTCATATAAACCGCAACCGGTGTAGTCGCCCCTTTCACCTCGGCCTGAACCTGCGCAGGAAGCACCGCCTGAATCGAAGCATCGATCGTCGTTCCCGTAATCTTCTTCCACGGAGCTGTCAGCACAATATGCGCGGCCTCCGGATCGAACCAGAAATTAAACTCATGCCGCGGATTGAACGCAAACTCCGGATCATCCGTCTTCGGGTTCAGGCTCCCGCCCATAAACACCAACTCGCGAGCCATCGCAGCAAACCCCGGATCGAGCCGAATCGCCAGCGCGATATTCGTCATCGGCCCACCGCTGAACACCGTCACCTGATGCGGATACCTCCTCACCGCCGCAATCAGAAAGTGCGCCGCATCCTCTCCCGCAATCACCTTCGTCTTCGGCTCCCCTTCGACAAGCGCGCCATCCTCCAGTCTCTTCTTCCCGTACGCCCCTGTATAAGAAACGCTCCCATACAGCCTCTCCTGCAACGCCGTCTCCTCCGGCGTCCTGATCAGGGGCACCCCACTCCCCATCACTACCGGAACATCCGTCCGCCCCACCATCTCCAGCATCCGCATCGTATGCCGCACTCCTTCCTCGGCAGACACATCTCCGCTCACCATCGTCACACCCAGCACCTTCACTCCCTGCGCCTGCAGCAACAGCAAAATCGATTGCTGATCGCTCCCTCCAGGCCCACCCCCATCCTGATCCACAACCACATACCGCTGCTGCGCACACAGCGCTCCAAAGCCCCAGCCAAGCAAAACAACCAGCATCCAAAGTCTTCGCATCACTCTCCTTAAGTCAACCATCCACCGATAGCCAATAGTATTAGCCACTCACGCAAACTTACTCCCGCGTCAAAGCCGTAATCTCCTCTGCAAACTCCGGCCATCCCGCACAAAGCACCTCGCACTTCCCTGCCTCATAATCCTCAAACTCAAACCCCGGACTCACCGTACACCCCAGCAGCGCCCACGTCCCACCCTCCACCAGCCGCGATCCCTGCCACACCCCGCGCCCCACAACCACCTGCGGCCTCTGCCCCCGCAGCAGATCGTTGCCGATCACCACCACCTCCCCCTTACCGTTGCCCGGCAACTGCAACATCTCCACCGCATCCCCCGCATAAAAGTGAAACACCTCATCACTCTTCAGCCGATGCATCTCGCTAAAAGTCGTGGGCTCCAGCAGATAGTAAATCGCCGTCCCCGTCCGCCTCTTCCCCGCATACCGCCCATCCTCAAACGCCTCGGCAGCCACCGTCTCCGCCGCCTCATACGTCCTCACATACCATCCGCCCTCACGCGGATGCGGCACCAGCCCCAGTAATTTCTTCACATCCTCAGCCGTCATCGCTCTCCTCTCACGCTATCCTGTACATAATCCATCCATTTTATTGGCACGCCGAACCGGAGCCCTGACCAGATGCCCATCCGCACTCGCCTCGAGCACTACTTCGGCTTCTCCGCCCACGCCACCAACTGGCGCACCGAGATCCTCGCCGGCCTCACCACCTTCATCACGATGGCCTACATCATCTTCGTGAATCCGGCCATCCTTAGCCAAACCGGAATGCCCCTCGCCGCCGTCACCGCCGCCACCTGCCTCTGCGCGGCCTTCGGCAGCATCCTCATGGGAGCGCTCGCCAACTACCCCCTCGCCCTCGCACCCGGCATGGGCCTCAACGCCTACTTCACCTACACCGTCGTCAAAGGCATGGGCGTCCCCTGGCAGACCGCCCTCGGTGCCGTCTTCTTCTCCGGCGTCATCTTCCTCGCCCTCACCTTCACCGGCATCCGCCAGCGCCTCGTCGCCGCCATCCCGCACGAGCTCCACGCCGCCGTCGGTGGAGGCATCGGCCTCTTCATCGCCTTCATCGGATTCCGCAACGCCGGCATCATCATCCCCAGCGTCGCCACCACCGTCACCCTCGGCAACCTCCGCGCCCCGCAGACCACCCTCGCCATCTTCGGCCTCCTCCTCATCGCGCTCCTCCAGGTCCTCCGCGTCCGAGCCTCCATGCTCATCGGCGTCCTCACCACCACCTTCCTCGGCATCCTCTGCCACAAGGTCCACTGGCAGCCCGAGCCATACAGTCTCACCGCCATCCGCGCCACCGCCTTCCACCTCGACATCCCCGGCGCCCTCCACATCGGCGCCTTCGAGATCATCTTCGTCTTCCTCTTCGTCGATCTCTTCGACAACATCGGCACCCTCGTCGCCGTCACCCAGCGAGCCGGCCTCATCGCCCCCGACCACACCATCCCCCGCCTCAACCGCATCTTCTTCGCCGACGCAACCTCCACCATCCTCGGCTCTCTCACCGGCACCAGCACCGTCACCAGCTACATCGAATCCTCCGCCGGAGTCGCCGCCGGAGGCCGCACCGGCGTCACCGCCATCGTCACCGGCATCCTCTTCTTCTGCGCCCTCTTCATCGCCCCTCTCGTCGGCCCCATCCCCGACTTCGCCACCGCGCCCGCCCTCATCCTCGTCGGCGGCCTCATGCTCACCGGCCTCGGCACCATCAACTGGGAAGACCCTCAGATCGCCATCCCCGCCTTCCTCACCGTCGCGACCATCCCCCTCACCTGGTCCATCGCCGACGGCCTCAGCTTCGGCCTCACCAGCTACGCCCTCCTCCAGCTCCTCACCGGCCGCGCCAAAAAGAAGGACTGGATGCTCTACCTCCTCGCCGCTCTCTTCCTCCTTCGCTTCATCTACATCGCCAAACACTAGGGTGCTGTCTGCAAAATGAACGGCTCACTGCCGTCTCACGCTCATGTCTTCTCTTTGGCAACGAACTGCAATTGTTCATGGAGCAGGAACAGCGATCTGTCGTACCTTGCACGCAAAGGTACGACAGATCGCATTCAACTCATTCCCTGAAGGAGAAAAAGAATTGCAGGGGTTCTACTTCGAACTGGCTTTTGACGCAGCATCGAAGATCACAGCTGCGACCTTCGACGGTTGAGCCAGCATAATGACATGGCTGGAGGGAACAGTCGTCGTTGTCGCACCGATTCTCTTCGCCTGAGCTGCTTCGAGAACGGGTGAAATTGCCCGGTCATTCGCGGCGACAATGTACCACGACGGTTTCGACTTCCAGGCTGGAGTCGTGACCTCTCCCTTCATCGCAGCGACGCTTGTTGGAACCTGCGTTGCAGTCAAAACCTCAATCTCTTTGGCGGAAAGGTCTTGCGCAAAGTCCTCAGCAATCCCCTTGGGAGTCAGCTTAAGGTAACCACTGCTGTCGGGACGTAGTTCTGTGCCGATAGGTGTCTGAACGCTCGTAATGAGACCGAAAGCGGACTCTCCCGTGTCTGGAGCCACAGCCGACACAAAAACGAGTCCGGCCACCTTTGCATCGTTCCCGGCTTCGGTGATGACAGCTCCACCATACGAGTGACCGACGAGTAATACCGGTCCATCCTCAAGAGCAATGGCACGCTTCGTCGCCGAAACGTCATCCGCGAACGATGTCAGCGGGATCTGAACAGCAACAACGCGCAGGCCCTTCGCCTCCAGCAATGGAATGACCTTCGACCAGCTCGAACCGTCCGCCCATGCCCCGTGAATGAGCAGTACGGTTTTTACCCCTGTCGGGGACTGTGTTTGTGCTGTCGCCCTGGCGGCAGGAACGATGATCGCGAGCAGTGCGGCGCACGTCGCCATCACATTACGAACGAACCTGAATACTTGCATTGTCTTTCTCCTTGATGAACGGAAGACCCGCACAGGATTCGAAGTTGTTCTCTGAAGAATCCGTACGGACTCAGCGAATGCGAACAAACACACATTTCTGCGGCCATTCTCACATTCGCTATCCTGTTCTCTCTAAACGTAGTTTTGGATGGGAGAAAGCATCTAGACGAAAACCATCAAAAGCGGGCTATTTCTGCTGAAATATAATATATCAAGTATCATGCAACAAAGAAGACCGGCCATGACGGCCGGCCCATATCGCATAACGGATCGAACTCTATTCAATTTGCCGCTTGAGAATGCGTTCGCCCTCGTCGCCAGATCCCCGGAGTTACCCCGTGAATTCGTTTGAAAGAGCGGTTGAGTGCAGATTGATCCGCAAATCCACATTTAATGGCGATTTCAGCAAGCGGCAGGCGGGGATTCTTCATAAGATCTCTCGCCATATCCACACGGCGTTCAATCAACCACCTGTAAGGCGGTTTGTGAAAGGTTCGTTTGAAGGCCCGGGCAAAGTGGCTTACCGATAATTCGCATGCTTCTGCAACCTGCTGGAGGGAAATCCTGCCGTCCAGATGAGCCTCCAATAACTCTGTTGCTCTTCGCATCTGCAGAGAAGAGAGTCCACCCCGAAACTGCGGGGTCGACATCGTCACGCCGCCATAAGAGGAGACCAGATGACAGTTCAGGGCGTGCAGGACATGGTCCAGGAAAATCTTCGAAGCGTGATGGGGCAGCTCGAGCGAAGCGAGGAAGGTCTTCCCAAGATGGTAGACGACAGCATCAAATGCCCCAAGCGGCCAAACCAATCGCTCCACTTGTGGCACCCGATAGGCACACGCAACTTCATCCAGATCGGCTTGAGTGACATACAGAACCAATGCATCGAAGGGATGTGGGAGGAAACATGCTGGCTCCTCTTGTAAGTCGATTGCGCTGACGCCCCCAATTGGATAAGAACCACTCGATACCCTTTTACTGCCGAGGAACTGCTCGATAAAAGGTATAGCTTTCAGTTGCATCGCAACAATGTGGCCACGCTCGCCGACAATACGATTCGCAATCTCCGGGAGACCTTCACTGCTCTGAAATCTCCCAAACCGGAAAGAGGTACGTTCGAACATCCAGACCTCCGCCGTAGGCGAATCCTTGAGATACATGGTTTCGGCGAGTTGATTCCACACGGTGGGGACTTCGGTGGCCATATTCATCATGCGAACCTAACGCTTTCTTAAATACATTCATAGACCAGCAACGCTGAACGGGCAGATAGTGTTGAGAGATCGTCGAGTTACTCATCGACAGGCATTCGAGACCCGGAAGTCCGAATAGCTAAAGTAATTTCCGGTTCTGCCCAACTACCTGGCTGGACCAGGTGACGAGCTATCAGAAGTAATTCACCGATGTTTAACTATAAACGCTTCTACTAACCGATAAGTGCAATCCGGAGATCGGAAACTGACACACTACAGAAGCCTGCTCGCCAGCGGCATTTCCGCGACCTCATACTAAGCCAGGTAGTATAACTCCGAGCCGAATGAAACTTATCCAGCCTCAGCACATCCATCTATAAGCTATAAGCAGCCGCATAACAGGAGTCGTTCCATGCAGATCGGCCTCGACAGCTTCGCCGCCACCGCGTCAGACCCCATCACCGGCGTCACCCTCAGCGCTGCAGAACAGCTGCGCGACCTCCTCATAGAGATCGAGCACGCCGACCACGTTGGTCTCGACGTCTTCGGCATAGGCGAGCACCACCGTTCCGAGTTCCTCGACTCCGCCCCAGCCATCATCCTCGCCGCCGCCGCCGCCCGCACCAAACGCATCCGCCTCACCTCCGCGGTCACCGTCCTCAGCGCCGCCGACCCCGTCCGCGTCTTCCAGAACTTCGCCACCCTCGACCTCATCTCCAACGGCCGCGCAGAGATCGTCGCCGGCCGCGGCTCCTTCGTCGAGTCCTACCCTCTCTTCGGCCTCAGGCTCGAAGACTACGACACCCTCTTCACCGAAAAACTCGAACTGCTCCTCGACATCCGCGAAAACACCCACGTCCACTGGTCAGGCAAACACCGCTCCGCCCTCACCGGCCAGGGCATCTACCCGCGCCCCCTGCAAAATCCCTTACCCATCTGGATCGGCGTCGGCGGCACGCCTGCCTCTTTCGCCCGCGCCGGAGTCCTCGGTCTCCCCCTCATGGTCGCCATCATCGGAGGCGAACACCGCAGCTTCCGCCCCCTCATCGACCTCTACCGCGAGGCCGGCCACCGCGCAGGCCACACCCCCGAGCAGCTCCGCGTCGGCATCCACTCCCTCGGCTACGTCGCCGACACCACCGAGCAGGCCGCCGACGACTTCTTCCCCGGCTACGCCCGCACCTTCACCGACATCGGCAAAGAGCGTGGCTGGCCCCCCACTACCCGGTCGCAGTTCGACGCCCAGCGTGGCCCCACCGGCGCTCTCCTCGTCGGCAACGCCGAAACCGTCGCCGAAAAGCTCCTCCGCATCCATCACGATCTCGGCGGCATCTCCCGCATCACCTTCCAGATGAGCGTCGCCACCCTCCCCCACACAAAGCTCATGCGCGCCATCGAGATCCTCGGTACGCAGGTCTCCCCCCTCGTGCAGAAGCACCTTGCTACCACCCCCGCCACTCCCTGATCATAGGCCACAGCATCTTCACTGTTGACGCAGATCACTGGCCTGCGAGTTTTACTCGGTTGTCTGTTTTATGTCGTTGTTTGTTTACGTCGTCATCCTGACCCTGAGCGCAGCCGAACGGGGAAGGGCCCCCTGTAATTCGTCGTTGCTTTTGCTTGTTCTTAAATCCGTCTCATCCGTGCCAATCCGTGTTAAGCCGTCCGTTTTTTAAAAGATCGAGCCGCGCAACCCACTTACAGGTCGCGCGGCTCAATCAGTCGAACGCTTCGAACAGACTACTTACCCAGCGATGGAGCCGCTCCGGTAGCAGCAGGCGTCGCTGGAGCACTCGCGTGGATACCATCCAGCGAAGCCTGGTAAGAAATAATGTTCTTCAGCGTCTCATACGGAATCCCCGTCAACGGCAGCATATGCCCATTCACCGCCAGCATCGGTGTCTGATCCACGCCCGCATCTGTTGCCAGCTTGATCGACGCATTCACCTGGTCCTTGGTCGCCTGAGTCGCCGCGCACGCGTCAATCGCCGCCGGATCAAGCCCGGCCTTGGTCACCGCACCCTTCAGCGTCGCGTCCCCGGTCTCCGGCGTCAGAGCAGCCTGCCCATCGAACACCGCGCCCGCATAGACGAAGAACGCATCGTTCTTCTGCTTCTGCACGCAGTACCCATAGGCCGCAGCCTTGAACGCGAACGGATGAAGATCGACCAGCGGAAAGCTCTGGAAGACGATCCGCGCATTCGGAAAATCCTTTGCCAGCTGATCCATCGTCTGCTGCGCTTCTTTGCAATGCGGGCACTGCAGATCCGCGAACTCGACCAGCATAAAGTCCTTGCCCGTCGCACCGCGCGTCGCACCATCGGCGCGGGTCTGCATCATGCTGCGTACCTCCGCAAATGGCGTCGCGCCAAACGGAATCACCGCATCGCCCGCAACCGCATGCTTCCCATCCGGAGTCACGAAGAACGCCGTCGGCTGCACCTTGGCATTCGGCGTCTTGTCCGAAACGAACACCACCACCTTGCTCATGTTCGGCGCCGCCGTCGTTTGAATCGCCTCCACCCGCCAGATGCGGTTGGGGTCATACCCCCACAGTGACTTCAAAAAAGCATTCACTGTATCCACCGACGGCGAGGTCGCCGTGAAGTACTTCTGATTCACCGGCGGAAACGGGTCTGCTCTGGTCGTCGGATCCAGATTCTCCAGCTTCAGTGGAGCCGCCGGCGTCTGTGTCGCTGCTGGAGCCTGTGCCGCCGGAGCCGCACCTGTCTGAGCTCCCGCCGCTGCCGTCATGCTGAGAGCCGTCACCAATCCTGCCAACATCAAATATGAACTCTTCAAAGAAACCATCCTCCGCCGCCGCTATCCGCGCGCAGCACTCCTATTACACCTGAACCTTGACCGCAATGGGAAATCGCCGCCCCATTCCGAACGACTTTCTCGTAACTTTTAACACTGGCGCAGCCTGCTGCCGCTTGTACTCGCTCCGTTCCACCAGCTGGATCACCGACTTCACCAGCGCAACCTCAACCCCTTGATCCTCCGCAATTTGCTCGGCCGAGCAGTACCGCTCCACATAAGCCTCCAGCACAGGATCGAGCACCTCATACGGCGGCAGCGAATCCGTATCCCGCTGCTCCGGCCGCAGCTCCGCCGACGGAGCCTTCTCCATCGTCTCCCGCGGAATCACCTCGCGCTCCCGGTTCGCATACCGGCTCAGCGCATACACCCGCGTCTTCATCACATCGCCGATCACCGCCAGCGCCCCCACCATATCGCCATACAGCGTGCAGTAGCCAGTCGACATCTCGCTCTTGTTCCCCGTCGTCAGCACCAGCGCACCAAACTTATTCGACAGCGCCATCAACAGCGCCCCCCGAATCCGAGACTGGAGGTTCTCCTCCGCCAGCCCAAACGGCGTCCCCGCAAACAGCGGCTTCAGCACCGTCTGGTACTGCGCAAACACATCATGAATCGGCAGCAGCTCAAACCGCACCCCAAGGTTCTTCGCCAGCTTCCTCGCATCTTCAATCGACCCCAGCGAAGAATACTCACTCGGCATCCCAATACCGACCACATTCTCCGCCCCCAGCGCCTCCACCGCAATCGCTGCCACCAGCGCCGAATCGATTCCCCCGCTCAACCCAACCAGCACCTTGCTGAACCCACACTTCCTCACATAATCCCGAGTCCCCAGCACCAGCGCCTGCCACGTCGCCGCCACTTCATCCACCGCAGCTTCCACCGCCACAGCCGCCCCGTCCGCCGTATCGAAAACCACCAGGTCCTCAGCAAACGAAGCCGCCCGCGCCACCACCTCACCATCCGGCCGAATAACCAGCGACGACCCATCGAACACCAGGCTGTCATTCCCGCCCACCTGGTTCACCATCGCGACGTACGCCCCGTGCCTGGTCGCCAGCGCCGCCAGCATATCCTGCCGAACCTGCGGCTTTCCCTGCCAATAAGGCGATGCCGAAATGTTCAGAATAATCCGCTGCCGCCCCGCCAGCTCCTTCGGCTGCGTCTCCCACTGCCCCATCAGCCGCTCAACAGGATCGACCGGATACATCTGCCGAGGCCAGAATCCTTTATCGTTCCACGCATCCTCGCAGATCGTAATCGCCAGCGGCTCCCCATCGACACAGACCAGCGTCTGATCTGCTGCCGGCTCGAAATATCTTTGCTCATCGAAGACGTCATAGAAAGGCAGCAGCATCTTCTGCTGCACAAAGCTGACCTTCCCTCCGGAGAGCAGCACCGCCGCATTCCGCACCTGCTTACCCACCGGCGAGGACACCGGCATCACCGTCCCACACAAAATCGACGGCCTGCCCTGCCCTGCGGTCCACTGAGCGATCTCATCAACCGCCTCTACCGCCCTCGCGATAAACACCGTCTTTTCCAGAAAGTCCGCTGGCGGATACCCGCACACCGAAAGCTCCGGAAAGACCACAAGGGCCGCTCCCAGCTCTTCCCCACGAGCCGCATATTCGAGAATCTTCTTCGTATTCCCGGCGAAGTCTCCCACCGTCGGGTTGATCTGAGCAAGCGCTATCTTCACGCCCTTAAGTCTAACCCTAATACGCTGTTTAGAGGCACACAGGCAGCCTTGGCCCGGCCGAGCAACGCTCGGCCCCATACCGTCCACCCCAACCCGACCGGTACACCCACCACGAAGTGGTCGCCCTCCGCGCAGGAGGCCCGTCCGGCAGGACCACGCTTCTAAACAGTTTCAGGAGCCCGTTCCGCTCATCACCACATTCACCGTCCGCGCCAGAATCTTCAGATCCATCATCAGGCTCCAGTTCTCCACATACGCCGTATCCAGCGAAATGTAGCTGTCGAACGAAGGATCCTGCCGCGCCTCCACCTGCCACAGCCCCGTAATACCCGGCAGCACATCCAGCCGGCGCAGGTGTGCCAGATCGTACTTCTCCACCTCGGACGCCATCGGCGGCCGTGGCCCCACCAGGCTCATATCGCCCTTCAGAACGTTATAAAACTGTGGCAACTCATCCAGCGAGTACTTCCGCAGCACCTTCCCGACACGCGTAATTCTCGGGTCCTTGGCGATCTTGAACAGCACGCTGTCCCGCTCGTTCATGTGCTCCAGATCTGCCTTCAGAATGTCCGCGTTATGCACCATCGTCCGAAACTTATAGCAGGAGAAGGTGCGCCCTTTGCGTCCAATTCTCTGCGCCTTATAAAAAATTTTGCCTTCTGAATCCATGCGAACGGCAATCGCCGTCCCCAGCATCACCGGCGACGCCAACAGCAACGCAATCGTCGAGACCGTAATGTCCAGCGTCCGTTTCAGCAGAAACGAGCCAATAGGAAAGTCTCTACGGTGCAGCGGAATCGTCGGGAACTGCCCGATATATTCCACCTTCGCATTCCACGCCAGCCCATCGTACATATCCGGCACCACGCGAACGTCGATCCCTGCGATCCGTGCCTCTTCCACCATGCCGATAACCAGTTTCTTATCAGCCGGCACAGAAAAGAAAATCTCATCGACAAACAGAGATCGCGCCAGCGAAAGGCAGTTCCGCACATCGCCGATCACATCCGCATCGCCCGACTCCGCCTCGCGTTCCGTCAGCGCAACGAAGCCTTTGAATCGAAACCCCAGATGTTGCAGCGATTCAATGTGGTTGCGCAGCGCATGTCCCACGCGTCCAGCACCCACGATCAGCACATTCCGCGTCTCAATGCCGGCTCTGAACCGCCGATACACCATACTCCGCCACAGCGCGCGCCGCACACACAGCAGCACCGCCGTAAACACCACCATCAACCCAATCACAATCCGGGAAATCTCTACCCCGTTCGACAGATACAGCGTGCCGCACAGCAGCAGCCCCGAAGTCAGAGTCGCCTGAATCGTCATCCTCTGCTCATGCAGTCCGCTGCGGTTCTGGATCGGACCATACAGTCCATACGCCCGCGTAAAGAAAATCAGGCACATCCCAAACCAGCCGATATAAAAAAACAGCATCTCGGGGGAGGAGCGGATCAGATGGGGCACAACATGCAGCGTCGAAACATTCGCAGGCGTTTCAACGCGGAAGCGCAATGCGAGAATGGCAGCAACCACCACCGTCAGCATATCCAGCGACGCCAGCACCGAACTCGTCACCGACGGGCGCTTGAACACACCAAAGCGCGTCGAAGACATTCGGGTGTTCTCTCCCGCGCGCTTTCTTCCTGAAACAATAACCTGCTGTAAGTAATCTGGTGTCGCCATAGCGAACGCCTTTCAACCGAATATTCCGTGGCCGTATATCGGTAAGATGCCTGAAAAGACCTCAGAAAATCTCAGCTCGATAAAAAAATTCAGTAACAGCAATTAAGAAAAACGACTTGGAATATCCAGGTGCCACAATTTCAGCACCTGTACAACAACGCGGTGTGAAAACCGGCCCACTGCCCCTGGATACTACTTGCAGCATACGTGCCCTGCTCTTACCTTGGCAATACAGGAAAACGTTCCGTATAAATATTCTGTAAATCGCTCATACACAGTATGTTAGAGAAAAATCGTCATCTCCAGCATAACAGCTAAACCGGAACTGTCAGTTCATCCAGGGCAAGAAACTCCTGCAGAATCGGATCCGTACTCTGCTCCATCTCTTCCATCGTCCCAAAGAAAATTGCCTTCCCCGCACTCAGAAAGACAACCCTGTCCGCCAGTTTCTTCGCCAGCCGCATATCGTGAGTCACCACAATGCTCGTCAGATGAAGCTGCTGCTTCAGCCGCTGAATCAGATCTCCCAGCAGATGCGCCATCAGCGGATCCACCATCGTCGTCGGCTCGTCATACAACACCGCCTCCGGCTGGGATGCCAGCGCCCGCGCAATCGCCACCGACCGCTTCATCCCCGTCGACAGGTCCGACGGCAGCAGGTTCTCCATCCCCGCCACCCCCACCATCTCCAGCAGCCCTTTTACCACCTGCAGTATCTGGTCCTCCGCCAGGTCTCCACGCTCGCGCATCGGAAACGCGACATTCTCTCCCACCGAGATCGAATCGAATAACGCCCCATTCTGGAAGACCATCGTCACCTTCCGTCGGATCGTCTGCAGCTCTTTCTCCCTGAACCCGCAGATATTCTCTCCCGCCACCATAATCCTGCCGCTGTCGGGCTGCAGAAAACCCATCAGCATCTGCAGTGAAACCGATTTCCCCACACCGCTTCGTCCCAGAATGCACAGAGTCTCTCCCGGCAGCACCCAAAAACTCACGTCCTCCAGAACCACAAAATCCCCAAACGATTTGTTCACATGGTCAAACGAGATATACGGCCCCGGCTTGTTCTTCAGATCCGGCACAGCCTCCGCCGCAGCCTCGTTCTGCTGTGCCGCCTGAACCATAAACTCTTCAACGACAGGGGACACATCTTCCGACACATCCGCCAGCAGAGGCGCGTCCTCATCCATTCCGGAGGTCCCATCATCGGACACATGCGACGAACCTTCCCCGTCGTTCGCCTCCACCGTCTCTCGTTTATCCCTCTTCAGCGACTGCCCTTCGCTATCCGGCTCTGCCATGTATTTGTCCTCGACTCCGTCTATTCTCCCATCTGATGCAAACATCCTCCAGACGCTTCTACAGCCTATCGAGAGCCCCGGCAAAAACTTCAGCCTCACCGAACTCCCGCGGCGTATTCAGATTCGCAAACCAAAGATGCCGCAACGCCCTCTGCGCCTCTGTTGGCGCCCACGCCCCCTCGCCATCTCCCGCATCGGAAAGGCAGAAAACCTCCGCCTCCTGATCCCACGGCAGGTTGAGCATCGCGCTCTCGAACATCACCCCCTGCCGCTCCGCAAGCGTCTTTCCCGCCCCCGCCAGCACAGGAAACACCTTGTACTGCTCTCGCTCCATCGACTCACGCACAAACGGCGCAACCTCCCGATGCAGCAGACAAAACAAAGGCTGAGGAACATCCTCGACAGTAAATAACGCGAGCCGCGTTCCCGTTCGCTCCCGCGCAACCACCATCCTCACCCAGTAATCCAGAAACGCCGACGGCAAAAACGGCATATCCACCGGCATAAACAGATTCCACTCATGCCGCGAATGCTCCAGCGCCGCCTCCAGCCCACCCATCGGCCCACAGCCTTCATGCAGATCCCGCACCAGCGGAGCAAACGCCTCCAGCTCCGGCCTGCTGCTCAGAATATGTACCTCCGCACACACCCTTCGCAGCTTCGTCACCGCATGAAACACCAGCGGCCTGCCCGCCAGTTCGAGCAGTGCCTTGTCCCTCCCCATGCGCGAGCTCCTCCCGCCCGCCAGCACATACCCACCAACATCGAGCGAAGCCATCAGGCCCCCACTCCGCTCAAAAACCTCACAATCGACTCGATCCCACGATAAAAATTCGCCAGATGAAACTTCTCATTCGGCGCATGCAGATTGTCATCCGGCAACCCAAACCCCATCATCACCGTTGGAATCTTCAGCTCCCTCACAAAGTCCCCCACAATCGGAATCGACCCTCCCCCGCGCACAAACACCGTCTCCTTGCCAAACACCTCATGCATCGCCTCCGTCGCGGCCTTCACATATTCGTTATCGGTGCTCACCACAATCGGATCACCCGCATGAATCATCCGTACCTCGAGCACAATCCCCTTCGGCGTCAGCGACTCCACATAAGCCCTGTACTTCGCAAAGCTCTCCGCCGGCGTCATATCCGGCACCAGCCGCATACTCACCTTCGCCACCGCCTTCGCCGGAATCACCGTCTTCGCCCCCGCTCCGATAAACCCGCCCGGCATTCCATGCACATCCAGCGTAGGCCTCGCCCACGTCCGCTCCAGCACAGACAACCCCGGCTCACCTGTCAGCGCCACCGAGCCCACCTCCGTCTCTCGGTAATGTTCCTCATCGAACGGCAGCGCCTTCCACGCCTTCAACTCATCCGCGCTCGGCTTTTGCACCTTGTCATAGAACCCAGGAATCAGAATCTTCCCCTCCTCATCCTTCAGCTTCGCAATCACCTGCGCCAGCGCCACAAACGGATTCGGCGCCGCCCCGCCATACATTCCCGAGTGCAGATCCGTCCGCGCCCCACGCGCTTCAATCTCCGTATAAATCATCCCGCGCAGCCCAACACAAAGCGTCGGCAGCTCCGGCGCAAACATCTCCGTATCCGACACCAGCGCCACATCCGCCTTCAACTGATCCCCATGCTCCCGTACAAACGCGGCAATCCCCTCGCCGCCAACCTCTTCCTCGCCTTCAACGATCACCCGCACATTCACCGGCAGCGTCCCACCCCCCGCCTTCATCAGCGACTCCAGCGCCTTCACATGCATCCACATCTGCCCTTTGTCATCGACAGCGCCCCGGGCATAAATATTCCCATCCCGCTCCGTCGGCTCAAACGGCGGCGACTTCCACTCATCCAGCGGCTCCGCAGGCTGCACATCGTAGTGCCCATAGCAAAGCACCGTCGGCTTCGGCTTTCCATCGGCCGCGTGCAACCAGTCCGCATACACCAGCGGATGCCCCTTCCGCTCCGGCGTAGTCGTCTCGATCAGCCGAACGTTCTCCATCCCAATCCGCTTCAGCTCCTCAGCAACAAACTCCGCCGCCCGCCGCACATCCCCCACATGCTCCGGCGCGGTCGAAACCGAAGGAATCCTCAGCAGCGCCTTCAGCTCCTCCACAAACCGTCCTTGATTCTCCTGCGCAAACGCAATCGCCGCCGTAGTCGTCACTGATCCACTCCTCCAAATCAACTCATCCTGCGAACATAAGTATAGGTACATTGGCCGACGATCGAAATCATCCATCCCGACCAACGGTCGGAACGCAGGAGATCATCCTTCCGAGACCGATAGACACACCACGAAGTGGTCGCCCCACGCGTAGTGGGCCCGTCCGGCAGGACAATATCTTCCAGGCGCAATCGATGAGCAGAAAGTTCAATGCGCCGGAACAACCTTCTCCGCAGGCACGGGCCTTCCCGCCAGAAAATTCCCAATCGTCTCATTCAAAAATCGTGCATCCGCCGGATCCGCCGCCGCACCCGCCGGATGCCCCCACAGCGAAGGAATCGGTACCAGCGACACCGTATGCATAAACTGCGCCTCATACCGTGCATCGCCCACCGGAAAATATTGATCCGTCATCGAAGGCATATACAGAAATGGCGCCCTGATCGACCCCAGTGCCTTCTTCGTGTTGCCATCGAACCCCGGCGTCGTTCCCACATCATGCTTCTCCCACGTCCGCATCTGCAGAATCAGATTATTCGCATCCGCCCCTGGAATAAACCGCGTCCTGAACCGATCCACCACCTCTTCAAACGTCGTCCCCGGCTTCGTATTCGTGCGCCACAGTTCGTCCCTCCACCACTGCGGCGAATACAACCACGCCGCCCACACCATCCCAAACGCCGAGATCCCCTTCGCTGGCTCCTCCGTATAATCTCCACCCTTGAAGTTTTCATCCGCCGTAATCGCAGCGATCTGCCCTTCCAGCCGTACAATTCCATGCCCATACGTCTTCGCCGTTCCCGAAGTCGCCACAATCCTGTCCGCAAACTCGGGATAGCTCACCGCCCACTGAAACGCCTGCTGCGCCCCCATGGAAAATCCAATCACCGCCCGCAGATGCGTCACATGCAGATCTTCCTCAAGCAGACGATGCACGGCCTCCACATTGTCGCGAATCGTCATCACAGGAAACCGTGGTCCATGAAACGGCTCCGGCGTATTACTCGGCGAAGACGAGCTTCCATTTCCAAACAGCTCCGTCGTCACCAGAAAATACTTCCCCGGATCGAGCGCCTTCCCTGCCCCCATCAGCCACTCATACCCATTCAGCTTCGCCATATAGTGCGAAGGCAGCAGAATCGCATTGTCATGCGCGGCGTTCAACGTGCCATATGTCCCATACACCACACGAGCCTCGGGCAATACCGCACCACTCTCGGTCTTAAAGTTCTTAATCACAAACTCATGCCGTACCGGCGTCTCAAGCCCCCAGGCATTTACATATCCCCCGCACAGACTGATCAGGATCACGAACAGACAACAAAGTTTTTTCATGCTGCCGATCTTACTAGCGCAACTTCGAAATCCAGCCGCTTAACCTTATCCGTCCGTCACATTTACTTATCAAGCTGGCATATCCTCGCCCGACAACGAACAATGAATCCATGCCGCCCACCGAACCCCAGCCCGTCACCCCCACCGGCCAGACCTGGAACACCGAAGCCTACGCCGCCAACGGCCGATTCGTCGCCACCCTCGCCTCCGGTGTCGTCGCTCTCCTCGCCCCTCAACCCGGCGAACACATCCTCGACCTCGGCTGCGGCGACGGTGCCCTCACCGAGCAGCTCGCCGCCACCGGCGCCATCGTCACTGGTGTCGACGCCTCCCCCACCATGCTCACCGCCGCCCGTCAGCGCAACCTCAACGTCGAGCAGCACAATGCCACCGCCCTCCCCTTCCACCAGCAGTTCGACGCCGTCTTCTCCAACGCCGCCCTCCACTGGATCACCGGCATCCCCGGCCAGCAGGCCGTCCTCGCCGGCGTTCACCGAGCCCTCCGCCCCAACGGCCGTTTCATCGCCGAGATGGGCGGCCACGGCAACATCGCCGCCATCCGCACCGCCCTCCAGGCCGTCCTCGCCCCGTTTCACATCGACGCCGAAGCCACCGCCGCCAGCTTCTTTCCCTCACCCGAACTCTACCGCCGCCTGCTCGAAGAAGCCGGATTCACCGTCCAGTCCATCGACCTCATCCCCCGCCCCACCCCGCTCCCCAACGGCATGGACTCCTGGCTCAACACCTTCCGCAACGGCGTCCTCGACCACCTCAACCCCACCGACCGCGCCGCCGCCATCCATCAAACGGTCGCTCTCCTCGAACCCATCCTCCGCGACGCCGACGGCAACTGGACCGCCGACTACGTCCGCCTCCGTTTCCACGCCACGGCAAACCTGTAACAGCATCCTCACAAATCAAAGTCTTTGCATCCGGGCAGCCCACGCCTTTAGCCCTGCATCTCTCAGACTCAACAAAAATCGGGGCTTTAGACCCTGAGGTATGCCCTCCTCAACCACCCTGCAACCTACAGATCCCCTTCCAGGTTCCCCATACACTGCGCCAGCACCGCATTCAGCGCCTCCACAGCCTCCACCGAAACCCCATGCCACACCTTCTTTTCAATCACCCGAGCCAGCTTCTCCGCCGTCTCCAGCAACGCCTCCCCACTCGGCGTCAGCTTCGCAGCCAGAATGCGATCATTGCCCTTGTCCTTGGTTCGCGTGATCCATCCGCCATCCTCCAGCCCCTTCAGCAGTGCCTGCGCCGACTGCGGCGTCACATAGCAGGT
>Ga0302314_10007550_pt1 | contig 19533 bp, 14 predicted proteins | sample III_Palsa_N2_3_FD_200533 | JGI IMG/M metagenome (GOLD analysis project Ga0302314, IMG submission 200533) | Peat permafrost microbial communities from Stordalen Mire near Abisko, Sweden - III_Palsa_N2_3 | ecosystem: Environmental > Terrestrial > Soil > Palsa > Peat permafrost | place: Sweden...
TGCCGAAATCCATGAGCACCGCCTTGCCCGACGTGGTCACAAATATGTTGGGAGGCTTAAGATCGCTGTGAATCACGCTGTGGTCGTGCGCGTAGGCGAGCGCCGCGCCGATGTCCTTGATCAGCGGCCAGGCCCGGTCCAGCGGCATGCCCCGCCCGAAGTCATCGTCGATCAGAGAGCTTAAGGTCTTGCCCTCGAGATACTCCATCAGCATGTACACGCCGCTGCGATCCGAGTTCAGCGAATAGACGCCGACGATGTTCGGATGGTGAAGAGCGCGGGTCTTGCGGACTTCTTCGCGCAGCATCTCGAGGGCATCGAGATGCTCGCGAATCTCGGGCTTTAGAACCTTGATGGCGAACGTCTCGCCCTTGACGTCTTGGTCGCTCGCGAAAAAGACCATGCCCATGCCGCCCTCGCCCAATTCGCGCTCGAGCAGATAGCGGTGGCCCAATAACTGACCCGTTGCGACCGGGCCGGCTGCCGGGACGGCATCCGGTTCGATCCAAACGGATGCGGTTTCCTCGATGGGAGGCGCCGGCGGAGTGTACGAGGCCGGAGGTGGGCGCGGGCGAAGCTCGGTCCCGCCGGAGTTGCCATCCGGATTTGTGGCTGCTCCGGACGGCCGCAAGACGGTGCCCGAAGGGTCGCGCTCATCATCAGCGTCTGATGGATTCGTCAAGCTACAGCTGAACTTTATCGGGCGTCGCGGCCGGCCGAACGCCGGGCGAATTGGCTCCTGGCGCACCGGCGGCCGGCGTGCGGGCAGTCTGTTCCTCGTGCGCAATGGCGGCATCCAGCGCGGTCCGCTCAGCCTGAATCTGATCCTCGGTAAGACCGGTCCAGCGATAGTCGTCGGCCGCAGCGTTCGCGGCGGCGGTCGCATTGGCCGCGGCCGCGGAAGCGGCGGCGGTTGACGGCGTGGCCGGCGTCGACTTCGTATGCATGTAGAAGATCACCGCCGCGGCCACGATGCCCGCGACGAGGGCTGCGCCGACGCTCGCAATCTTGGCCTGCCGCGCCGCAGGCGCGGATGCCGCTGCCGATACGGGTGTTGGTGCTGACGCCGGCGCCGGCGGCGCCTCCGTGGGCGAAACGGCTCCGATTGCGGCGGAACTCACTTCGGCAGTTTTTCCAACATTGATGGCCGTTCCCGTTCCGCATGACTGACAGAAGCGGGAAGAATCATCGATGCTCGCGCCGCATTTCGGACACAACATGGCTCACCCATCAAGAACTTTGTAGACAGCCATCTTTGGCGGCGGCGCAATTGCCAAGTCTACGCATATTGTTTTCCAATCGTTCGTTGAACATGTTGAGCATTTCCTGCAAATCCGCTTGGGAAATCTCCACCGTGTCCTGCAACAAACAATGCCCCGAGCGCGCAATGACGACCTTCATCTGCAGCGTCGCGTTACTCTGCTCATATCCCGGCTCCGCAAAACTGAGCAGATCGCCGCTCCCCAATTCGCAGCGATCGCCCGCGATCGCACTCACCGTGTCGAGCGAATTCGCCACTTGAAACAAATAGATCTTCGCGTACTCGGAATGACCCACATCGCTGATCGTCAAGGCATGATTGTTGGCGTGTTGCGCAACGCTTAAACGTACTTGCTTGTGCACCTCGCCGCGGACATCTTCGGGAATGGGCGTGGGGTCGAGGCTCGGTGCCGGATCCATCGTAACCAGCGCCGCCGGACGCAGTGTGGCGAGCGAGCCGTCATTCTGAGCGGCTGCATCGGGCTGCTCCGCGTCTTTTTGGGCGCGTGCACTCACCTCGGCACGCAAGCCGTCGGCTTGCGCCTTCAGAGTCGAGAGATCGTCCTCGGCAGGGGCTGGGGGCGCCGTACCCTGCCCGGCGCTTTGTGCCGGCGGAGCGCTCTGCATGAGCTCAGGCGGCGGAGGCGGCGGCGGTTCGGGCGCCGGTGCGTCCGGCGTGGGCGCCTGATCGGCAGCGGGACCGGCGGGTGTCGTATCGGCGGCAACTTCGGGTGCGACGCCGTCATCACCCACGGCATCGGCGATCTGATCATCACCAAGCACATCCATCGGGTCCGTATATTGGGCGGGCGGCCCGGCAAAGGCCACGGTGGGCATCGGGCAGATCAGGCATTGCGGACCGACCACGATGGGAAACCCCAAGGGTGCGTAAAATGCGCCGTAGAAAGGCGCGGGGAACGCCACCGGTTGGTAGACGAAGGTGGAATAGCCGCCGAAGGTATTGACGGTATAGAACCGTACGATCGGCCGCTGCAATGAGACGATACGCCCCGAAACCGTCGTCGCGTAGATCGTTCTTTGCACGGCCTGCAGTGCGACGCCGGGCAGCCTGGTAAATCGCTCTGCGTACACCGGCCGCCCGTTGGGCAGAAAAGCTGCATGCAAGCCATTGTGGTACTGCACGAACTGCGTGCCATTCAACCTGCCGGTGCTATGAAAGTCCGCTGCCTCGATCGTGCGGCGGCCATCGGTATAAGTCCTCGTGGTCGTGCGGCCATCGGCGCTCACCACTTGCCGGTAGGCGCTCACTTGAACTCGGCCGTTCGGGCCCGCCTGCTGCTGCAACACGATGCTGGAGCGGGGTGATTCCTGTTTGACCGCTGTGAACCCCGCGTGGTCCGCCCTAGCGACCACGGAAGTTCCCGGACTTAGCTGAATGTGACGGCCCGCAAGCGCCGGCCCGGTCAGCGGTCCCGACGGATGCGGCCCACCCACCGGCCGCACCGGTCCGTGCAGCGGCCCTCCCGGCGAATGCGCCGGCCCGTTAGGACCCGCGAGTCCGGGCGAGCCCAAGCGCCGGTCGCCCGGGGACGGCACAGGCTCGTGCGGATTCGTCACCGGCCTGCCCCTGCCCGGCTCCCCGAGGCCCGGACCCTGCGGCCTACCGCCCTCGTGAACCGTGCTCTGACCCGGTCCCGGGAAATTGTGCGTGGGCAAGTTTGGCGCCCCCGGCCGTCCCACCGGAGGCGCTACCGGTGCAACGGGCCGCGCCGGCACCACCGGTGCAACGGGTCGCGCGGGCACCACCGGCCGCGGCGGCACAACCGGTGCAACGGGCCGCGCGGGCACCACCGGCCGTGCCAGCGGCTGCGCGCGCGGCGGGGGCGCGCCCGCATGGCTCTGGCATCCGGGACTCGCGCTGCCGCGCGGACAGTTATCAGCTAGCGATTGGAGCGGGAACGACAGTAACAGGGCGAGGGCGGATAGAGCCGAAAACCTGCGTATCGAGCCAGCTTGGATGTCGTTTTTACCCATGTTTTGGGTTGACCGGCGAGTTATATCCCTGCCTCATCGAGGCTTTCAAAGAGTATACGGGTGCGGTCAGGATGGTCGCAAGCCTGGGCGGGCAGCCGACGCAGGCTCCTGGGTCAAACCGGTTATAATTTGGCCGAGCACATTGTCATGGCCTTCCTGCAACAGAAGTTTCGGCAAGTCGACGGCCCCACCTGGCTGGTGGCGATCGTGCTGTATGCCGCATGGATCCTGCTGATCTGGTACAGCAACCGCCTGCCGTGGTGGGTCATCATGCCGGTGGGGGCCTATCTCATCGCATGGCATTTCTCGCTGCAGCACGAGGCGATCCACGCGTTTCGCGGCGTCCCGGCCTGGCTGCGCTTCGCGGTGGTGTTCCCGCCCCTCGGCCTGTGGTTTCCCTATCCCCTCTATCGCAAGAGCCACAGTACGCATCATCGCGATGTGCACCTGACGATTCCCGGCGTCGACACCGAGTCGTACTATGTGCTCAAGGCGGATTGGGATCGCATGGGGCCGATCCGGCGCGGCCTGCTCACCTTCAATCAAACGATGGCGGGCCGCCTGCTCATCGGGCCGGCTCTGCGCCTCTCCATCCTCGTCAGCAAAGAGACCCGCCGTGTAAGCCAAGGTGATTTCAGTCACCTGCCCCACTGGGCGGTGCATGCAGTTGCCGTGGCCGGACTATTCTGGTTCATTTCCGCAGTCTGCGGGTTCCCGTGGTGGCAATACTGCTTGCTCGTCGCCTATCCCGGCTTAGGTTTGGGATTGCTGCGCGCCTTCACCGAACACCGCGCCGCCGCCGACTCGCAAGAACGCACCGCCGCCGTCGAATCGAACGTGATCTTCGGGCTGCTCTACCTCTACAACAACCTCCATGTTGCGCATCATTTGAAACCGACCATGCCTTGGTACGACATTCCGCGCTTCTATCGCGAGAATCGCCGCGAGTTATTGGCAGGCAACGGGGATTTTGTTTTCAAGGGCTATGCTCAATTGGCCCGGCGATATCTCATCGTGCCGGTCTTCAGCCCCGTCTTTCCAGAGTTTCCCGAGTCATCTTCGCCGCGGTGACGGTGCGCGAAGTGCCGCGGCCCAAGACGCGCGCCATCGTCGCGGCCTCCATCGGCAACATGCTCGAATGGTATGACTTCACCGTGTACCTGCTGTTTGCGGGATATATCGCGGGTAATTTCTTCCCTGCCGCCGATGATCCGACGACGCAGCTGCTCAAGACCTTGCTGGTGTTCGGCTTGGGCTTCGTGGTGCGCCCATTGGGCGCCATCCTGATCGGCAACTATGGCGACCGCGCCGGCCGCAAGGCAGCCCTCACGCTGACCATTCTGCTGATGGCGGCGGGGACCGCGGTCATCGCGTGCTGCCCCACGTATACGTCCATCGGCCGCGGCGCGCCTCTACTCCTGTTGTTCGGCCGCTTGCTGCAAGGGTTTTCGGCGGGCGGCGAGATCGGCGGAGCCGCCGCCTTTCTATTCGAGAGCGCCCCGCTGGGGCAGCGCGGCCGCGTGGCCGCTTGGCTTCAGGCCAGTATGGGCATGTCGAATATATTAGGCGCTGTCGCGGCGCTCTTGGTCACCACATGCCTCCGCGCGAGTGCGGTACAGGCGTGGGGCTGGCGGCTGCCGTTTCTGTTCGGTTTGCTCATCTTGCCGTTCGGATTATATTTGCGCCGCTCACTGGCGGAAACCGACGCATTTCAGGCGCTCGCCGAGCGGCGCCGCTTGAGCCGTATCCCCATCCACGCGCCGCTGCTCGAGACATTTCGCGGCTCGAGCTCGGGGCTCGTGGTCGGATTCTGCGTCGCGGTGCTGTGGGCCGCAGCGGTCTACGTGCTGATGATCTTTCTGCCCACCTATGTGCAGCACGCGGATACTTTCAATTTCAGCGCACACCAAGCATTCGGCGCATCGCTCGTCGGCAATATTCCCTTTGTGATCGGCTGCGTTTATTTCGGTTCCGTTTCCGACCGGATCGGCCGGCGCAGGAGCTTGTTCATCAGTGCGGCGTTGTTGCTGCTCTGCGTGCTGCCTTTGTTCCTGTGGCTGAAGGCGGTTCCGACGACGGCGACGCTCATCATCGCCCAATCCATTCTGTGTTTCTTGGTGGCAAGTTTTGCGGGTGTCGCGCCCGCAGCGATCGCCGAGATTTTTCCGACAGCGGTGCGCGCGAGCGGGACGTCGCTGGTTTACAACGCAGCCTTTACGATATTCGGCGGCTTCGCACCGACGATTCTCACCTGGTTCACGCAGCGATTCGGCGGATCCCTGTTTGCGCCCGCATGGTATGTGATGCTCGCCGCCGCGATCACCATGATGGCGATTCCCTTCCTGCGCAGCGTCAATCCCACCGCCGTGAATCCGGATTGACAATCCGAATCGGCCCTTGACGTCGGTGCAGAATTTCGTCGCGCCCTATCAGGAGAGCGAAGCTGCAGCGCTCGAACGGGTCTGCGCCGCGCTGCAAAGCGCCAACCCTGCCACGCTGACCGTGGCGCAGCGCAATCTGTACGCGAACTGTACGGCCATCATTGGAACGCATGGCGGCGGCGTCGACGCCGCGGGACTGAAAGAAACTCTCGACGCCATCTCCGGCAAGCAGACCACGGCGCAAATGCGCACCGGCATCCAATTCGCAGGCGCGCAGTTCACCAACATCGGTACGCGGCTCGCGCAGCTTCGCCAAGGCGTCAGCGGCGCGAGTTTCGCAGCGCTCGACACGGGTCTTCCGGCCGGCAGCGGACTCGGCGAATTATTCGCGGCGCTCGAGGATGCGACAGGCTACAAGGGCCCGGCCGGATCCGCGGCAGCCGAGGGCGGCGGCAGCGGCGACCCGGGCTCGATCAGCGCCTCGACCCGTCTCGGCTTCTTTATCAACGGCACTCTGCGCCGCGGCAGCCAGGACACGACGACTTACGAAACCCCGTTCGACTTCAGGCAAAACAACATCACCGCCGGCGCCGATTACCGCCTTAGCGATCGCATCGTGCTCGGCTTGGCGATCGGCCATTCGGACGGCACCACGGACTTTACCGACGGTACCGGCCGGCTCGATGCGCGCAGCAACTTGGCCTCGCTGTATGGGACTTTCTATAACGAATCGTTCTACGTGGACCTGATCGGCACCTTTGCCCATATCAGCTACAACGCGGACCGCACCACCGAGTTCTCCATCAATCCCAATACGCCCGTTGTGCCGACCAATTGCAGCGGCGGCGAGTGTTCGGTCGATACCACGGCATCGACCGGCGCCAGGCAGTTCGCGGTCAGCGGCAACGTAGGGTACAGCTTCAACCACGGCGCGTTCACCTGGGGTCCCGACATCGCGCTCGATTACACGCGAATCAACGTGAATGGCTTCACCGAAAACGATCCCGATCGATCGGGACTTGGGTTGGCCTACGGCGAGGACACCGGCGAGTCCTTGCTCGCCAAAGCGGGCGGACATTTATCCTATGCCATCAAGATGCCCTTCGGGGTGATCCTGCCGGAGGCGCGCGCTCACTATGTTCACGAATTCAAGAACGACCAGCGCGCGCTGTCGGTTCACTTCAGCGCCGATCCGGATGCCGGCACGGCGAGCGGCCCGGTAAGCAATTTTGTGGTCTTCACGGATCCTCCGCAGCGCAGTTACTTCGACTGGGCTGCCGGCGTCAGCGCGCAGTTCGCCTTCGGCATTTCCGCGTTTGTGGACTACAACGCGATCACGAGCTCCGATCAACGCGTCCACGAGTTTGCGGTCGGACTTCGGGTCGAACACCAAGTCCCGTAGCAGCCGGAACGGCGCAGCATGAGCTGCGGCTTATAGCTTCAGATCTTTGGGCACGAAGAAGAAATCCCCGACCTCGTGCCCCGCTCCCTTGATCGACTTGAACTCCGGTTTCTGTACGAATTTATTCTGCGCGGCATCGGTCTCGACGCGCTTGCTGACCCGGCTGAAAAGCTCCGGCGTCGGCAGGATGCCCTGATTCGCTTCGAGCTCCGCGATGAACGCGTTCGCGAACACCGAGTTGCTGCCCCCGCCGGTGTCGAGTACCGGCTGGTCCCCACCCGAGGAAATCAACAGGCGCGCGCGCTTGGGCAGCTTATACGCGATGTACTCTTTCGAATAGCCGCTGGTGGTGCCTCCGGCAAACAGATAGGAGGGATCGGTCGACAGCATGCCCGCGTAGCACGAATCGGCAACGACGAGGATTCGCTTGGCCGCAAGACGCGCCACGTGTGCGGTGATCTGCTCGTTCGGTACCCAGAAGGTGTCTTTGGGCGGCGGCTCTGAATTGACCGGCAACCAGTATCCGGCGGTGTCGTAGCTCGTTTGCAGGCGCGCACCGTGACCGGCGTAATAGATGAGCAAGTTATCATCGGGTTTCAGTATGTCGTTAAGATCATTGAGCGCCTTGAGCATGCCGATATCGCTCGAGTCCTCCAATGTCTGCACCGTGAAGCCATAACGATCACGCAAGACGCGCGCCACTCGTTCGGCATCGTTGACGGGCGTCTGCAGACTTTCAATGGACTGGTAATGCTGATTGCCGATGACCAGGGCATAGTAGCGTCCGAAATTCAGCTTGCCGACCGAGCGGGCATCGGCCTTGGGGTTGATGGTCGGCAGCGCGGCGATCGCGGCCGGCGTACGCAGCTGCGGCAAGGATGCCAGCCTGCTGTTGCTGGCCGCGCGCTCGCTTTCGAGCTGCGCGATCCATTTCTTCAGCGCGTCGATTTCTGATTTGGCGTCCGAGCCCGGGGCGGCGGCCGTGGTGGAACTTGCCGGCGGCGCCGTGGCGGTGGTGCCTGACGAAGGCGCCTTGGGGGTGCCTGACGCGGGCGTTTTGCTGGGCGGCGGGGCCGTCTGTGTCGTGAGCTGCTTTTCCAAATTTTCCAGCTGATGCTCCAGCAATTTGAGCTGGCCGTCCTTCTCGGCGAGTTGCTTCTCAAGCTCCGTGCGCAGCGCATCCTCTTGCTCGTGCGCCGCGGATTGATACATGACGCTGTCCTCGGGGAGGCCCCAGGCCTGCCGGTACAGGTTCAACGCCTTGAGCTTGTCTTGCGGCACTCCGAGGCCCTGCTCGTAGAGCGTGCCGAGATTGAACAGCGCCCGCGAATACTTCTGATCCGCGGCCTTTTGATACCAGCCGATCGCAGCCTCGTAATTCGGCGGACCGCCGAGACCGCGTTCATAGATTTCCGCGACGTTGGTTTCCGCTTCCTCGTCTCCGCCCTGCGCCGCTTGCAGCCACACGCCGAGCGCGGACTTCAAGTCGGCGCGGTCGAAGGCCACATATTCGCCGCCGCGAAGTCGGCAGTCGATGGCGGTGGTGTGGGTGGGACGGCGCGCCGTGAGATAGGTCATGTTGCCGAGCTGGCGCACCTGCCCCGGCAGCAGGCAGTCGACGATTTCCAGGTCCTCACGGCGCACGATTCCCTGCTTGGCGGCGGCCGAATCCGCCGCGGAAGCGGCCCAAGCGCCCGCGCAGAGCAGATACAAACCAATTGTGAACAGCGTTCTCATCATGGGCCGGCGGCATCCACGACGGGTGGGTAGGTCCGCAAAAACTCGCTATTACCCTGCAGGCTGCGCGCCTGTTCTCGCAGTAGCGCGGGATCATTGCGGGCGCGCATCAAGATCTCATCGGCAGTTCGTTTGAGGCCGCGAACGGCGGCCCGATCGCGCTTGTGCAATTCATAAGCGCGGGCAAAATCCTTCACAGAATCGTCGAGCGCACCGGCCATTCCCTGCTTGTAGAAGGCCCAGTCCTTCTCGCCGTCGGCTAGCCGCTGGCTGACTTCCTGCTGCGTCGCGGCCGGCAATGCGTCGAAGGCGATGTCCGGCCCCGATTGCTGATAATTTCGATACCACAAATAGCCCGATGCTGCCGCCAGCACGATGGTCGCAGCAATGAGCCCGTTGCGCAGCCGCGTGGCGCCGAAAAATAGTCGCAAGAATTCCGTCGCATCGCGCAGCCGCTTGTCGCGGTCGAATGCGAGCGCGCGGGATACGATCTGCCATTCGCGCCGGCTGAGCGCACGGATCGGCGCCGCCGTCAAAGCCGCGGCACGCGCTTCGGCGGCGGTTTTTCCCGCGAACGGATGCTTGCCGGTCAGAAGCTCGTAGACGATCACGCCGAACGCATACATATCGTCGGCGGGAGCCGGATCGGCACCCTGCACCATCTCCTCGGTCGCATACAGCGGGGTGTAGGCTCCCAGCGACCCCGCATCGAAATCATCCTTGGGTCCGGCGTTGGCCGCGTTGGCGACGGCGGGTACCGCGCGCGCGATCCCAAAGTCGAGAAGCTTCGGGGTTCCATCGTCGACCAGGAACACATTCGCCGGCTTCAAGTCCGAATGCACGATGCCCTTGCGGTGCGCATAGCTCAAGCCCTCCGCAATTCCGCGAATCACGGGGAGTGCCGCCTTGCGCTCGAGACCGATATCGCGCGCCGCGCGAATCACGTCTTCCAGTGAGCGGCCGCGCAGCAATTCCATCGTGATGAAAACGTTCTCGCCGTCGCGGTCGAAGTCGAAGACCGTCACGATATTCGGATGCGCGAGCGATTGCGCCTTGCTCGCTTCGCGCTCGAAGGCGATGAAGGAATCGGTATGCTGCTGAAAGCTGCTGTTCAACACCTTGAGCGCCACGTCCGGATGCGGATCGCGCGCTTCGAGTTTGCGGTGATCCAGAGCGCTCCACACCATGCCCATGCCGCCGCGGCCCACCAACACCTTGAGCTCGAACCGGCCCTTGATCAGCGAACCTACCTGAATCTCCGACGCGACGGCCCGAGCCGCGGGCTCCCGCGCGCGCATCGATGTCGCAGACTCGCGCGGTTCCCCCGCGCGCAGCGACGTTGCCGAGTCACGCGATTCCTCCGGGCGCAGCGAGGTTGCCGAGCCGCGCGGCTCCTCCGGGCGCAGCGCTGTTTCAGAGCCGCGCGGTTCTTCCGGGCGCAGCGCTGTTTCAGAGCCGCGCGGTTCTTCCGGGCGCACTGAGGTCGCTGACTGGCGTAGGGCCGTCAACGCGGCGGCCGGATCTTCGCGCCTCATAACCCGTCGCCGTCCCGCGCCATGCAATCGACCACCACGGCCGTCATATTGTCGGTGCCGCCCTGTGCAATGGACTTGGCGATGAGCTGCGAGCAGCACTCCACGGGTTCCAAAGTCTGCAGCAGTTGACGCAGCGCACCGGCATCCAAGACCCGTCCGATCCCGTCGCTGCAGAGCAAGAACCGATCATCGGCGCGAACGTCGCTGCGCACGACGTCGGGCTCCAGCAAATCTTCCGCTCCGACCGCGCGGGTGATCGCTTGCTCGTCGCCGCCGCCCTGCTCGGCCCAGCTGTGATCCTTGCTCATCTGCGATAACAGGCCGTCGCGCAGCCGGTACGCGCGGCTATCCCCCGCCCACACGATGGCGCATTCCGATTGCCGGATCAACAGAACGACCACGGTGCTGCCGCTCTGCACGGGATTGACGACGCGGGTCGCCGCGCGCCGCAGATAGTCATTGACCCGGCGCAGTTGCTCGATGACTAGTTCGATCTGTTCATCCAAAACGGCGACGACGGCAGAATCCGCGAGCGAGTCGCAAACCATGCGGCTCGCCACTTCACCCTCGCTCAAGCCCCCCATGCCGTCGGCGACCGCCCACAGGCCCATGTCCTGCCGCTCGATCAAGGCATCCTGATTGGTCGAACGAACCGGACCGCGATCGCTCAGCGCCGCCGACGCCAGAACGATGGCCTCGAATTCCTGCGCCGGTGCACGGGTGATGGTTTGGGTCATGTCGGGCTCAGCCTCGGCGACATCCCAACCCGCCGCCGACCACTCTCCATCAAGCATGGCGGTATAGCGGGCGGGATCCGGGAGGCCGCCCGTCATCAGCCAGCTCGGGGCGACCACCGCCGATCCGTCGGTCCACCACAGGCTCCCCGTGTCGGAGCGCGCATCGAGTTGGCAGCCGAACAATTGCAGCGCGGGGGCTTCCAGCGCGGACACCGAGCGCAACGGTAAGCGCCACGGCCGCGCCGTCGACAATACGACGGCGGTGGCGGATTCCTTGGTCATATGCAATGCGCCGCGCGGATTTCCGTGCGGGAAATTACCCGCGAGCTCCATGACGCGCTGATCGAATTCCGCGAATTCAAAGTGCTCCTGTGCCAACGTGTCGAGCAACAGGCGCTCGGCGCACTCGAAGCCGCCTTGAAATCGCAGCGCGACCTCCAGGGTACTGAGTTCGGCCGGCGTCGACCACACCAGCGTCAGCGGGAAGTAGCGGCCGACACGATCGACGCTCGGAACCAGTAAACCCGCCGCGGGAGCGGCACCGCATACGTTGGGCGCCAAGGCGAACCGCCACACGGGACTCGTCAAGTAAATCGACAGCCATTGCTCTCCGAGCACCGCGCGGCTCTCGGCAATGCAGTGCTGCAGCCACGGATCCCAGGCGGCGACGAAATCATCCGCGACCCGCCGGCGCAGGAAGTCCCCGTGTGTCGGAAGTTTACCGTAGAGGCCAACTTCCATTGTCTGCTCTCATGGGCTGCAGCGGAATTGACGCACGGCCGTCTTCAGGAAGGGATTGCGTATGCTGGCGGCCTCGATGATCACGGTCGCTCGATGTGCGCCGTTTTGAAACGCCGCAATGAATCGCACATTCGAATCCGCCCGCACCGACGCCGCATCCAGCAGCCGAAACCACGCCCACGGTCCCTGGAAAGCTTGGTTGGGTTTGGCGCCCGCGCTGTCTTCGAACGTGACGGCGGCGGGTCCCGGCGACGGCCCGGGCCAGTGGACGGGCGCGGGGCGCACCGGCCCGTGGAAATAGTCGACGAGCGTTTGCCCGTCCATTTCCAGAGTAAAGCGCGTGGCGCCGGTGTCCAACTCGCCCGGCGTCACCGTGAATTGCAGATCCGGAGTTTGACCGCCAGACCCAAAGTAATTCTGGCGAATCTGTTCAGCGGCCTCGAATTGCCGCAGCATCCCGGTCGTTGCGCCGGCCGCCCCGCTGCCGCCGGATCGCCAGATCCAGGGGCTCGGCGTCTTATCGACCAGCGGCGCGAGATTCTCCTTGAAGAATTTATCGAAGATGCCGCCGGCGGCGAACAGCCGCCCGAAATCCGCCAACGGAACGTTGCCCGTGCCAGTGGCGGAAAACGGATAGCCTTCGGAGATGATCTCCTGGCAGGGCTTGACCACTTCCTCTCGATAGCGCTGATCAAGCTCCCCGCGCGCCTGACCCACGGCGAGCGATTCGCTGCGCCCTCCCACTTGAGCGACCAAAGCGCCGATCGGCGCCGGCAGGGTGGATGCCGCCAATTGCAGCGACTTGAGTGCGTCGCCTTGCCCGGACTTCGCGAGTGCGTCGAGCGGATTCGTGTCGCCCACTCCGGTGCCGAGGCCGCTCATCTTTTGCCCGATCTGACCCACTTGCCCGATCACTCGATCGATTGGCGCCCCGCCGGGGGGCCCGGCCACCAATTGATCGATGGGCGCGAAATGCGCGGTGATCTTTTCCTGGGGTGTCGGCCCGGCGGCCGCCGGCTTATTACCCGAGCCGAAAAGTTTGCTCAAGGGATTCATGACCGCCTTGGCCGCGGCCGCGACGCCCGACGCGGCGACTGCGCCCTCCGCGCTCGGCTTGCTCATGTTCGTGTTCGCATCGACCGTGGCGAGGAATCCCCGCAGCGGCGAGGTGGGTCCGCCCAGAATGCCGAGCACTTCGGCGGTCTGCGCAAGATTTTGCAGCGGCACGACTTGGATGTCGTTGATGATGCCGTCCCACGTATGGATGTAATCATCGGCGTAGACGTCCATGACTTGCGATGCCATGCGCGCCGCGCCCTGCATGTCGAAGGTGCTGTCGCCCATCACCCAATAGTCCTGCGAGAACTGCTTGACGAGCTCCACGGTACCGAGAGCGGATACCTGCTCGAAAACCGTGCGCGTATACAGGCCAGGCACCGGATCCGAGAGGCGCTTACCGCTCTTGCGCGACAGCACGCGCTCGGCGCCGATACCCGACGCAATGTCGAGACGCAGGTCGTGGCTGGTGTCGTCGGTGTGGCTCAGCTTCAATTGGTTGTACATCAGGCGAGGCAACGAGGCCTGGCGAACCGTGTTGCGGCTTTGCGCCACCAACGCATCGTCGAGCGGCAGCGGCCGCAGCTGGTCCTGATCGGCGAGCAGCGTGTGCAGGTGCGCGGCGAGAGATTGCAGCATGTCGGGCTGCGAGGCGAAGTTATCCTGCCAATCGAGGTTCACCAAAAATGTCAGCTGGTTCTTATCGAGATGCTGCGGCTGACCCAGCATCAGATACGCCTTGAGGTACTGATACAGGATATCCGGCTGGGCAGCCGAGGTCTGCAGCCGCTGCTTGAAGGTGTTGCCTATCTGCGGCAATAAAGTGCCGTTGAGAGTGCGCCGGTAGGCCTCGCGCGCTTCGTCGCCGACGGCCGCACCCTGAAACAGTCCCCAGCGCATGGTCCACGCCCAATGCCCGCGGTAGCGATCGGCTGTGTCGGCGACGTTGCGCAGCGCATCGAGTCCGGGAACCATTTGCGGCAGCGATTGCTGCGCCGTCGGAAACGGCAGCGAATTCAATTGATCGAGCGCTTGGGAGACATCCGCGAGATAGGATTTGTTGCGGCTGTAGCTCACTGCCAAGGCGATAACGCCGAAGAGGGCAATGAGGATCAGCGCCGCATAGGCGCCGAGCTGCAGCGCCGCTTTCTGCAATTCGCGGCGCCGGTTGACGCCCGCGAGACCCGCTTCCGCGAACAGCACCTCGCGCAGAAGTTTTTCGATGAAGTAGGCCTTGCCGCGCCCCGCGGCGCCGGCCGTGACCGAATCCGCGTCGAGCGCGAAGCCGCGGCCGATCGCCGCCATCAGCCGGTCGATCGGCGTGCCTTCCTGCGTGCCGCTGGTAAAGTAGACGCCGCGCAGCAGCAGCCGGCCGTCGAACCGGGTGGCCGAGAATACCTCGGTGACGAAGGCGCCGATAAAGTTGCGCAGTCCGGCGACCTGTTGCGGAAACGCGAATACCCCCGTGCGGCGGCGTGTGTCGCGCTCCTCCTCGATGCGTCCGAACAGGCGCTGGTTCAACCGCTCGATCAGCGCATCGAACTCGCGCGGGAAGTCCTCCGCCGCCGTCCCGGAGAAGCTGCGCTCCGGCGCGAAGGTCATACCCCACACCTGCGCGCGTCCTTCGGCCCCTAGATCCTCGAAATACTCCGAGAACCCCGAGATCAGATCGCACTTCGTCACCATCAAGTAAACGGGCAGGCGCACCTTGAGGTGGCGATTCAATTCATCGAGCCGCCGCCGCACCGTCGTGACATTGGTCTCGCGTTCGACCGACGTATTCTTCATCAAGTCTTCGGCGCTCAACGTGACGATGACGCCGTTCAACGGGCGGCGTTTGCGGTACTTGGTCAGAAGTCCGAGGAATTCACCCCAGCCGGCGCTGTCCGCCGCTTCATCCGAGTCCTGCGTGGTGTAGCGGCCGGCGGTGTCGAGCAACACCGCTTCATCGGTGAACCACCAATCGCAATTGCGGGTACCGCCGACTCCGCGCAAGGCCTCCTTGCCGAAGCGCTGCTCCAAGGGAAATTTCAATCCCGAATTGATCAGCGCGGTGGTCTTGCCGGAGCCCGGCGGACCGATGATCACATACCATGGCAAGTCATAGAGGCTGCGGCCGCCGGTCTGCGTTTTCTTCAGTGTGGCGATCGCCTCCTCGAAGCGCTCGCGCAGCTGCACCGCCTCGCGACTGGCTCCGGATGCGCCGGCCGCCGGCGCCGCACTTTGGGCCACCACCGCCTCGGCCAGCTTGGCGCTGGCGCGGCGGTTGCTCAAGTACTTCACCAGCACGATCAGCGCCCATATCGCCACAAGCAGCAGAATGGCGATGAGCCGGGCGATCTCGGGCTCGAGCGGCTTCCACTCGGCGAACGCAAAATAAGGCCCGGCGAACCAAATGAACAACGACAGGAACAAGAGTCCGAGAAAAATCAGGAAGCCGCGGCGCTTGAATAGCTTGAACATGGCCGCTTAACCTTCGCCCACGTGAATGATCTCCACCCGGCGGTTGCGCGCGCGATTCTCGGGCGTCGACTCGGGCTTGTAGCGCGGCTCGGAGGAGCCCACGCCGCTCGGCTCGAGACGCGCCGGAGTGTCGATCGCCAGCGATAGGAGCTTGACCACTTCGGCCGCGCGCGCGCGCGACAAATCGTAGTTATCCCGATATTGCAAAGAGCGCAACGGCTGATCGTCCGTGTGACCGACGACGAAAACCCGGCCCGGCACTTCGTTGAGAGCATGCGCCACGCGCTGCAGAGTCTGATAGTAGGCCGGATTGACTTTCGCGCTGCCCGAACTGAAAAAGTTCGACGCGATCAAGGTCACCACGGTTTGATTGTTGCGCTCCTCGACGCTCAAAATATTGTTGACGGCGTCGTCATGCAGCAATTGCTTCAAACGGGGCGCGGCGGAATGAGCCACCGGCGTATTGACCGGCGCCTCGATCTGCCCGAGCCCGATATGCGCCAACCGATCATCGACGGGCGCGGCCAAAGCCGTCAGCCGCAGATGAAAAAAGATGAAGGTGCCGGTCAGCACCACCAGAGTGAACGCGCCGACCACCCACCAAGGTATGTAGCGGATGACCGGGTTGCGCCGATCCTGCATGCCGCGCCAATGCAGGGACAGATCGGGCGGCGGTACTCCGCGGTAAGTACGGATGCGGCGAAATAGGTCGGTTTGAACCTCGGCGAGGCGCGCCTGGCCGCGTTCAGCCACTTGGAATTTACCGACAAACCCCAGTGCCAGGCAGACGTACTGCAATTCCATCAAATCGATATGGCGCGCAGGGTCGGCCGAAATCCGCTGCAGCATGTCGAAAAACTTCTCTCCTCCCCAGGCCTCGCGGTGCAGCGTCACCAGCAGCGTATTCTCGCCCCACTGGCTTTGATTGCCCCAGGGCGTACTCAGCACGGCTTCGTCAACCGCTGAGCACAGCGCATAGCGTGCTGCGAGCACGGTCTCCTGCGCGACTCCGGCGGCGCGCGCCCGCTCCTCGAATTCCCGCACCTGTTCGAGCGACTGACGTCTCAAGGAAGCCACATCGGCATGGCTGAGCGAGCTGCGCAGCCGCCCCATCAGAATCAGCAGCGGACTCGCGGCCTGCACCAGAGGATTGAGGCCGGCCGCCGAGAAATCGCGCACCGCGCCCGCCTGCGCCGGACGCCCCGGGCTCGGTGCGGGTCCGGCGGCGGGACCGCGCGGCGGCTCCGAACTACCGGGCGGCGCGGCCGCCGGCCCCGGCTGATCCGGTCCGCGCTTTCCCGCCCCCGGCCGCGGCCGAAAAATGGTCGCGTCCCGCGGCGGGGCAAACGGATCGTCGTTGTTGTCCTTGCTCATAGTGCCGACTTGATTTCCGCGATCAGGCGCGAATGGCCCAAAATTCGAGCTTGAGCCCGGGAAACTCCCCTCCCACGTGCAGCCCGACGCCGCCCGAAGCCTTCAACTGTCCCCACAATTCGCTCGCCTGGTCCAACTCGAAATAGACGAATCCCGCATGATACGGAATCTGCCGCGGCGCCACCGGAATCGGGCGCAGTGCGATTCCCGGCAATGCATGGTTCACGCGCTCGATGAGCACTTCCACCGGAGCGATCTTGAGCTGCTTCGGAAACAATTGCCGCAATTCTTCCGGATCAGTATCGGCGCGTACCGCAAGCACGAATACCGCCGTGCCGAACAAGGTGCGGTCGGCCACCGCGGCGACATTCACACCGTACTTTCTCTTCTCGATCGGAATCGCAATGGCGGACTGTTCCAGTACGGCGCTCAAGCTTGCGCGCAACGCCGCAATCACGGGTTCGAAACTTTCGCGTAACCGGTCATGGGCATAGCCCGGATACGCGCCGGGCCGCTTCGACACCGTGGTGAACGTCGCCAACTCGCCCGCGGCCGTGACGCAATGACGGTAGAGATCCTCCGGATGCACGAGGCCGCCCGTCACCAGATGCGTTATCGCCGGCTCGTAGCGATTGATCACTTGCAGCATCAGAAAATCGGCGATTTCGGCAGCTCCCCCGCGCCCGGTCGCGGACACCCGGCCGGCCAGCGCTTCGGCGCGCTGATGCAGCAGCCCCTGCAGTTCGGTCATGAAGGTCGCGAGTACCGGCGCAGCGCGCGCATCCATCACCGTCGGAATGAACCGCTCGTCGAGCACCACGCGCTGATCCGAGCGCCGTTCGACCACCTTCGCGATCGGTATGCGGGCGTAATCGTCCAGTGTTTCGTGCGACAGCATCAAGCGCGCACGCAGCGGTCCCACCTCGAGCCGAGCCGTCACGCCGGCATCCGCGGTCGCGTCGCGCGATTCGACTTCGCGGATGCTGTGCCGCACGATGCCTTCTTGAGCTGCGCTGCGGTCCACTTCGGCACCGCTCTGCTGGCGCACCGGCAGCGCGAGATACACCGTTTCGTCGCGCACCTGTGTGCCCACATCGATCGGTATCGGCACCGGATCGTCATCCGGGATGCAAAAAGGCGTGCCGTCGGGAAAAACGCCGATGGCCTTGCGCAGGCCGAGTTTGCCGATCGCCAGCATATCGCGTTCGAATTCCAATTCGACGCATCCCCAGGGATGGCTGCGCAGGGCGTAGCAGCGTGTCTCCAGCAGCCGCTGGAAGAATCGATCCTGCTGCTGAAAGTGTTGAGGGCGCAAGAACAGCCCTTCGGACCAGAGAACTTTGTTATAGGCGGACATCGCTCGGCAACTTAGGGCGTATTACACATGAGATTCAATCGCTGAAACTGACGCTGGCGCGATTTACCGCGATCGCGATCTTGTTCTTTTTGAGAAGATCCGCAACACCCTTTTCCACCGTGCCGCTCTCCGCCCGCCATTGCGCATTGCGGATATCGCGGTACGCCGCGGCAACGCCGACGAATCGGGTGTCGGGAGAGACCGAATAATCGACGGTTTTCTTCTCGCCGGGAGCCAGTTCGAATTCCACGCGCGACACCAGCGCGGCCGCCAGCGTCGCTTCTTCCTTGTCATACAGCGCAAAGAAATCGGCGCCCTTGAACGCCGCATCGTCCTTCAGCTGGTATATGCGGATGACGACGGGCGAGGGCCGGTTCTGCGCATCGGGATTCACATCCGCGCTCGCCGTAATATTCAATTTGAGGTTGACCGGCTGCGGCTTCGGCGGCGGCGTACTGCAGGCCATGAGCGCAGCGCAGCCCGCCAATAGAAATACGGTCGGCATCGTCCGCAATATCCGCATCGTGTCGCTCCGCAATGTTATCTGCGTTCCGCCCGGTTCAACGTCTTGAGACGCGCAAGTTGTTCTTCATATGCCTTTGCAAATTCGTCGCCGAATAAATGGCGAAAACTGGTATCGGCATCCTTGACCATATCATGGAATTTATTGCTATACAGTTCCCAGTATTTCGATTTCGCCGGCCCGCTCAGGAACGAGCCGCTTTTTACCTGGCGATCGAACTTTTCCTGCAGCCGTCCGGGTTCAAATTCGGCGAGCATCGCTTCGTAGGCTACGCGCACGCCCGCCAACATGGCCATCTGATGATTGCGCACGTCTTGAAAGGCATCTTCGAACGCTTCCACCGGGCCAAGGTAAGCAGCATTGCGCTTGACCAGTAGATTATGCAGCGCATCCTCCACATTGGCCGAGAACTTGAGCGGGTTGTTGTCGGCCGCCTTGAAGGTCGTCATCCGCATGCGAAATTCGTCCTTGATGCGTTCGCGCGCCCGCAGCACATCCATCACGCCGGCGACGACCACACGCAGGATCTGCCCGAACTGCTGGGCGAGTTCCGGCGTTACCAGTGCCGAGTCGATCCCTGCCGCCGCCAGCATCGTGGCAAAGTCCAAGCTCGGGCCTCCCCCCGCTCCCAGGCGCTCGCCGGTGGCGTCTGCGGACAGCGGAATGGGAGGAATCTGCGGCGGCGGCGCAGGTCTCGCCAGCGGGGGCGGCGCCGGACGCAGCGGAGGACTTGACGGCCGGACCGGAGCGGCGGGCCTTGGCGGCTCCGCGGGCGGCGGTCGAACCGCCGGTCTCGGCGGCCGCGGCGGGTCGGCATATTGGGTCTGCGGCGACATCGCAGGCGGCGCGGCCGCCTGGGGCGGCGGCGGCGGCGCGGCGGGCCGGACCGGTCTTGCGGCCGGAACCGGCGAGTCGTCCGACGCCAACGGATCGTAGTCGTCGGGAATCAGATTACCGCCCGCGGCGGCTGCG
>Ga0302314_10007552_pt1 | contig 19531 bp, 17 predicted proteins | sample III_Palsa_N2_3_FD_200533 | JGI IMG/M metagenome (GOLD analysis project Ga0302314, IMG submission 200533) | Peat permafrost microbial communities from Stordalen Mire near Abisko, Sweden - III_Palsa_N2_3 | ecosystem: Environmental > Terrestrial > Soil > Palsa > Peat permafrost | place: Sweden...
GTCTCCTTCGCCGGCTTTGGCGAGCACACCACGATCCGCTCCACCCCCCCCACCTGCGCCGGCGTCACCGTCATCAGCAGCGTCGAGGGCAGCGGATACCGCCCGCCCGGCACATAGCAACCCACCGACCCCAGCGGCCGCACAATCTGCCCGACTTCCATTCCCTCCGCTGGACGAAAGCTCCACGCCCGCGGCAACTGCTTCTCCGCGAACGCGCGGATATTGGCCTGCGCCAACCGCATCGCAGCCTTCAACTCTTCGCTCGTCGCCTCCCACGCAGCCTGCATCTCTTCGCTGCTCACCAGCAGCGCCTGCTCCGCACCCAGCCCATCGAAGCGCGCCGCATACTCCCGCACCGCCTCATCGCCTCGCCCACGCACTGACGCAAGAATCTCGCGCACAACAGCATCCACTTTCGCGGTATTCACAGCGCCGCGCTGCTCCAACTGCGCAATCGCAGCCTTTGCCACCGTCGACCCCTCACCGTATGTCTTCAGAATCCGCATCCACTCTCCAACAACTACATACCTTGCGACTTCATCCGCCGCCGCTGTTCGCGCGACCCCGTCAACTGCGCCCGCTTTACAGACTCTTCATTCGCCGGAATCACCCGCTTCGGGTTCGACCGGTCGATCACCACCGGCAGCATCACGCCCGGTACAAACTTCTGCCCCGCGGGTATTCGTGTGCTGATCGAAACATCTCGCCGCAACCCGCCAGGCTCCTGCACCCACAGGTTGATCTTTGTCACGGGTGAAGGCTTGCGGAATACTGTCACCGGCTCCAGCGAAATCACTGTCGCATACAACACCATGCCCTCACGTTGCAGCTTCTCTTCGCGTCGCCGCTGTAGCCAATACCACCCGACAACACCCGCCATCACCACCAGCGGAAATAACCAAAACCAAATCTTCATCACTCTCTCCTGTCCTGCTTACAGCACAACCTTACTCAGTGGATACTCCACAATTCCGGTCCCGCCCGCGGCCTTCAGCTTAGGAATCACATCGCGCACCAGGTGGGTCTCAAGAATCGTATTCAGCGCGACCCACTCCGGGTCCTGCAAATGCGACACAGTCGGAGAGTTTAGCGCCGGCAAAACACCCAACACCTTCTCCAGGTCGACCGCACGCACATTCAGCATCAAGCCGACCTGCCGCTCGGCGTCCATTGCACCATTCAGCATCAGGCTCAGCGTTTCAATCTTCGCGCGCTTCCAATCGTCCGCCCACGCCGCCTTGTTCGCGATCAACTGTGTCTCGCTCTCCATCAGCGTCTCGAGTATCCGCAGTCGGTTCGCCCGCAGCGAGCTGCCCGTCTCCGTCACCTCCACGATGGCATCGGCAAGCATCGGCGGTTTTACTTCAGTCGCGCCCCAACTGAACTCCACCTTCACCGGAATCTTCTTCTCCGCAAAGTACCGCTTCGTATACTCCACCAGCTCGGTGGCAATAGTCTTCCCAGCCAGGTCTTCCGGCCTCTGGAACGGAGAATCCTCCGGCACCGCCAGCACCCATTTCACCTTCACCCGGCTTTGCTTGGAGTAGGTCAGCGACGTCACCCGCTCCACATCGCTCTGGTTCTCCAGCACCCAGTCGTTGCCGGTCAGCCCGGCATCCAGCGCCCCGTGTTCCACATACCGCGCCATCTCCTGCGCCCGCACTAGCATGCATTCGATGTCGGGGTCGTCGATGGTCGGAAAGTAGCTCCGCCCGTTCGCATAGATGCGCCAGCCCGCGCGTTCGAACAGCGCAATCGTCGCGTCCTGCAAACTACCCTTCGGAATCCCAAGCTTCAACTTCTTCTTACTCATAAATCCTCTTCGCTCTCCTCTGCGTCCTTCGCCAAACCTCCGCGCCCTCTGCGTTAAAGTTCTCCTACCCGCCGGCAACAATCGCCTTCGTAAAACAGCTCACCGTACCCTCATGGCACACCAACCCATCGCCCTCAACCTCGACCTTGAACAGCAGCGCATCGTTATCGCAGTCGGTCGCGGCACTGACCACGCGCAGCCGGTTCCCGCTGGTCTCGCCCTTCATCCACAGCTTCGCCCGCGTCCGCGACCAAAACGTCACAAACCCCGTCTCCAGCGTCTTCTTATAGCTCTCCTCGTTCAGGAACCCGAGCATCAGCACCTCGCCGCTCGTCGCATCCTGCACGATCCCGGCCACCAGCCCGCCGTCCTTCGCAAAATCAATCGTCATATTCGTCCTTTAAAAGTCCCGCCGTCCCCGTAGGACCCCGAGCAGCAAAAAGGCCCGCTCGCGATGTGCGCGTCAGCGGGCCTGTTCAAAATCCTGTTTGCGTTCTTGCTTACTTCGCCAAACCGGACACGGCCGCCAACACGCCTTGCGCATGATGATGGTGGTGGTGCCCGCGAAGCTGCATCCGAACGTTCATTACTCTCTACGCTAAGCGCGGTGCGCGCGGATGTCAATGCACTCCGTGCTTGATCCTGTCAGCTTGCGTATCCTTATCCCAGGTGTTCTCACGCTCGTGACTCTATCGAAGACGCAGCTACTACACAGGGTCCGGCCTTCGGCCCGCACCAGGTCGCACCTCAACCGCACCCTCACCTGGGGCCTTACGGCAGCTCTGTCCGCGCCCGCCCTGTCCGCGCAAAGGGTGCCCTTCGACGCCACCTCGCTCGTCCGCCGCGCCATGCAACACCGCTTGGACGCCGACAAGCACCATCAACCGCTCCGCTATCTCCTTCACAAAACCGACGAGAAACACGACACCACCAAAGAGATCATCGAGACCAAAGACGGCGATGTCGCTCGCCTGATCGCCATAAACGGCAAGCCGCTGACCGCCGTTGCAGACAGCGCGGAACTAGCCCGCCTGAACGACCTCGCCCTTCACCCCGAACTGCAACAGCATCGTCACCAGGGCGAGCAGAAGGACCAGGAACGCGTCAACCGCCTCATGGCCCTGCTGCCGGACGCCTTCCTCTTCCACCTGGAAGCAACCGAACCCTGCCCCTCGGGCCAGTGTTACCGCATGAGCTTCACGCCCAACTCGCACTGGGACCCACCCAGCATGGAGTCGAAGATCTTCCGCGGCATCGCCGGCGAGGTCTGGATCGACCAGGCCCAGGAGCGTATGACCCGGATCGACGCTCACTTCATCGCCGACGTGGACTTCGGCTTCGGCATCCTCGGCAAGGTCAACAAGGGCGGGACCGCCCTCCTCGAACAGGCCGATGTCGGCGGCAACGATTGGGAGCTTACCAGTCTGAAACTCAACGTAACCGGCAAGGCGTTGGTACTGAAATCGCTAAGCTTTCAGATCACCGAAGAGGCCAGCCACTTCTCCCCGGTCGCGCCCAACCTGAACTACACGCAAGCCATCCAGCTCTTGAAGCTGTCGTCCCCGGCACCCTAGACGTCCTCTGCCTAAAGCTGTGTTTTGTAGGGACGGGGCTTCAGCCCCGTCATAAGTCCAGCCAGTACGCTCCGGCTTCAGCCGCCGAGGGAATGCTGAAGGTGCCTTAAATCCACATCGGGTCCTCGCTCGCTGCCGGCACCGGCTCGATCGCCGCAAACTCCCGTTCGCCGTCCTCGCACACCTTCACCTTGCCCGTCCCGATGTCGTAGACCCACCCCGACATCGTCAGTTCCCCCATCGCCATCGCCCCCGCAACCGACGGATGTGTCTTCAAATGCTGTAGCTGTAGCAGCACATTCTGCTCCGTCAGCACCTCAAGCAACGGCCTGACGCGACCTTCCTCAACATCCTGCTCATGCAGCGTCTCCGCCACCGTCAGAGCGGTGTGCGCATTCTTCAGCCAGCTCGTCACTGTCGGCATCTCCGCCACCGTCTCCGGCTCCAGCAGCGCCTTCATCGCGCCACAGTCCGAGTGCCCGCACACCACAATATGCTTCACCCCCAGCGAACTTACCGCAAACTCGATCACCGCGCTCACGCCGCCCAGCATCTCGCCATACGCCGGGACCATGTTGCCGATATTGCGCGTGACAAACACGTCCCCGGTCCCCGAACTGGTGATCTCATTGGGGTCGACGCGCGAGTCCGCGCACGTAATGAACAGCGTCTGCGGCCGCTGTTGCGCACTGGCGGCCTGCGCGAAGATCTCCGCCCGCAGCGGATAAACCTCCGTCTGAAACCGCCGAACCCCGTCCTTCAGTTGTTCCAATACTTCATCCACGCACACCACCATCTTTCTCTACTCTCTACTCCCTGTACTTGATATTGCAGCCGATACTGCTCCGCTGGTTTGTATCCGGACTCTTGCCCGCGACCACCGCATCCAGCGCCGCGCGCAGGTCCTTGCCGGTCACCGGCGTGTCGTTGCCAAAGTCCCCGCGCCGCGGCCTGCTCTCATCCAGTTGCCCGCGATACACCAGCTTCATCTCCGCATCGAACAGGAAAAAATCCGGGGTACACGCAGCTTCATACGCGCGAGCAATCTCCTGGGTCTCATCCAGCAGGTAAGGGAAGCGCCAGCCGTTCCGCCCGGCCTGCCCGCGCATCTCCTCCGGCCCGTCCTGCGGATACTCTACCGTGTCGTTGGACATGATCGCCGCAATCGCAATCGGCCCCTCGCCGCCCTCCCCAAAATAGTCCGCGCCGATCCTGCCCAGCTCGGCCTCCAGGTGCTTCACATACGGGCAGTGCGGGCATACGAACATCACCAGCAGCCCCCGCTTCTTTTCCGCCCGATCTGCCCCAGCCCCATTCCCGGCAAAGACGTCGTCGCGGCTCAGCGCCCTCCCGCTCAGCACATCTACCAGCTCGAACGCCGGGGCGATCGTCCCCAGCTGCACCATCGTAGATTCGGTCCTGGACATTGTGTCCCTCCACTCTCCATCATCATAGCCATCTGGGGCTCTGAGAAGCCTCCAAAAACCTCCAAATCTAACTCCGGCTTGATGAATCCGGCGCCGTAGTGGAGAATGCCCTAGCATCTCCATTTTGAGGCCCCCTCATGTCGAACCCTCCCACCCGGCTTCTCCTCCTGGCCGTCGCCGCCACTCTTTGCTCGACCTTTTGCTCGACCCTGCTCGCGGAGCAGACCCCTGGAAACCCGGCAATCGCCGCGTTAAAGCCCATCGCACAATCCAACCGGGTCGCCGCGGGAGCCGACCTCGCCCCCCAGGCGCAACTCTCCGGTCACATCCCTGGCTGGGTCACGGCCGACCGTCAAACCACCGCCGCGGTCGATCTCAGCGCCCCGCTGCACCTTTCGGTCGTCCTGCAACGCGACCCCACAGTCCAGGCAGCCTTTGAGAAACTCCTCGCCGATCAGCAGACCCCCGCGTCGCCGCTCTTTCACCAGTGGCTCACCCCGCAGCAGATCGGCGACCTCTTCGGTCCCACGCCCTCGGACGTGGCCGCGGTCACCGGCTGGCTCGCCTCGCAGGGGCTCAGCGTAGAATCGGTCGCACCCAGCCGCGTCATCCTTGAGGTCTCCGGAAGCACCGCCAGGGTTGCCGCCGCCTTCCACACCGGCTTCGGCTACTTTCTCTACAACAACCAGCCTCAACTCTCTGCAATCTCCGAACCCTCCATCCCCGCGGCTCTCGCGCCGCTCATTCGTTCCATCTCCGGCCTGACAGACACGCCCATCGTGCCCATGAGTCATGTGGGCCTCGGCGGCCACAACGACTCGACTGGCGCACACCCCCTGCTGACCACATCCAACGGTTCGCACTTCGTCACGCCCAACGACTTTGCCGTCATCTACGACATCAAGAGTGTCTACAGTGGCGGCAACACCGGCGCGAAGATCGGCGCCAAAGCCCAGCACGTCGCCATCATCGGCCGTTCGCGCGTGTCCACAACGGACATCTCCGAGTACGAGACCAATACCGGAGTGGCCGCCAATCAGCCCAACGTCATCATCCCGACCGGAGGCATCGACCCCGGAGCCGTCTGCACCTTCGCCAACGCCTCCACCTGCGCCACCTCCAGCGATCAGGATGAGGCGACCCTGGACGTTGATCGGGTCATCGGCACAGCCCCAGGCGCCACCGTCGACCTCGTTATCGCCACCAACGCCAGCGGAGGCATCTATCTCGCCGCGTCCTACAACGTCAACACGCTGCTCGATCCGGTCATGACCCTCTCCTTTGGGGCTTGCGAAAACAGTAATGGCCAGTCCGGCGTAAACCTCTGGGACACTCTCTTCTCCACCGCCGCGGGAGAGGGCATCTCGGTCTTCGTCGCCTCGGGTGACTCCGGCGCGGCCGGCTGCGAGCCCTACAATGCCACCCCGACCGTCTTTCCCCAGGTCGCCAGCATCAACTACATCTGCGCCAGCAGCTATGCCACCTGCGCCGGCGGCACCGAGTTCAACGACACCGCCAGCCCCTCCACCTACTGGTCTTCGACCAACTCCTCCACCTACGCTGATCAATCCGCACTCTCCTACATTCCCGAAGGCGCCTGGAATGAGCCGACTTCGCTCAACTCCAACAACCAGACCATCTATGTGGCCTCCTCCACCGGCGGCGGCGCCAGTAAATACATCACCAAGCCCACTTGGCAGACCGGCACCAACGTTCCTGCCGATGGCGCCCGCGACACGCCGGACATTGCTTTATCGTCGGCCAGCCATGATGGCTACTATGCCTGCCTCGACTATGCTCTCGCGCTCTCCACGGAAAATTGCACCAGTGCGGGTGGCGGGTGGTTCTTTTACTTTGGTGGAACCTCCGCCGCGGCCCCCGGTATGGCCGGCATCACCGCCTTGCTGAACACCGCGGCAGGTAAATCCCAGGGCAATCTCAATCCGCTCCTCTATCGCCTGGCCGCGTCCGCGCCCAGCGCCTTCCACGATGCAACGGTCGCTAGTTCCGGAGTCTCCAGTTGCTCCACCGCAACACCCTCCATCTGCAACAACAGCACGCCCTCCGCCACCGGACTCACCGGCGGCCTGGCGGGTTTTGCCCTCACGGCCGGATACGATGAAGCCACCGGGCTCGGCTCGCTCGACGTCGCAAATTTCATCCCTGACTATATCGCCGCGGCCAACTCCGGATTCCTGCTATCTGGCCCTTCCACGACCCTTAGCTTCACCTCCGGAGCCACCAGCGGTAATACGGCTTCGATCACCATCTCCTCGCCCACTACCTTCGCCGGCCTGGTCACGCTCACCTGTTCGATCACCTCCAGCTCCGCGGCCTATCCACCGAGCTGCTTGATCGCCCCCACCAGCGTCACCCTTACCGCCGGAGGGTCGTCTACTGCAATCGTCACAATCACCTCGACGACTGCCCATGCTCGGCCTTCGCAATCCGGAGCAGCATCGCTGCAATGGAGTACGGGAGGCGGAGCCGTGCTGGCGATGCTCCTTTGTCTGCTACCGGTCCGCCGCCGCCGTTCGCTCCCCTCCCTGCTGGCATTCGGCCTGCTGGCCATCGGACTGGCCGCAACCTCAGGCTGCTCCAGTTCCAGCTCGAATCCCGGCAGCTCAACCCAACTCGGCAGCAGCGCAGGTAGCTACACAGTGACCGTAATAGGCGCCAATAGCGCTACTTCAACCGTGGAGACCACGAACTTTTCGCTCACCATCAACTAATATGGAAGGCCCGCCTGGCCCATAACGGGGCTGGCGGACTCCCCACCGCGGTTCGCAATATTTTTCTTTACTCCGTAACCTTTCTCCGGGCTATAATCACCTGACTAGCAATTGGTCACAATTCCTCTTTGAAGGCACCCACCGTCATGAAGACAGCCATCCGCTTTGCCTTTATTTGTTCACTGTTCTTCGTCCCCGTCCTCGCACACGCTCAAAACGGCTGTGTTGACTCGCCGGAGTGCCCGACTGCGGTTCTAGGTCTGGTGGGAGCAGTTGGAGCAGCCCTGTACGCTCGCCTCCGCAGCCGCTAGCGTTTTATAGGTTCTGCCAAAGGCCACTCTCGATGCTGAAGGGTGGCTTTTGTAGGTTGAAACGCCCTTTACCTCTTTCCCAGACCCACCCTCAGGGTCGGTGGGGTTGGCCACGGCACGTATACATCGCGTAGACTGTAGCCGTACTTACCCTCTGCACAAATACCGTGGCAGGGAGATTTTTCAGTGATCCTTTTCATCACTAGAATCAGGACTTCCCAGGCGTGATATCGGCAAAAACGACTTTGCTTTCCGGTTCTTTTAGCGCACTTCTGGGTTCACAAGCGTTCCGATGGCTGACCGCGGGTTCTTTGTTCGCCGCCTCTATGCTGGTAGCGCCGGTCTGGGCCCAGGCTCCGGGCGGCGGCGTATCTGGCGGTGGCGCCCCGGCAACTTCCGCACAGGCTAGCCCGGGAGAAACCCAGAACGGCGCCTCTCAGACCGCTAATGGCAACCGGGCAATCAGCCAGTCAGACCGCGCCACCCGCGAGGCCGAGCAAGCTGAAAATCGGGCGGAGGTCCCGGCCGGCTCCCAGGACCGCCTCACCGAGTTCCAGCAGATGGTCGAGTCCACCTCCGGCCGCCGGCTGCCCATCTTCGGCGCCTCGCTCTTCAATGGTGTCCCCACTACCTTTTCGCCCATCCAGGATGTCCCCGTAGGGCCAGGTTATATTCTCGGACCCGGAGACGAACTCCGCCTGCAAATCAGCGGCCAGGTCAATCAGCAGTTCGCCGTCACTGTCGACCGCACCGGTGCCATCGCCCTTCCAGGCCTCGGTACAATCCATATAGCGGGGCTGGCGTTCTCTCAACTAACGCCCTTCCTCAATATCCAACTGGGCAAGATTTATCGCAACTTCACCCTCGACGTAGGCTTGGGGTCCCTGCGCTCGATCCAGGTGTTTGTCGTAGGCGCGGTCCGCCGCCCAGGCAGTTTTTCGATCAGCTCCATGAGCACCTTGACCAACGCCATCTTCGCCTCCGGCGGACCCCTGCCACAAGGGTCTTTGCGAGACATTCAGGTCAAGCGTGGCGGACAAACTATCGTTCACTTCGACCTTTACGATCTCTTGCTGCGTGGCGACAAGTCCAAGGACATCAATCTCTCCACCGGTGACGTCATCTTCATCCCACCGGTCGGCCCCCAGGTCGCCGCGGTCGGCAGCGTAAATAATCCGGCTATCTATGAGCTTAATGGAGATACGACCATTGACGGTTTGCTGCAAATGGCTGGCGGCGAGACCACTGTCGCCGGTGGCTCGACAGTCCGTATCGAGCGCATCTTTGAACACAGCATGCTCACCCTGCAAGACGCTTCGCCCGCCAGGCGCAGCACCGAACTGCTACAAGCCGGGGACATCGTCTCGGTAACATCGATCATCGATCGGTTCCGCGATGCCGTTACGCTGCGCGGCAACGTCGCCAACCCCGGCCGTTATGTCTGGCACCAGGGCATGCACATCAGCGATCTCATCCCCAATAAGGACGCGTTGATCACTCGCAACTACTGGCGCCAGCGCAATCAGCTTGGCCAGCTGCAGCAGGACTATCAAGCCGATAGCGCCGGCCGGCAGCCAGAGGGCTCTCTCCAGCTTAAGAGCAATCCCACCGATAAAAATGCCGAACCTAGCCAGCGTGGCACTGCGGGCTCGGACCCCGGCGGCAACTCCGTGGGTACTGCGCTCACAGGCAACAACAGCATCTTCGAGGCCAAGACCGATGTCATCCTGAGTGCGCCCGATGTCGACTGGAGCTACGCGGTCATCGAGCGTCAAAGCACCCTGGACCTCAAGACTTCTCTCATCCCATTCAATCTGGGCAAGATCGTTCTGGATGGAGATGCCTCGCAGAACCTCGAATTGCTCCCTGGCGATGTCGTCACCATCTTCTCCAACGCCGATCTGCGCGTTCCCAGCACCCAGCAGACCAGGTTTGTACGCCTGGAAGGTGAGTTTGTCGCCTCCGGCGTCTACAGCGTGAACCCCGGAGAGACCTTGCGCAGACTGTTGCAGAGGGTCGGAGGCTTTACCCCCAACGCCTATCTCTACGCGTCCGAGTTCACCCGCGAGTCCACCCGACGGGTCGAGGAACAGCGCCTGCATGAGTATGCCGACCAGCTCCAGGCGCAAGTCTCCGCGGTCTCATCCACCAACCGGGCCCGTGCCGTGACCCCTTCCGATGCCGCCGCCGCCGATGCCTCCCAGGCCGACGCACAGGCCGCTATCGCCCGCCTCCGCGACATCGTGCCCATTGGCCGCATCGTGCTTGATCTGAAGCCCGACAGCGTCGGCATCGACAGCGTTCCCGATCTTGCTCTCGAAGATGGCGACCGCTTCGTTGTCCCCCGCGTACCCTCCAATGTCAACGTGGAAGGCCAGGTCTACAGCGCCAATGCCTTCGTTTACAGCCCTGGAGAACGTGTCATCAACTATATGCAGCGCGCCGGTGGTCCCGACCGCCAGGCCGACAGGAAGCGAACCTTCATTCTGCGCGCCGACGGCTCGGTCGTCAGCCGTCAATATGCCGACGTTGAGCGTGCTCCAATCTATCCAGGCGATACCATCGTTGTCCCCCCCATCATCGACAAGCGCGCAATCCTTCAGCGCGTTGTCGATATCGCCCAGATCGTCGGCAACTTCGGCCTCGGCGCGGCAGCGATCGATCTCCTGGCGAGGTAGGACCATGAAACTCGATGCACCCCTACAACCCGCTGGCGTCAACGCCCCGCCCGTAGCCGGCGACGAGACTGAGATTGATCTCTTCCGCATTTTTGTGCGCGCCCTCCATGGCTACAAGACCGTGCTCGCGTCTGCGTTCGCAGGTGCAGTCATCAGCGTGCTGATCGGTCTTTCGTTGGCCAAGACCTATACTGCCCAGGCCGTTTTTTTACCCCCGGGCAATCTTGATGCTGCTCAGACCAGCTCGTTTGTCTTGCGCGACGACCCAAGCGATCTTTACATGGGTATGCTGGGAAGCCGCTCGGTCGCCGACTCGGTCATCGATGAGGTCCACTTGATGGACATCTTCCACACCAAGTCGAGGATGCAGGCGCGCGCCGCGCTGGCAGGGCAGTCCAAGTTCAGTGTCAGCAAAAACTCTCTGATTTCCATCATGATCACGACGGGAGACCCGGTCCTCTCCACCGATATTGCGAACGCCTATCTCGACGCGCTGTACAAACTCAATGGCGAGATGAGTACTTCCGCCTCAACTCACCGCCGTCAGTTCTTCGAGTCCCAGTTGGAGATAGAAAAAAATACCCTCAACGACGCCGAAATTAGCTTGAAGCAGATGCAGGAGAAGACAGGTATGGTGCTGCCCGAGGGAGAAGCGCAAGCGGGCCTGTCCGCCACAGTCCGACTCCAGGAGAGCATAGAAGATGCCGAAGCCCGTCTGGCCAGCATAAAGACAGGATCGACCGATCAAAATCCCCAGGTCATTATGCTTCAGGCCCAGATCGATGCTCTGAAATCACAGCTCCATCAACAACAGGTCAGTTCCCACGCCACACCCGGCACCGGCATCCCGTCTACCGCCAATATGCCGGCAATCATGCTCGACTACGTTCGCAAAAGCCGGGACCTCAAGGAGAGCGAGGCCCTCTATGAGTCCCTCAACCAGCAGTATGAGAGGTCCCGTCTTGCCGCGCTCGATCCCGGCCCGCAACTTGAGATCGTAGATCGCGCAATCCTGCCGGAACACAAATCCGGTCCGCCTCGCACCTTGATCGTCCTCGAAGGCACGGGCCTAGGGGCTCTGCTGGGCTTGCTCCAGGTACTTCTGATCGCTCCATACCGGCGACTCGTGCGGAGATATTTCGAAGTCTCCTCTCAAATCCACGCGAGGTAGATCGTGGCCCAGATCGTTCGTGACCAGAGCGGCAACACCGGACTATCTCATCCCCTCGGGGTATGGGTCTTCCTGTTCCTGGCAGGAACGCTCTCCTCCACCAGCCAGCTTAAATTCGCATCCGTTCAATATCTTGAGTTCATCTATTTTTTTCAGATACTTCTTCTCCTGTGCTATTTCGTAAAGCAGGGGTTCAAAGCACGGCTTTATCGCCCCAGCTTTGTCCTGGGCAGATTTTATTTAATCTTTCTGGCCATAGCTCTCATCCTCGTCCTCGTCTCCTTGCGGTTTGACTTCTATGTCCCCAGAAATACTGGTCTCTTGTTTGGCCCGGTATTCGTTTCTGTCTCCCGTGCGGTCGAATTCGCGATCGACGTGGGTGCCATGCTTTATCTCATCGAGGTGTTTCGCCAGGACCGTGCCACCATCATCTTTACGATGAGGCTTTACTTCTGGACGGGGGTCTCCAGTGCCGTCTACTCCATCCTCAGAGACCCGGTCAATCTCCTTAATATTTTCAATCTTCGGTCCTACGACACCCTCAGTCGCATGACCGGTTATGGCAACGAGGGTGGTCCCTACGGAACGTACCTCGTCTCTGTCGTTCTGGTTGGAGCGGTCTTGTACCGCATGAGATGGAACAAACAAAGCCATCTGTTCGTCGCTTATTTCTTGATTGCCATAGCGTTCCTCGGTAGTCGCTCAAAGGCGTCTGTCCTCGCGCTTGCCATGACTGTGCTCTTGAACGCAGTTTTGGCCCAGGGAATCCGAAAAAGGCTGGTCATCCTCGCCGTCTGCGGAGTCGCCGTTTTGACCCTGGCTTCGTTCATGGACCTCAATCAGGTACTTGTGGATTATCAACGTACTTCGCAGCGCTATGAGTATCTCTCCCATTACCATTACAAAGACGAAAACTTTGTCACCGGCAGAGTTGCCGGCGGTTTCATCGTTCCCCGAATGATTGCCGCTCATCCTCTTCTGGGCATCGGTTGGGGAAACTATGCGCTCGTTCGAAACAGCCCCCAATATCGTGGCGCCGCTGCCTGGAGCAACGATATTGATGCGCCAGGCCTTGGGCTTCTCGGTCCGGTGGCGGAGTTGGGAGTTCCACTCTCCCTCTATCTCTTCTTCATTTTCCTCTGTCCCTACTTCTACATGCGCCGTATCGGCGCCCCCCTCTATCTCAAGAATCTTGCTCTGGTCCAGCCTATCGCCCATTTGTTTGGGGCCCAGTTCAATCTCACCTATCCCTGGATCGTCACGGCTTTCGCGCTCGGACTTGGCTACTTCCATGTCCATTCCGCATCGCAGGTAAATACCTTCGACGAACTGTCTCCCACCACCCAACCGCTCTCAGCCTCGCTATAGCCGGTGGCTTATGGGCTTCTGCGTCTCTGCCGGTTCTTTAGGGGATGCCTTCGGATCGGCGCATATGTCCGTTCCGCGTTGGCACGCGATATCATCTTCCAGGGGCTGATCCGTCTTATTGCCGTGCCGTCCAGGTTTTCAACGTCCACCTTTTCGAGGTTCCACTCGTTCTATGAACCAAACCTCCAACGCCTCCGGCGCGATTTCAACGCCGATGATCGACATGCCCATCCTGGTCACCGGGGGCTGCGGCTTCATCGGTTCCAACTTCGTTCTGGATTGGCTGGAGCAGGAAGCTTCGCCGCTGATAAACCTTGACAGCCTGAGCTACGCCGGAAATCCAGAAAACCTCATCTCCATCGCCAACGACCCACGCTACACCTTCGTCCACGGCGACATCGGTGACTCCGAACTGGTCGCCACGCTCTTGCAGCTGCATCGGCCGTGGGCCATCGTTCACTTCGCCGCCGAGAGCCACGTCGACCGCTCCATCCTCGGCCCAGACGCCTTCCTCCGCGCCAACATCGATGGGACCTTCCGCCTGCTCCAGCAGGCCCGCGCCTTCTATCAATCCCTCACCGGCGACGACAGCGAGCGTTTCCGCTTCCTGCACATCTCCACCGACGAGGTCTACGGCACCCTCACCCCCGACGCGCCGGCCTTCTCCGAGACCACGGCTTACGCGCCAAACAGTCCCTACGCCGCCTCCAAAGCTGCCAGCGACATGCTCGTCCGCGCCTGGCACCATACCTACAAGCTGCCCACGCTGATCACCAACTGCTCCAACAACTACGGCCCCTTCCAGTTTCCCGAGAAGCTCATCCCTCTCACCATTGCCAATGCTCTCGCCGGCAAGCCGCTCCCGGTCTACGGTGACGGCCAGCAGGTGCGCGACTGGCTCTACGTCCGCGACCATTGCAGTGCCATCCGTGCCGTGCTCGCTAAAGGCCGCCTCGGCGAGACCTACAACATCGGCGGCAATAACCAGCGCGCCAATCTAGATGTCGTCAACGCCATCTGCGCGCTCCTCGACGAGCTCTCACCCGGCCCCGCTGCCTCCTACGCACAGCAGATCGCCTTCGTCGAAGACCGCCCCGGCCATGATCGCCGGTATGCCATCGACGCCCGCAAGATCCAGGCCGAACTCAACTGGTTTCCCAGGGAAAGTTTCAATACCGGCCTGCGCCGCACCGTCGAGTGGTACCTGGCCAATGCAGCCTGGGTGGAGAGCGTCACCAGCGGCGCCTACCAGCACTGGGTGCAACAGAACTATGTCGGCCGCGCTACCGCCTCAGAGACGGAGGCCCACGCATGAAAGGCATCATCCTCGCCGGCGGCTCCGGCACCCGCCTCTATCCCGTCACCCAGTCCACCAGCAAGCAACTGCTTCCGGTCTATGACAAGCCGATGATCTACTACCCGCTCTCGGCCCTGCTGCTGGCCGGTATTCGCGACATCCTCATCATCTCTACGCCCCAGGACACCCCACGTTTTGAGGCCCTGCTGGGCACCGGAGAGCAGTGGGGCATCAGTCTCCGCTATGCCGTTCAACCCTCGCCCGACGGCCTCGCACAGGCCTTCCTCATCGGCAAAGACTTCCTGGCCGGCGAGGGCTGCTGCCTGGTGCTCGGCGACAATCTCTTCTACGGCCATGACTTCGCCCACAGCCTGCGCAAAGCCGCCGCCCAGACCTCCGGCGCCACCGTCTTCGCCTATCCCGTCGTCGATCCAGAGCGTTACGGCGTAGTCGAGTTCGACGCCGATCGCAACGCGGTCTCGCTGGAAGAGAAACCCGTCCACCCCAAGTCGCGTTACGCCGTTACCGGCATCTACTTTTACGATGCCCAGGTGGTCGCCATTGCCGAGGCCCTCAAGCCCTCGCCACGCGGAGAACTGGAGATCACCGACGTCAATCTCTGGTATCTCAAGCATGGCCAGCTTCGCACCGAGGTGCTCGGTCGCGGTATGGCGTGGCTGGACACCGGCACCCACGACTCGCTGCTCGATGCCGCCAACTTCATCCAGACCATCGAGCACCGCCAGGGCCTCAAGGTCGCATGTCCCGAGGAGATCGCCTACCGCCTCGGTTACATCAGCGCCGCCCAGCTTGAGGCGCTCGCGACGAGGCTCGGCAAGAGCAGTTACGCCACCTACCTGCACCGCATCCTCGGGGAGAAGGTGTACTGATGCCGGCAACAGCCACCAAACCGGGTGCCCGCCCCGAGCCTGCCGAGGGGTCGTCGCACTTGGAGATCGGGGAAGTTCAAGCCACCACCCCCCCCATCAGCACCGCAGACCTTACGCTTGAACTCGACCATCTCGGTCTCATCGTTCCCGATACCGCCGCCGGCCGCGCCTTCCTTGAGGCCGCGCTCGGCATCACCCGCTGGACGCCCGTAATCGACGACCCCACCCTCGGCGTCTCCGTCCAGTTCGGCACACCTCCCGCAGGCCAACTCACCTACGAACTCATCGCCCCCTTGGGCGACTCTTCGCCGATAGCCAACGCCCTCCGCTCCGGAAAACACATCCTCAACCACCTCGCCTATCTCACCCCCGATCTCGAAGCCTCCGGCGAGCGTCTGCGCCAGGCCGGCTGCTATGCGGCGGGCGATCCGCAACCTGCCCTGGCCTACGCCGGCCGCCGCATCCAGTTCTGGATGTCCCCCCTCCGCTTCGTCATCGAGCTCATTGAAAAGCCCGGCCACCGCCATGACTTTATCCCCTCTGGGCCATCGTTATAAATGGCATCTCCCTCCATCCGTTCCGCACTTGGTAGACTAACCCGATGAGTCTGAAGTCTTTGAAGCTCGTGGCGGCCTGCTCTTGAATCGTGCTGCCTGCACCATCGTTTCGCCGAACTACATCGCCTACGCGCGCACCGTTGCCGCGTCGTACCTGGAGCAGCACCCGGACCACAGTTTCTTTGTGCTCCTCGTCGCCGATCTTGACGACCCCACGCCCTTCGCCGGCGACGCCTTTATCCCTGTCATGCTCCACGAGATCGGTCTGCCCGATCTTCGTGCCATGGCCATGAAGTACGACATCCTCGAACTCAATACCAGCGTCAAGCCGACCTTGATGAAGTATCTCCTCCATCGCTATGCGCTCAATGCGCTGGTCTATCTCGATCCCGACATCTATTGTTACGCCCCCTTCACACCAATCTTCGACGCGCTCGACAACGGCGCGACCGCCGTCCTCACCCCTCACATCACCACCCCGGTCTTCGACGCCCGCACGCCCCCCCAACCCTCCAAAGAACAGGACCTGCTGGTCAACGGGACCTTCAACCTGGGCTTCATCGCGGTGCGCAACGGCGACGAAAGCCACAAGCTCCTCTCCTGGTGGGAGACCCGCTGCCTCGATGATGGCTTCAGCGAGGGCCGCACCGGCCTGTTCCTCGATCAGAAGTGGATGAACCTCGCCCCCGGCCTCTTCGACCGGGTCGCCGTCACCCGCGATGCCGGTTGCAACATGGCCTACTGGAACCTGCATGAGCGCACCCTGCTACAGGTCCAGGACAACTTCGCCAACTTCCTCGTCACCAGCCCTGTCAGCGACCGTGTGCCGCTGCGCTTCTTCCACTTCAGCGGCATCGTCGTAGACGATCCAGCCATGCTCTCGCTCAGCACTGAACGCTTCACCCTCGCCAACCGTCCCGATCTGCATACCCTGTTTTCAGCCTACAAAGCGGCCGTGATCGCCAACCGGAACCCCGCGGTCGAAGCCCTGACCTACGGCTTCGACGCCTTCACCGACGGCACCATCGTCACCCGCCTCGCGCGCCGTCTCTACGCCAAACACCAGTCGCACTTCACGGGACAAGACCCCTTCCAGGCCGACGGCCCTTTCGCCAAATTCGCCAAACAACACAACCTTGTACAGGGCGCTGCGGCTCCCGCCATCTCCACCTGGAGAGAGTTCGACCCACATGACCGCCGCGTCTCCGCCGTGCACCAGGTGCTGAAGCTGGCCTTGCGCGTGCTCGGCCCGCACCGCTATGAACTCCTTATGCGCTATCTCTCCCACATCACCGTGCTGCGCAACCAGTCCATCTTTCTTCGCGACCCTCAGTGGCCACCCGACCAGGCGGAGAAATAATCCATGCCGCGTCTCCTTCTGATCAAGCTCGGAGCCATCGGCGACGTCATCATGACGGTGCCAGCCGCCTACGCCATGCACTCCTCGGGCTATCAGATCGACTGGGTCTGCGGCCACGCCGCCGCCGCCATCCTTCAGCTCTATCCCTGGATCAACGTCATCGCGGTCGACGACAGCCGCCTCCTGCTCGGCGGCAGCCTCCAGCGCATCACCGCGATCGTCGCCCTCTGGCGTCGCCTCATCGGCCGCCGTTACGATCTCTGCGCCACCCTCTACGTCGACCCGCGCTATAGAATCCTCACTCTGCCTGTCCGCGCACGCCGCAGCCTATCGCTCTCCACCACCGACCGCGGAACCCAGCTGCTCCCCGGCCGTCACCATACCGACGAGTACGCCCGCATCCTCGCAGGCCGTCCAAACGGCGAAATAGACGGCGAGACCCCAACCCAACTCGCTCCCGTGCCCGTCACAGGTCTTCCGCCCAACCCTCTTCCTCGCACCTCCAACAAGCCGCGCATCGTGCTTGTCCCCGCCGGCGCCCGCAACCTGCTGCGCGACGACGCCCTCCGCCGCTGGCCCATTGAAAACTACGTCGAGCTAGCCAAACTGCTCCTCGCCCGCTCCTGCGAAGTCATCCTCGCCGGCGGTCCGGACGACACCTGGGCCTCTGCCGCCTTTGCCGCGCTGCCCATAACCAACCAGATAGCCAAGCTCTCCCTGCTCGAAACCCTCGCCCTGCTCAACTCCGCCGCCGTCACCGTCACCCACGACACCGGCCCGCTACACATGGCAGGCATCACCTCCACAGCCATCGTCACCATCTTCGGCCCCACCGACCCTCGCGGACGCCTGCCCCAGCGCGCCAACACCGTCGCCCTCTGGGGTGGCGAAGGCTTCGCCTGCCGCCCCTGCTACGACGGCCGCAACTACGCCCCCTGCCTCAACAACGGCTGCATCCAGCAGATCACCCCAACCATGGCGCTCGGCGAAGTCGAAACCCTCCTCACCGCTATCCGCGAAAACCGCCCACTCCTACCCCGCATCCGCGTCCCCAAACACACCCCGCTGATCCTCCCAACACCCCCCCAAAATTCGTCATCCTGAGCGGAGGATCGCGCACTTTGCGATCCGCAGTCGAAGGACCCCGATCCAGCCCGCACCATCACAACCGCTCGCATCTTTCAACCGCAATCGCCTGACCCGCTCCCAATCATGCCCTCTACCCCCAAATCCCGTGCCCTCTTCCTCGACCGCGACGGCGTCGTCAACCACGAGGTCGGCTATCTCCACCGCCCGGAAGACGTTCGCTGGGTCGAAGGCATCGTTCCGCTCTGCCTCACCGCCCAGTCCCTCGGCTACAAGCTGGTCGTCGTCACCAACCAGTCGGGCATCGCACGCGGCCTCTACACCGAGCAGGCCTTCCACACCCTCATGTCCTGGATGCGCGCCGAACTCGCCCTCAAGGGCATCCACCTCGACGCCGTCTACCACTGCCCCTACCACCCCGAGCACGGCGTCGGCGAGTACAAGCGCGAGCACCAAGACCGCAAACCCGGCCCCGGCATGATGCTCCGCGCCGCCCGCGACCTCCATCTCGACCTAAGCGAATCCATCCTCATCGGCGACCGCTGCTCCGACATCGCCGCCGCCAACGCCGCCGGCCTCAAACAGGCATTCCTGCTGCGCGGTACCGAAGAATCCCCTTGCCCTGGCGCAGCCCCTGAAGTAGCCTCACTCGCAGAGGTAGAAGCATGGATTCAAGCGCAGCCACTTCCATCCACCCAACCCCAATCCAACGCAGACTGATCTTCCGCGTTGCCGTCTTCCTCCTCATGCTCGTCACCTACGCGGGCATCATCGGCCTCTCGCTCACCATCCTGCGCGCCGAGATTCGTAACAGCCCCGCCTCTGCTCCCCTCTGGGAGACCTGCTTCTTCTTCATCCAGCTCATCATGCTCGGCATCCCCTTCTTCACCATGTATGCATCAAGAAAGCGCAAACTCCGCCCCCCCGCTCCCAGGAAACGCACCTACCCACTAGGCCTCTAACGCACCCGCTTTGGCCTTTAAGGCATCCGCTCCATCCGATACAAAATCAGCAAATTCCTCTCGTCGTCGTCGAACAGCGGATAGCTTGCCACGGGGTCCATGCGGTAGTTCGCCAGCGCCGTCCGTTCATTCGGCCCGATCCCGTTCCACGCCACATACCAGCCGGGCTGGTAGAGCCTTACCTTCTCCGCCAGCCCCATCGTGCCATAGGCGTCGTTGATGGAAGGGATGCCTGTCATCAGCGATAGCTGGCTCGCACTGATGCCCACCATCTCCTTGTTCTGTCCCGCATCGCTCTCGACGAT
>Ga0302314_10007553_pt1 | contig 19530 bp, 14 predicted proteins | sample III_Palsa_N2_3_FD_200533 | JGI IMG/M metagenome (GOLD analysis project Ga0302314, IMG submission 200533) | Peat permafrost microbial communities from Stordalen Mire near Abisko, Sweden - III_Palsa_N2_3 | ecosystem: Environmental > Terrestrial > Soil > Palsa > Peat permafrost | place: Sweden...
CAGTTGGTCCAGCACGTCGACGGCATCCCCGCGGATCAGCCGGATATTGGTGACGCCTTCGCGGTCGATGCCGGAGAGCAATTGGGCCAGCCCGCGCCGGTACACCTCGATGGCGATCACGTCGACGTCCGGCTCGGATTTCGCCATCGCTAGCGTGGAAGTGCCTGTGCCACAGCCGATTTCAAGGACAAGTGGAGCATCGCGGCCGAACCAGGCGTGGGTGTCCAGCGGCTCGGCGGGCGCTTGGGGGTCGTGTCCAGACGTGGCGACGTAGCCGAGCTCGGGCCACAGCCGCTCCCAGGTCCGCTGCTGGGCGGCCGACAACTGCGAGCGCCGGGTGCGGAAACTGGTCGTGCGGCGGTAGCCGCCGACGCCACGTTCCGCACGCAGGTCGGAAGAAGGTGTCGGCGGTGTGGCCGCGTCCACCCAGGGTTGCGCGCGCATCCGTTCATCGTTACCCATGAACCCATCATGTTGCCGCCCGCGGGGCAGATTGATACCCAACAGTTGCCTTTAGCTGGTATCGGGTGACTCGCTTACCAGCCGTGCAAATGTCACCATTCGTCCGACAAACCGGTGGTCCTGCGCCGCGATCGGCGGTTACTCGGCCACAATGGGGCGTTAGCAGCAACTGCAAGACGATCATGAGCGGATAGGGGCATCCGATTTTCGTCGAAGAGCTGGAGCGGTTTGCGGCCGTGGTTTCCGACCCGCGCTGCGCCGCGATCGCGAAGCGGCTCGCCACCCCGTTGCGGGTGGCGGTATCGGGACGCCGCGGTGTCGGCCGTTCCACGGTCGCGCACGCACTGGCCCAGGCCGGGAACCTGCGCGGCACGATTACGCTGACCAGCTCTTCGGCCGCCGACGTTGACCTTTATGTTCTCGCCGACGCGGTCAAACCCGAGGATCGCGTCGCGATCGGAACGGCCAGGCGGCCGCTGCTCGCGGTGCTGAACAAGGCAGACCTGATTGCGACCGCCGAATCCGGCTGCCATCCACACGGGCCGACCACTGCGGCCAGGGCCCGATCCGTGCAACTGTCAGCCCCGGCCGGCACCTCGATAGAACCGGTGGTGGGGATCCTCGCGGTCGACGGCCTGGACGACGCCGTGTGGTCGGCGCTGCGGGCGCTGGCCGGCGGGGATCCCGTCGATCCCGAGTTGCGCCGGCGGCTGGTGGACACCCTCGACGAGTTCGGTGTCGCGCAGGCGACCGCCGAGATCCGGCGTGGGGCGACCCGTGCCGACGTCATAGCCATGCTCCGGCGCCTGAGCTGCATCGACGAGGTCGTCGACAAGATCGAGGCGCTCGGCGCACCCGTGCGCTACCAGCGGGTGCTGGACGCCGTCGCCGAACTGGAGACGCTGGCCGTCACCGACCGGCGAATCCGCGAGTTCCTGTCCCGTGACGACACGGTGGTCGCCCGGATGATGGCCGCGGTGGACGTCGTCGAGGCGGTCGGCATGGACGTCGAGCGAGGCGACACGGCTGCGGCGCATCTGCGCCGCGCGGTGCACTGGCAGTGCTACCGCCGTGGGCCCGTCGCGGCTACCCACCGCGCCTGCGGCGCGGACATCGTCAGGGGTTCGCTGCGGCTGTGGGCGAAGGTCGGAGGGGCGGTGTGACCAAAAAGCCAGGCAACGACGCGGTGGCCGAGGTGGACGCAATGGTGGCGGCGATCGGCCCGCAACTCGACGCACCGAACATCGAGCGCCGGGACGCGGTAATGGTCACCGGACCGTGGCTGGCCGGGGTGACCGGCGTGGTCGCCGCGCTCAGCGAGCGGCTGCCCAAGCAGAAGTTCGTCGAGTCAGCGGACCTGGAAGGCGGCGAAGCGCCCACCGGGGTGGTGTTCGTCGTCTCGGCGGCCGCCACGTTGACCGCATCCGACTGCGCGCTGCTGGACGCGGCGACGGCCGAAACCGACGCGGTGATCGGCGTGGTGTCCAAGGTCGACGTGCACCGCAACTGGGAAGAAGTCCTGGCCGGCGATCGCGAGGTGCTCGGGTTGCACGCGTCGCGTTACCGCGACGTGCCCTGGGTCGGGGTCGCCGCGGCGCCCGAATCCGGTGAACCCCGGATCGACGACCTCGTCGCCGCGGTATCTGACAAGCTCGCCGACAAAGATCTTCCGCGGCGAAATAGGTTGCGGGCGTGGAACTCCCGATTGCAGACCATCGCCGGCCGATACGATCGCGACGCCGATGGCGTGGGCCGGCGGGCGCGGGTCGACGCGCTGCGCGACGAGCGCAGCGCGATCCTGCGGCAGCGACGACTGTCCAAGTCCGAGCGCACGATCGCGTTGCGTAGCCAGACCCAGCAGGCTCGGGTTCAGCTGTCGTACTTCGCCCGCAACCGCTGCGCCTCGGTCCGCTCCGAGCTGCAGGAGGACGCCGCGAGCCTGACCAAGGCCAAGCTGCCGGAGTTCGAGTCCAACGCGGGTGCGCGCCTCAACGAGGTGATCTCCGAGGTGGACGATGGCACGACCACACATTTGGCCGACGTCGCGCAGGGGCTGGGCCTGACGATTGATCTGCCGGCACCGGCTCCGCTCCCGACGATCGAGCTTCCGGCGCCGCAGCTGAAGTCGCGGAAGCTGGAGACCCGGCTGATGATGCTGGTGGGCGCGGGCTTCGGGTTGGGGGTAGCGCTGACGTTGAGTCGGCTGCTGGCCGATCTGACGCCCGGGTTGACGGCGGCCGGAGCGGTCGCGTGCGCGGCGGTCGGACTGGCCCTGACGGTCTGGGTGGTGGGCACCCGCGGGCTACTGCGCGACCGCGCGCTGCTCGACCGCTGGGTCGGCGAGGCGACTGCGCAACTGCAGTCCGCGGTCGAGCAACGGGTGGCGACCCGGGTACTGGCGGCGGAGTCATCGTTGACCGCCGCACTGGCCGAGCAGGACGAGGGCGAGAGCGCACGGGTCGCCGAGCAGGTCAGCGTCATCGACACCGAGCTGCGCGAACACTCTGTCGTCGGGGCGCGGGCCGCCGCGCTGCGCGGGCGCGAGATGCCGACCCTGCGGGCCGCTCTTGAGGCTGTGCGCGCGGAACTCGGCGAAGCCGCCGGGCCCGACGAGGACCCCGATACCCCGTCCGACGACGCGGGCGCACCGTCGGAGACTTTGGTGCCTTCCGATGACGACGACGAGGAAATTGACGAAAGTTCGCCGACAAATACCACCGATAACGTGTTCTGAATCGTTCCTGTGAGTTAACCGATACGGCCTCGACTTTTTCTGGGTATACACCTCGCGATAACCTGTGTAGAGGCCGCCGCAAACTAGCCGCGCAACACGCACAAAGCGACTGCAGGAGATTTTGATGACTTCAGCGACCGTTCCTGGTCTGGACACTGCCCCGACGAACCACGAGGGGCTGCTGTCCTGGGTGGAGGACGTCGCCGAGCTCACTCAGCCGGACCGGGTGGTCTTCGCGGACGGCTCCGACGAAGAGTGGCAGCGGCTCGCCGACCAGCTGGTCGAGGCCGGCACCTTCACCAAGCTCAACGAGAAGAAGCACAAGAACTCCTACCTGGCGCTGTCGGACCCGTCCGACGTGGCGCGGGTCGAGTCGCGGACCTTCATCTGCTCGGAGCGCGAGGTCGACGCGGGCCCGACCAACAACTGGAAGCCCCCGGCCGAGATGCGGGCCACCATGACCGAGCTGTACCGCGGCTGCATGCGCGGTCGCACCATGTGGGTCGTCCCGTTCTGCATGGGCCCGCTCGGTGCCGACGACCCCAAACTCGGCGTGGAGATCACCGACTCCGAGTACGTCGTCGCCTCGATGAAGGTGATGACCCGAATGGGCAAGGCCGCATTGGAAAAGCTTGGCGATGACGGCTTTTTCGTGAAGGCATTGCACTCGATCGGTGCGCCGCTGGAGCCCGGGCAAAAAGACGTGCCGTGGCCGTGCAATGACACCAAATACATCACGCACTTTCCCGAGACCCGGGAAATCTGGAGCTACGGGTCCGGCTACGGCGGAAATGCGTTGCTGGGCAAGAAATGCTATTCGCTGCGGATCGCCTCGGCGATGGCCCACGACGAGGGCTGGCTCGCCGAGCACATGCTGATCCTCAAGCTGATCTCGCCGGAGAACAAGGCGTACTACTTCGCCGCCGCCTTCCCGTCGGCTTGTGGCAAGACCAACCTCGCGATGCTGCAGCCGACCATCCCCGGTTGGCGCGCCGAGACCCTCGGTGACGACATCGCCTGGATGCGGTTCGGCAAGGACGGCCGGCTGTACGCGGTCAACCCGGAGTTCGGTTTCTTCGGCGTGGCACCCGGCACCAACTGGAAGTCCAACCCGAACGCGATGCGCACCATCGAGGGCGGCAACACCGTCTTCACCAACGTCGCGCTGACCGACGACGGCGACGTGTGGTGGGAAGGCCTGGAGGGCGAGCCGGACCACCTGATCGACTGGAAGGGCAACGACTGGGAGCTCCGCGAGACGGAAACCAAAGCCGCGCACCCGAACTCGCGGTACTGCACACCGATGTCGCAGTGCCCGATCCTGGCGCCGGAATGGGATGACCCACAGGGCGTGCCGATCTCGGGCATCCTGTTCGGTGCCCGCCGCAAGACCACGGTGCCGCTGGTGACCGAGGCGCGGGACTGGCAGCACGGCGTGTTCATGGGAGCCACCATGGGCAGCGAGCAGACCGCGGCCGCCGAGGGCAAGGTCGGCGACGTGCGCCGTGACCCGATGGCCATGCTGCCGTTCCTGGGCTACAACGTCGGCGACTACTTCCAGCACTGGATCGACCTCGGCAAGAACTCCGACGAGTCCAAGCTGCCGAAGGTGTTCTTCGTCAACTGGTTCCGGCGGGGCGAGGGCGGCAAGTTCCTGTGGCCGGGCTTCGGTGAGAACAGCCGGGTGCTGAAGTGGATCGTCGACCGCATCGAGCACCAGGCGGGTGGCCAGGAGACGCCGATCGGCGTCGTTCCCACCTCCGACGACCTCGACCTTGACGGGCTCGACGTCGACGCCTCCGACGTCGACCGCGCGCTGGCGGTCAATGCCGCCGAGTGGCGCCAAGAGTTGCCGCTGATCGAAGAGTGGTTCGAATTCGTCGGCGACAAGCTGCCCACCGGCGTCAGGGACGAATTCGAGGCGCTTAAGCAGCGTCTGGCCGAGTCCGACTAAGTATGCCCGCGGCTACGGCAGGGTAGCCACAACCGAAAGATCGGTTAGCCGAACTCTCGGATGCCACCCCGCTGACCAGCAAATTTGCGTTGGACGTCGTATCCATTCAGTAGCCGGTCTATGTTGCTGGATGGATGCTGGGCGGGTATCTTAACGACGTGGCAACCACGGCATCCGCTGCAACGGAGTCCGGTGCCCGGTCGCGGACCTTGTTCCGCTCACTTGCAATCGTCAGCGTCGTCATCTGCCCCGCTCTGGTGCTGCGGATCTTCGGTGTTCAACCAGAGCCCGTGCTGGGTCTGCTCATCTACGGTGGCGCCGTCGTCGGCGCCAGCTTTGTGTTGGCGTGGGCTGCGGAAGCCGCCCAGATCGACGTGTCGGGCAGCCTGGCCGTCGCCGTGCTGGCCGTCATCGCCGTCCTTCCCGAGTACGCCGTCGACCTGTACTACGCCTATACCGCCGGCCACGTGCCCGCCTACACGCAGTACGCGGCGGCGAACATGACCGGCTCGAATCGGCTGCTGATGGGTCTCGGATGGCCGGTTGTCGTCCTGGTCAGCGTGCTGGTGGCGCGCCGGGCCACTGGCCGCAAAGTCGGCGGACTGGACCTCGACGCCAGCAACCGGGTGGAGATCGGCTTCCTGATGGTCGCCGGAGTGGTCGCCTTCGTCATCCCGGTGACGGGTCGCATCCACATCGCCTTCGGTGTGGCGCTACTGGGCTGGTTCGGCTTCTACCTCTACAAGCTGAGCCGAGGCGAGGTCGAGGAGCCCGAGTTGGTCGGCACCGCGGCCGCGCTGGGCGCACTTCCCGACCGGGCACGTCGGATCGCGGTAGCCGCACTGTTCGTCTTCGCGGCCTCGGTGATCGTGACATGCGCAAAACCCTTTGCCGACAACCTGATCGGCGCGGGCACCAAGCTGGGTATCGACCGCTTCCTGCTGGTGCAGTGGCTGGCCCCGCTGGCGTCGGAGGCGCCGGAGTTCATCATCGCGACCATCTTCGCCGCCCGGGGCAAGGGCGGCGCCGCGATTTCGACGCTGGTCTCGGCGAAGGTCAACCAGTGGACGCTGTTGATCGGGTCGTTGCCGGTGGCGTTCATGCTCGGCGGTGGCGGCGCTTCGATGCACCTGGACAGCCGCCAGGTCGAGGAGATCGTGCTCACCGCCGCCCAGACATTGATGGGCGTCACACTGTTGCTCGGTCTGCGGTTCCAGCGTTGGGCCGCGTGGCTGCTGCTCGGGTTGTTCCTCGTGCAGTTCCCGCTCACCTCGACCGAAGGGCGCTTCGCCATCAGTGCCGTGTATGCGGCGGTGGCTCTGGTCGCGCTGGTGAGCAATCGCCGACAGGTGCTGCCGACGCTGGCCGCTCCGTTCGCCGGTAAGGCTAAGCGTCACGGCGGCCACCCGCACCACCAGCCCGAACCGGTGCACGAAAGCTAGCTGCAGCAGCGGATAGCGCCCTCTTGACAGCTGTCAAGTTTGCGGCGGTAAAGTCTGCCCATGCAGATTCGCCAGCACACCTCCGGCCAGGGCGCGGTCGACAAACCCGCGATCATTCTTCACCCGTCCGGCACGGTGATCACCTTCGACGAGTTGGAAGCCCGCGCCAATCGACTGGCGCACTACTTCCGTCAGGCCGGTCTGGTCGAAGGCGACGCGGTCGCGATTCTGATGGAGAACAACGAGCACATTCACGCCGTCATGTGGGCGGCTCGGCGGGCTGGGTTGTATTACGTGCCGATCAACACGCACCTGACCGCGCCGGAGGCGGCGTACATCATCGACAACAGCGCCGCCAAGGCGATCATCGGCTCCGCCGCGCTGCGCAAGACCTGCGAGAACCTGGCCGAGCAACTGCCCGACGGCCTGCCCGCGCTGCTGATGATCGCCGGCTCCGAAGCCGGCGACCTGGATGGCTGGGCGCGCTATCCGGAATGCGTTGCAGATCAACCGGATACACCGATCGACGACGAGGTCGAAGGGGATCTGCTGCAGTACTCCTCGGGTACCACCGGCCGCCCGAAGGGCATCAAGCGGGAGCTGCCGCACGTCCCGCCCGCGGAGGCGCCGGGCATGATGTCGGCGCTGGTCGGGTTTTGGATGCACCCGGATGCGGTCTATCTCAGCCCCGCGCCGCTGTATCACACCGCGCCCTCGGTGTGGTCGATGACCGTGCAGGCCGGCGGCATCACGACGGTTGTCTTGGAAAAGTTCGATCCCGAAGGCTGCCTGGATGCCATCCAGCGTCACCGGGTCACGCACGGACAGTTTGTGCCCGTCATGTTCACCAGAATGCTGAAACTGCCTGAGGCAATACGCAATTCGTTCGACCTGTCCAGCCTGGAACGGGTGATGCACGCCGCCGCTCCCTGCCCGGTGGAGATCAAGAAGCAGATGATCGACTGGTGGGGGCCGATTGTCGACGAGTACTACGCGTCCTCAGAAGCCATCGGGTCGACGTTGATCAGCGCCGAGGAATGGCTGGCGCACCCCGGCTCGGTCGGCAAGCCGATGATGTGCCAGCTCCACATCCTCGACGAGGACGCCAACGAGTTGCCGCCCGGCCAACCCGGCGAAATCTATTTCGAGGGAGGTTTTTCGTTCGAATACCTCAACGACACGGCGAAGACCGCGGCCTCCCGCGACAAACACGGCTGGACGACCGTCGGCGACGTCGGCTACGTCGACAAGGACGGTTACCTGTTCCTGACCGACCGTCGCCACCACATGATCATCTCCGGTGGCGTGAACATCTATCCGCAGGAAGCCGAAAACCTGCTCGTCACCCATCCAAAGGTGCTGGACGCAGCGGTGTTCGGCATTCCGGACGAAGAAATGGGCCAAAGCGTGAAAGCCGCCGTGCAAACCGTCGATCCGGCGCACGCGACCGGCGAGTTCGCGGATGAGCTGGTCGGCTGGCTGCGAGAGCGGTTGGCGCACTACAAGTGTCCGCGGTCGATCTCGTTCGAGGCACAGCTGCCGCGTAGCGACACCGGAAAAATGTTTAAACACGAACTGGTCGAGAAGTATTCGGTGTGACGCTGCGCATCGTCGAGGTTTCGGAGCCTGACTCCGCGCTCGACTCTGCACTGCTCGGAGCTCCGGTGGTGGCCGTCGGGTCGTTGGCGAAGGCATCCGAATTCTGGCTTCAGCAAGCGACATTCACGCTTACCGAGGACGACGCCGACGATCGCCGGGTGATCACCGTCGCATCGATCGACGCGGCGCTGAGTGACCTGACCGCGCGGACCGAACGCTGGCCGATCGCGGCGACGACGTGTGATGACGTGCTGCGTTCGGTGGATCCGGCCGGTCCGGCGCTGTCTGGAGTGGTGACCGAGTCGCTGGCCTACTCGACTCTGCAGGCCGGCCCAGAATTCGCCCGCTGGCTGGCCGACCGCGGCCCGGCTGTCATGCCCGATATCGCCGATCCGGTGCAGGCCCATCGCGACGGCGGCACGTTACGGATCGCGTTCAACCGCCCGCAGCGGCACAACGCGTTCTCCACTGACGCCCGCGCCGCGCTGCTCGAGGCTTTGGCTGTGGCGCAACTTGATTCGTCGGTCGCCGAGGTCGTGCTGACCGGTAATGGACCGTCGTTCTGCAGCGGGGGGGACCTCGCCGAGTTCGGCACATTCGCCGACCCGGCCAGCGCCCATCTGGCTCGCACCCGCTACAGCCCGGCGCTCGCGCTCGACGCGGTGACCAGCCGGCTCGGGGCGGCGTGCCGCGGCGAGGTGCACGGTCAGGTGCTGGGCAGCGGACTGGAAATGGCTGCATTCTGCGGTCGGGTCGAGGCGGCGCCCGACACGGTGTTCGCGTTGCCTGAGCTGAGCCTCGGCCTGATTCCCGGCGCCGGCGGCACGGTGAGCGTGACCCGGCGGATAGGACGTTGGCGCACAGCCTATTTGGTGTTGAGCGGCATTACCCTGGACGCCGATACCGCGCTGGCCTGGGGACTGGTCGACGCGGTCTGCTAAAGCCCGCCGCGGGACACCAGCTGCGCGGCGATCACGTTGCGCTGGATCTCGTTGGTGCCCTCGCCGACGATCATCAGCGGAGCATCGCGGAAATACCGCTCGACGTCGTATTCGGTGGAATACCCGTAACCGCCGTGGATGCGCACGGCGTCGAGCGCGATCTCCATCGCCACCTCGGAGGCGAACAGCTTGGCCATCCCGGCCTCCATGTCGCAGCGCTCGCCGCTGTCGTAACGCTCGGCGGCATAACGGGTCAACTGGCGGGCGGCGGTCAGCTTGGTCGCCATCTCGGCCAGATAGTTGCCAACCGACTGGTGCTTCCAGATCGGCTGGCCGAAGCTTTCGCGCTGCTGCGCGTAGGCCAGCGCATCGTCGAAGGCAGCGGTCGCCACCCCCAATGCGCGCGCCGCGACCTGAATGCGCCCGGTTTCAAGGCCTTTCATCATCTGCGAAAAGCCCTGGCCCGCATTGCCGCCCAGAATCGCCGAGTGCGGCACCCGATAGCCGTCGAACGAGAGCTCGCAAGTTTCCACACCCTTGTAGCCCAGCTTGGGCAGATCGCGCGACACCGTCAACCCGGGGCCGTGTTCGACGAGCAGCACCGAGATACCGGTATGCCGAGGCTGGGCGGCCGGGTCGGTTTTGCACAGCAGCGCGATCAGCCCGGAGCGGCGGGCGTTGGAGATCCACGTCTTCGAGCCGTTGACGACAAGATCTGAGCCATCAGCGCCGTCCGGCGTTGCGGTGGTCGTCATGTTCTGCAGATCGCTGCCGCCGCCCGGCTCGGTGAGTGCCATCGTCGCGCGCATTTCACCGGTGGCCATCGGCGGCAGATAGCGCTGCTTCTGCTCGTCGGTGCCGAACAGCGTCAGCAGCTTGGCGACCACCGTGTGGCCGCCCATCGCGCCGGCCAGGCTCATCCAGCCGCGTGCCAGCTCCTGGGTGACCAGCACGTAGCACGGCATCGACACCGGGGTGCCGCCGTACTCCTCGGGCACGGCCAAGCCGTAGATGCCGATGCGCTTCATCTGCTCGATCCACGCTTCGGGATACTCGTTGGCATGCTCGACTTCGCGCACCGTCGGCCTGACCTCTTTGTCAACGAACTCGCGCACCGTCGCGACCAGCATCGCCTCGTCGTCGTTCAGTCCCGTACCCATCAGGCAATGTTGGCATGCGGCGAAGCGGGGCAATCATGACAGTCGGCCCGTACTTCGACCAGGTGCGCACCGGCCAGGTCTTCACCGGTGCGCCTTCGATGACGCTCACCCCTGGGCTGGCCGCTGTGCACCAGAGCATCCTCGGTGACCGGTTGCGGTTGCCGCTGGACGCCGAGCTGTCCGCAGCGGTCACCGGGCTGCCGGCGCCGCTGGCGCATCCGGGCTTGGTCTGCGACGTCGCGATCGGACAGTCGACGCTGGCCACCCAGCACGTCAAGGCCAACCTGTTCTACCGCGGGCTGACGTTCTTCCGCTTCCCGGCGATCGGTGACACATTGTTCACCCGCACCGAGGTTGTTGGGCTGAAGAAGAATTCCGCCAAGCCGGGTCGGGCGCCCACTGGCCTGATGGCCCTGCGGATCACCACCATCGACCAGGCCGATCGGCTCATCCTCGATTTCTACCGTTGCGCGATGCTGCCGTTGACCGCCGGCGCCGACCCTGACTCCGCCGACCATGACGACGACCTGTCGAAGATCGGTGCCGATCTGGCTGCGCCGCCGTCGGCGGCCGCCGAGTGGAATGGCGAGGTCTTTCGCGAGCGTGTCACCGGGCCGCACTTCGACGCCGGCCTGGCCGGATCGGTGCTGCACAGTGGCGCCGACGTAGTCACCAGTGCACCGGAACTGGCTCGCCTAACCTTGAATATTGCCGGCGTGCATCATGATTCGCGCCTCGGTGGACGTCGCCTGGTCTACGGCGGCCACACCATCGGGCTGGCGCTGGCGCAGGCCAGCAAGCTGTTGCCGAACCTGGCGACCGTACTGGGTTGGCAGTCCTGCGACCACACCGGGCCGGTGTACGAGGGCGACACCCTCTATAGCGAGCTGCACATCGAATCCGCCGAGCCGACCGACGGCGGCGGCGTACTGGGATTGCGGTCGCTGGTCTACGCGTTCAGCGACCTGCAGGACGAGCCACGCCAAGTCCTGGACTGGCGTTTCACCGCGCTGCAGTTCTGAGGATCAGGCGGTGAGCACGACATCGGAGTGGGCCACCGTACTGGTAGAAGGCCGCCGGGTCGCCGCCGATATCGCCGGACTTCTCGGCGTCGAGGTCGACGCCGCAACCATTCTCACGGGGCGGGCAGCGATCATGAACCTGGCGCGGCCCGGTCGAATCTCGGCGGGCGGCGCCACCCGACTGCTACGCACGGTCGACGGCTGGTGCGCGGTCGCATTGCCGCGCGACGACGACGTCGCGGCGCTACCGGCGTTAATGGAGGTCGGCGCGTTCACCGGCGATCCGTGGACGGTGCTATCCCGTTGGGTGGCAACGCGTTCTACCGATGAAGTGGTAGAGCGCGCCAGCCTGCTTGACATCGCGGTCGCAGCATTGGGCGAAACCGCGGCGGAGCCACCGACCGTGAGACGCTGCGGCACCAGCACCGGGCCGCGGCGGGCCGACGGGCTATTGGTGGCGGATTTGTCGTCGTTGTGGGCCGGGCCGCTGTGCGGTCAGCTCCTCGCTCGCGCGGGCGGCGTCGTCGTTAAGGTGGAAAGCCCAAGTCGACCGGACGGTACCCGACGCGGCGAGCCGGCCTTCTTCGATTGGATGAATGCCGGAAAGCTCTCGTATTGCCTCAATTTCGACAGCGAAAGTGATGCGTTGCACCGCTTGCTCGATGTCGCTGACATCGTGATCGAGGGTTCACGGCCCGCGGCGCTGCGACGTCGCGGATTGGGCGCCGAGCAGCTGGCCGGGAAGCCCGGCCGAATCTGGTTGCGTATCAACGGCCATCGCGACCAGCCCGACCGACCCGCGTTCGGGGATGACGCCGCGGTCGCCGGCGGACTGGTCGGCGGAGGCGCCGACGGGCCGGTGTTCTTCGGCGACGCAGTCGCGGACCCGCTCACCGGGCTGGAGGCCGCCCGCGCGGTGGGGGAGTCGCTGCGCCGCGGTGGAGGTGAGGTGGTCGAGGTGTCGATGGCCCAGGTAGCCGCCCGATACGCGGCCCTGACGCAGTCGGCGGATTCCGACGCGCCGGCCAAGTCGCCCACGTTACCGCCGGCTGCTCCGCCGGCGTCACCGCTGGGAGCCGACAACGCCGCGGTCGAGCTGCTGGTATCCGAGAGGCTCGGTGCACCATGCTGATTCAGCGCGCGGTGACGTTGGAGGGCGCGGCCGTCGACCTGCGGGTGGGCGAATCGATCGACGAGGTCGCCGACACCTTGACGCCACGGCCCGGGGAGGACGTGCTGGACGCAGCGGGTGGGACCGTGCTGCCCGGCCTGCACGACCACCATGTGCACCTGTTTGCCGCGGCTGCCGCGGCGACGTCGCTAAGGGTGGGCCCGCCGCAGGTCCGCGATCGCGACGGACTGGCCGCCGCACTGGCGAGCGCCGAAGCCGGCGAAGACGGCTGGATCCGCGCCGTGGGCTACCACGACTCGGTCGCCGGACCCCTGGACCGCGACATGCTCGACGACGTGGCTCCAGCGATGCCACTGCGCGTTCAGCATCGCAGCGGAGTGCTGTGGATCCTCAACTCGGCGGGTCTGGAGCGTGTCGGTCTGGCCGAGCATCCGGACGGCCGGCTGCGCAGCGCCGACTCCTGGGCCGATGCGTTGGGCCGCAGCGAGACCAGCCTGGTTGACCTCAGTGAACGGCTCAGCCGCCACGGTGTCACCGGAATCACCGATGCCACACCGGATCTCGCTATCGCCGACATCGTGCGATTGTCGGAGCTGCACCGGCACGGCGAACTGCGGCAGCGCGTGCATTGCCTGGCCCCGGGTAAGCGGATCCTGCATGACGACGACTTGGACCTCGAGCAGCTGGCCGGCTGGATCGTCTACCGGCACCCCCACCCGGTGGCGATCCACTGCGTCACCGCCGCTCAATTAGTGGTCACCATCGCTGCGCTGCGCGAAGCCGGCTCTGGGCCGGGCGATCGCATCGAGCACGCCGCTGTGGTTCCGGCGGATTGTCTCGCAGATCTGGCCGACCTCGGGGTGACCGTGGTGACCCAACCCAATTTCGTTGCGGAGCGCGGTGATCAGTACCTTGATGAAATCCCCACCGGCGAGCACGGTCAACTCTGGCGGGTGGCGTCGTTGCTCGACGCGGGTATTCCGGTGGCACTGTCCACCGATATGCCCTTCGGCAACGGTGACCCGTGGGCGGCGATCCGCGCCGCGGTGCACCGCTCGACGCCCAGCGGCGCTGTGCTGGGCATCGATGAATGTGTCTCTGCCCGCACGGCTTTGAAAATGTTCTTGGGCCGACCCGATCAACCCACCCAGCTGCGAACCCTCGAACCTGGGCAGCCGGCAGACCTGTGCGTGCTGAGCGTGGCGCCCGAAACCGCGCTCGCCGAACTGGACGCAGGGATGGTGGCCGCAACCGTCGTCAGCGGGGAAATGGTCTACGCGGCAGAGTGAATCAAGAGATGTCGCCGACCAGATAGCGCTGCAACGTCGGTGCGACCGCGTCGACCAGGGTGTCGACCTCCATGGATTGGATCGGCTCGACGCGCACCACGTAGCGCATGATGCCCACACCGACAACTTGCGAGGAACACAGCGCGGCCCGAAACGTGATTTGGTCGGCACCGAGCGCCTTGAGTAGTGGATCGAAGATCGGGCCGATGAACAGCCCCTGCGCGACGTCAACCGTTTTGGCCAGCCCCGCTGTGGCGATCGCGCTGGCAGCGAACGGACCACCGCCGGTGGCATCCCACGTGGTGATCAGCATGTGCAGCGTTCGCCGACCGGCTTGGTTTACGCCTCCGCGGATGATCCGGTCGATGAAGTCCGGCGTCTTGAACGGGAGGCGCAGCGCGCGTGCCACCGGGTCAAGAATCCCGCGAAACGGGATTTCAGGAGGGGCCACGCTGTCAGGATGGACGTAGCGCAGGCAAAGTTCAAGCATCTGCCCGGGCGCGTCGCAGCGCGCCGAATCAGTGCGGCAGCTCGCGGAACGGTGTGTTGCGGTATGGCTCAGGCTCTTTCGGCAGGCCCAGCACGCGTTCCCCGACGATGTTGCGTTGAATCTGATCGGTGCCGCCGCCGATCGAGGTGAAGTAGGCGTTCAACGTCCGGAACGTCACCGCATCACCGATGGGATTGTCCGGTCCGGTCAACATTGCTTCAGCGCCGACGATTTCGGTTTCGACGCGGGCCGTCTCGTGCAGGATCCGGGACATCGCGATCTTGCCGAGCGCCATCAGGGTGGCCGCCTCGACCCGATCCGCCGCAGCCTTCGACCGTTGGGTGTTCCAACGGTTGACCGTGGCCAACGCGTCGATGCGGGCGATCTGCTGACGAATGTAGGGGTCCTCCAGCCGGCCGACTTCCCGTGCCAATTCGACCAGGAGATGGGCCTTCTCGGCTTGGCGTCGCTTGGCGTCCTTGGCGGTGCGGGCTATGTCTGCCATGAACCGTCGCTCGTAACCGAGCGCGGTCTGTAGCACTGACCACCCGGCGTTCAGCTCGCCAACCAGGTTCTCGGCGGGAAGGCGAGCGTCTTCGATGAAGACCTCGTTGAACTCCGATTCGCCGGTGATCTGGTGGATCGGCCGAACCTCGACGCCGGGCTGATGCATCGGCAACATAAAGAAGCTGATGCCCTGGTGCTTCGGCACATCCCAGTCGGTCCTGGCCACCAGCATGCCGTACTCGGCGGTTTTGGCGAACGACGTCCACACCTTCTGCCCGTTGATCACCCACTCGTCACCGTCGCGCTCGGCCCGAGTACGCAGACCCGCCAAATCCGACCCCGCGCCGGGTTCGCTGTAGAGCAGGCACCATTTGCTCTCGCCGCGGATCGACGGCGGAATCAGCCGTCGCTTCTGCTCGTCGGCTCCCACATCATGCAGCGTGCAGGCGAAGAGATTCCCACGGTCGTGACCACAGCCATGCGCGCCGACCGCAGCGAATTCCGCGGCAACGAGCCGGGATTGGGCATCCGAAACACCGCGGCCGTACCACTCTGGTTCCCAGCTGGGGACCGCCCATCCGGCATCGACGACGATGTGGGCCCAGCTGGCGCGATCGATGTTCGGATTCCAATTGGCCGACAACCAATTTCGGACCTCGTCGCGCAGTTCGTCGTCAGTCAAGGCTCATGCTCCGATCTGCTGCAGGTAGCGCTCCCGGTGCCACGATGGGCTGCCCAGCAGCTGGGCGTCGCTTCGGGCTCGGCGCAGATACAAGTGCGCCGGATGCTCCCAGGTGAATCCGATGCCGCCGTGTACCTGGATGCTGGTCGCTGCGACGAAGACGAAGGCATCCGAGCAATACGCTTGTGCCAGAGCAAGATCGGCGATACGGGAGGGTGCATGCTCGGCGAATGAGTTGGCGACGAAGCGTGCCGCAGACACGGTGGATTCGGCCTCCAGCAGCATGTCGGCGCACATGTGCTTGACGGCCTGGAAACTGCCGATCGCACGACCGAACTGGTAACGGGTCTTGGCGTACTCGGTGGCCATTTCGACCCCGCGGCGTGCCCCGCCGGCCTGCTCGCTGACCAAGGCCAGCGCGCAGGCGTCCAGCGCCGCATTGAACACCTCGACGCCGGCACCCGGCCGGCCGATCAAACGTGCCGGGGTATCGACGAATTGCAGACGGCATTGCTTACGGGTCGGGTCGACGGTGGTCAGCGGTGTCACAGCCAGGCCGGGAGCACCGGCATCGACCGCGAACACGGCGGGGCCCGCATCGGTAGCGGCCAGCACGTACAACAGTTCTGCCGACTGCCCGTCGAGCACGAAATGCTTGTAGCCGGTGACGTGCCAGGTGTCGCCGATTTGACCCGCGGACGTGGCTATCGTCGCCGGCAACCGGGCCGAGCCGTCTTCGGCGAAGGCGACGGTCGCGATTAGTTCACCTGCCGCGATCCGGGGCAATACCGCGCCACACTCGGCTGCGTCGCCGGTCGCGGCCAGCAAGCTGGGCACCAGCACCGCGGTCGACAGGAACGGGCCGACCAGCAGCGTTCGGCCCATCTCTTCCATCACGACGCCCATTTCCACCGGGCCCGCAGCGGCGCCGCCATGCTCCTCGTCGATCAGCAGTCCGGTCAGACCCATGGCCGACAGCTCGCTCCACACCGCGGGGTCGAAACCGGTGTCGGTGGCCATCTGCGTCCGCACCTGGGCCTCGCTGGAGCGACGCGCCATGAGGTCGGCGACCGCGCTGCGTAGCGCCCGCTGTTCGTCGCTCACCACAAACGGTGCGCCGGTAGACATCAACTCGTCGCGACCAGCGCGGATCGCAGGATCGCGCACTGGCTGGCGAAAAACGACTGTGACACACCAGCTTTCGGCACGATCTGATCGAAACCGTGGAACGCTCCGGGGACCACCTCGACTTGGCACGGGACGCCGGCCGCGGTGAGACGCTTGGCGTAGGCGAGGTTCTCGTCGTGAAACAGGTCGTTGGTGCCGACGCCGATCCAGGCCGGGGGCAGTCCGCTCAGATCCTCGTGGCGCGCCGGAACCGCCACCTGCGGGTCGGCATTGCCCAGGTAGGCCTCCCAGGCGAAGCGATTGCTTTTCGGGCCCCACATTCGGTAGTTCGGGTTTTCCGGTCCTGACGCGCTGCGGTCATCGAGCATCGGATAGGCCAGTAACTGCAGGGTTGGCGTCACCTCGCCGCGATCACGCGCCAGCAGAGCCAGCGCCGCCGCCAGCCCGCCGCCGGCGCTGGCTCCGCCGATCGCCACCCGTGCCGGGTCGACCGCGGGCAGACCGGCCAACCAGGTCAGCGCGGCATAGCAATCCTCCAGCGGCGCAGGGTAGGGGTGCTCGGGCGCCAGCCGGTAGTCCACTGCCGCCACGGTAACGCCCAGCTCGCGGGCAAATCGACGACACAACCGGTCGTCTTGCTGCGCGTTGCCCATCACATAGCCGCCGCCGTGAATCCACAGCAACGCTGGCCCGGGTTGGCTGACGCCGGCCGGCCGGTGCAGTCGCACCCCGACACCGGAGCGCAGGATGAGCGCCTCGACGCCATCGGGGTTCTTGCCGCGCTGCAGGACCGACGACAGCCCGCGGATCACCCGCAGCGTGCGGGGGCCGATTGGCGCTTTTGGGGCCAGGCGGGCGACTCTGCGGAGGTCAGGATGGAAATCAGCGGTCGGCATCAGTCCAGTATCGCAACGTCGTCCGGCGCCGTGTCCCGGGCTCCGCCGTTAACGCGAAAACTTAAGTGCGTCCGAATATTGGCTCTTCGCTGCGGCACAGTCGCTGCGCGTAGTGTCGAGTGAGTGACGTCAACCCATGCGTGATCACCTGGAGTGTCGGTGTGACGTGTGGTGTCAATGACGTGGGGTAGCACCTTGATTGCGGGTGCCGCGAACCGGGTGGTCGCGACCTTGCAGAACGGTGTCGAGGTGCTGCGATTCGGCGGCCTTCAGACCGGATCCCGTCCGTCGCCCTTCCAGACCGTCGAGCGGTGCGACATGTACCGGTTGCGACGGTACTTCCCCGACAGTGCGAGTGATCCGTCACGGCCACCGGTCATACTGGTGCCGCCAATGATGATGTCGGCCAACGTGTTTGACGTCACGAGAGACCAGGGTGCGGTCGGAGTCCTGCACGATCTCGGGGTGGACCCGTGGGTAGTTGACTTCGGCTCACCGGACTCGGAAACCGATGGGCTCGAACGCACATTGAGTGACCATGTTGTCGCGCTCAGCCGCGTCATCGATTCGGTCCACGCACATACCGGCCGCAAGGTGCATCTGGCGGGGTATTCCCAGGGCGGCATGTTCTGCTATCAGACCGCGGCCTACCGACGGTCCGAGGGCCTGGCCAGCGTGATCACCTTCGGCGCCGCCGTCGATTCGCTCAGTGGTCTGCCGTTCGGAATTCCCGCTGTCTTAGCGGGCCGCGGCGCGCAGCTGATCGCCGACCACGTCTTCAACCGTCTCTCGGTGTCCGGATGGATGGCCCGCACCGGGTTTCAACTTCTGGACCCGATCAAGACGGTCCGGGCGAGGTGGGACTTTCTGCGGCAGCTCCATGACCGAGAGGCGTTGCTGCCCAGGGAACAACAACGCCGCTTCCTCGAGGTGGAGGGCTGGGTGGCATGGGCGGGCCCCGCGGTCGCCGAACTGTTACGGCAGTTCGTGGTCCACAACCGCATGATGGCCGGCGGCGCCGCGATCGACGGCACGTTGATAACACTCGCGGAAATCACTTGTCCGATCCTTGCGTTCATCGGGGAGGTCGATGACATCGGTCAACCCGCGGCTGTTCGAGGAATCCGGCGGGCCGCCCCCCGCGCCGAGGTGTCCGAAGTCTTAATGCGGGCGGGTCACTTCGGGCTCGTGGTCGGATCGACCGCCGCCACGCACACGTGGCCCAATGTCGGCAAATGGGTGCTATGGCAAGACGGTCGAGGGCCCAGGCCGCAGGACGTGCATGCGATGGAGGCCGACGCAGGCGTCGGGATCGATGATGCTGCCGGTCTGTCGTCGCGTATCGCTCACTCGGTGGGTGCGCTGGCCGAAGTGGGCATCGGCGTAGGCCTGGGGTTGGCCGACGCCGCGGTGGGGGCGGCGCGCAGTGGCAGGGAGATCGCCGGGGAGGCCGTGCGTACCCTGCCCCGGCTCGCCCGCCTCGGCGGACTGCAACCCCATACTCGGGTGTCGTTGGGCGGGTTGATGACCGAACAGGCGAACAGAGTGCCGGAGGGGGAATGCTTCCTCTTCGATGATCGCGTCCACACCAACGCGGCGGTGGATCACCGCATCGACGAAGTGGTGCGCGTCCTCATCGCCGTCGGTATCCGGCAGGGAGCCCGCATCGGTGTGTTGATGGATACCAGCCCCAGCGCCGTGGTCGCGATCGCGGCATTGTCGCGGCTCGGAGCTGTAGCGGTGTTGCTACCCCCGGACGACGACCTCGCCGCGGCCGTCCAGCTGTGCGAGGTGGCCGACATCGTCACCGATCCCGATCATCGGGCAGCGGCCGGCGCGATCGGCGCCAGGGTGCTGATGCTCGGCCGGGACCGCCACACCTCGGACCTCGTCCATACCGAGGCAGACCGGGTCGTCGAACTAGACCGCCTCGACCTGTCCGGTGAGCGGCTACCGCACTGGTATCGCCCGAACCCGGGCCGGGCAGGTGATCTCGCGTTCGTGTTCTTCAGCACGACCGGCGGACGCCGAGTGATCAAGGAGGTCACCAATCATCGGTGGGCTCTGTCGGCCTACGGCACGGCCACAGCCG